>OGLY01000016.1_pt1 | contig 111336 bp, 85 predicted proteins | sample 1573091 | NCBI WGS metagenome assembly OGLY01 (sample SAMEA2581916, study PRJEB24529) | metagenome | biome: Human gut stool | place: China | collected 2011
TTTGTTGCTCAGGAACTTATAAATAAAGTTAAATTATAGTGTTGCGGAATTAAGGGTAGACAAAATTATTGATGGAGGCTCATTGTATGTTCCGGTTAAAGGCCTTTATGTAGTAACGGTCTATACGAAAGGAAAAAGCGAGAGTTGCAAGATTATCATAAAGTAGCAGGCTACATTGTGAACGCATAAATCCACAACTGAGATATAATAGATGTCGGCGGACAGAACTTTAGATATGCCGCAAATTAGCGGAAAGATGCATCTGACAAAAAGGAGAATGTTTATCTTGTCCCGTGTTTGTTTGGTGCATATATCTTCTGCCGGTATGAAAAAGATATTTAAGTTAGCATTATAATTTGAAGATGTTCACGGAGCAGCATTCTCCGCTATAAAACATCTTAATGATTCATGGACGGTTTATAATATTTTTTTACTGTCCGTTCTTGGCGATTAAAAGCATATTTCTCTTTGTTGAAGGAGAGGTATGCTTTTAATTATATAATAAGATGTTTAATTACCTTTCGGTCCGATTTTCTTTGTTTATTATATAAGTCTGTCATCATGCTATAAAAATAGTGATGGCTGTGATTTTACACGATGAAGTGTTATAACTTTATGCGCATGACAAACTACAACCAAAGATGAACTTTAATAAAGGCAGTGACAACTTGATTTGGATTTAAAAAAGATTTGGAAACAAATATAGTTTTAACACGGAGAATTGTCAACTAAATCCAGTATACTGCAAACAAAATTAGATACACTGTAAAATATCAAAAATAAACTATTGAGTTTTACATAAAAACTCGGCCATTTACGGTTAAAAAGTGGCCGAGTTACGATGCATAAACCGGCCATTAACAGTTTGAAAGTAAATGCGTGTTAGTTGCTTAGAGAATTGTTGTGTGATTATATGTAAACACTCTATCTGTAATCTTTGGTGATTGAAATGGTTACAGTTTTTTATGCTATATTTCTGCTGTTGGTTTAAATTGTGAAAAATAGTTCTCAAACAGATGCTTTTATCCGGATAGATAGTCTGGCTGATTTGTTATATTGAATATTCCTTTATATGGATATATGCATGTTGAATAACCTCATCTTGTTCATGGTCTTAATGGGCTTAAAACTACGTGAAAGTTTTATAATTGGTCGTCTGCTATGTTATTCCGAGCCTATAAAATTCTTATATTTGCATGAATTCCTTTTGAGGTTAAATATTGGATGTATGTTTCTTGTCAGACTTTTTGGCTGTCTCGTGTTATTGTTGATATGCATTGATGGCAGTGCACAAATAACAGGTGTGGTCTTCGATATGGAGACCAAACGTCAGATAGCCGGTGTAAGAGTGTATATCAATCCGAAAGGAACCGTGATTACCGATTCAAGAGGACGTTTTGTAATCAGTCAGCCGTGTAACGGCGTCACTTTTTCACATGTAAGTTATGAAAGCAGGGCATACAGCCGAAAGGAACTTTGTGACACAATATGGCTTATGCCCAAACTCAACCGGCTCGATGAGGTTGTCATTACGGCAAAAGCACCTATAGTGTGCATCAAAAAGGGTGAGGTGTCTAAATATGCAAAACAGTTTAAGGCCCCGTCGGGCTTGTTCTCGTTTGATATGTTCAAGCTCTTTGATTTTAAGGGGCATAAGCACGAAAAGAGACGCAAGCGTCTTGAAAAGATACTGAAGGATTATTGATGGTGTAAATAAAAAGGGACAAAGTCGTTTTGAGCTTTGTCCCTTTCATTTATTATAACGTAAACTATATTATTTACTTATTGATGAATTTTTTGCCGTTCTGGATAAGGATGCCTTTTGTTTCTTTGCTTACACGCTGACCGGCAAGGTTGTATACAGGAGCGTTGGCGTCAACGTTGTCTTTTGTTATGTCGTAGATGCCAGTAGAACTTTCTGGAGTATATTTGATATCATAAATGTTTATACCTCCGCTTTCTGAATAAAGATAGATTGTTCCTGCTTCTCCTTTATATTCAATAGTTTTGCAGTCAACTTCGTTAGCTGTACAAGGAACTTTTGTTACTTCTGTCTTTGTTCCGTTTGCATTCATGTCAACAATCAAAACACGATCGTCTGTTTTGTTAGATGTTGTTAGTAAAACTTCAATTTTACAATCACCATTAACGTCAAAGGCTAAAATTCTTGAGCAGGGTGTTCCTGTCTCATCGAAAGATCCTGTTCCTCCCAATTTTAGTCTTTGGCTGTATGTGATGTCGTTCCATGTTTTGTTATTTGCGTCTATAATTACCGTAGCGGCTTTCCCTGAAGCATCAGTACCAGAATATACCGTTAATCCGTCCTTAGTTTCTGTTTGCTTGAACTCTTTTGCCTCCCATTCGGAAAAATTCCATTCAGTAGTTTGCGCATTAGCACATACAGCCATCATAGCAGCTGCTACAAGAGTAAAAATTTTTTTCATAAGACTTAATTTTTTAGTTAATAATTTGATTTGTAAAAAGATATAATATTTTATTCTATTCCACGTAGCTTGTTGTTTCGCTGCAAAGATAATAATTTATTTTAATAAGATGCTTCTTAAGGGATGAAAATTGAAAATATTTTATCTTTTGGCATGTCTTGAGTTAATGATTTTAATCAGCATTTTCCCTAAAGATAAAGTTGTCGCCATATTTTTATCAATTTTTATCGTATATTTGTTTTTTATTCATATCTTTGCACGCAACAAACGAACTTTATATAAAGTATTGAAAAATAATTTACTAAAATATATTAACTAACCTAATTTAAATATGAGAAAATCGTTACAAAAAGTGACCCTCATGTGCCTTTTTGCGCTGTTTGCAATCGTAGCTAAGGCACAGAATGATGTTACTGCGTTGTGGGACTGGGAGCATAACAGTCCTTTAGGCATTTGTGCCAATACGGATTTTAATGGTAAGATTGGCGACCTGAAATCTAACGTTGATGGTGTTGTGCTGCATGTAGACGCCACAAACGGCAAATTGAACGCAGAGAAAAACAATTATGCACAGTTTAATCAGGGAACAATCCTGCAGGTTCCTGTAAAGTCTGTAAACGATGTTGTTACAGTGAAGTCTTTCCCTGGTCAGTATAATTATACAGTCGGTGGCATTGCCGCAACAGCTGATATAACGTCATATAATGTTAAAAGCAAGGATGTTGAGGCTGGCTATGTTGAAATAATAGCCACTGCTACATCTTATCTTTATAGTGTTCAGGTTAAATTCATCTCAAACATTCAGGAAAAGGAATTGTATTCTACCAATTTTTCTGAATGGGGAGATTATGAGACTGCTGCCAAAGAAGAAGAAACAGTTGTAAAGTGGAATACCAAATACAGCCATGAGGAGATATCATTCTCAATCTTCAATACACAGATTGGCGCAAGCAACTTTAATGTTGGTAAATTCCCTGATTGGACTGGCGGTATGCTGATGGCCGCAAAGAGCGACAATCCTTATATTATTACTTCAAAACTTGCTTCTGTAACAAAGGTTCACTTTATACATGGTGCCACAGGCGGAAATCGTGGCTGGAAACTTTGGGCTAAAGGTGACGGCGATGCCGACTGGGTTATCCTGTCGGAAAGTGTGGCTAATCCGGCTGCCGGCTGTGAAGTTACATGTGATGTCAACAGAACAAACTGTCAGCTGAAGTTTACTAATATCACAACCAATCAGAATGCATATCTTCTGCAGCTTGACATTTATGGTAATGTAGACATGTCGCTTACTCCGTCTCTCGGAACTTTCTCTTACAATAACGAGACATACCATGCAGCTGATATCTTCGAAGAGACATCTGCCGGCGTGCTGACTACAACTATCGAGGTGCCCAATGCAACTCCACTGCCGTCTTTGGAGAATCCTGTAACAGACATAACTTGCGACAATGGTGAGGTTGACGGTGACGTTACATACGAAACTGTCGGCGAAACATCTGTCGTTACAATAAAGGTGAAGGCCAACGAGGACGTTATGACATATAAGATTACTTTCGTTCACAAGCCTTACTTCACCCTTACCTATTATAATATAGACGGAAGCGTGCTGGAAAATTCACAGAAAGTGGAGAAAGATGCAAGCATCGCTACATTGAGAGATGATGAAGGTGTTACTGTTGCTGAAGGAAAGAAATTCCGCGGCTGGTTTGCTGAGGCAGATGGTGGACGTAAGTTTACTGTAGATGATGTCGTTACTTCTGACCTTAATCTTTATGCAGGTGTTACAGAAATAGAGACAGAAAGCACATCTGCACGCTATACATTCAATCTCACTGACGAATATTTCTATGATGAAGACCATGAGGCGTTTAACGCTGAGAAGGCCCAGTTCCACGATACTGCACACGGATGGACACTCGAGTCAAACGGCAAGATAGACCTGTTGGTCGGCGGTCATGCTTATATTATTGCAACACTGTGCCGTTACAGCAAGCAGGATGCTACACTCACTCTCTATGATGCAGAAGGCAATGAGGTTGCTACTGCTCCCGGATATGATTCAACAGACGGCAAGAGCGTTATGCTCGAATATAAAGGTCAGGCAGGAACTGTCACTCTTAAGTCAAGCAATGAAATTTATCTGCACAAACTCGTGATAGCAAATGTTGAAGATTCTCCTATTGAGATGAACGAGCAGGGCTATTATGTAGTTAAACCAAACGACGGCGGTAACTTCCTTACAACTCTTGAAATCGCAAACGCTGCTTCTTCTTCAGACAAGCGTACCTATGTGTTCGTGCCGGACGGAACTTATGATCTCGGTAACGCCGTGCTTACACCTATATCAGGAAACAATATCTCTGTAATCGGTCAGAGCATGGATAACACAATAATCGTAAACGAGGCTGAGCAGGAAGGTATCGGAGTTTCTGCAACATTCCTCATTACAGGTGAAAATACTTATCTGCAGGATCTTACCCTGAAGAATGCTTACGACTACTACAAACCCGGATTTGCCGGCCGTGCCGTTGTTATCCAGGACAAGGGTAAGCACACTGTCTGCAAGAATGTACGCATGCTTTCTTATCAGGACACATATTATTCAAACAGCAACTCAAACTTCTATTTCGAGAATTCTGACATTCACGGAACAGTAGACTTTATCTGCGGTGAGGGTGATGTGTTCTTTAACAACTGTACACTTACTGTAGAACCCCGCAATGCCGACGGCTCAGGTGAATGTACACTTACAGCTCCTTCTACAAATTCATCAGAGGGAAACAAGTTTGGTTATGTATTCAGCGGTTGTACAATTGACAGCAAGGCTGAGAAGTTTAACTACGGCCGTGCATGGAACAACACCCCGCGCTGTGCTTACATAAATACAACTCTGCTGCAGCCTGAGCGTCTTAATGAAAACAGATGGACTCTCGGTGGAATGAACGTGCCTGCAGATAAATTTGTAGAGTATAACACTATGGATCAGAGCGGAAAGGTTATTTCGCCAGTTTCACTTGTTTGTACATTTACAAAGGACAACAAGAGCAATACTTATGAAACAATACTTACAGCTGAACAGGCTGAAGAATACTCACTCGAGACTATCTCTAAATCATGGAACTGGTATCCGGCAACATACACAGCTCAGAAGAGCATGGACGTGCTGAAGGCTGACGGAAACAAACTTACATGGAATGCTGTTGACGGAGCTTTGGCTTATGCAGTGTTCAGAAATGGTGAGTTCGTCGGAATGACAACATCAGCTTCTTATGACATCACAGAAGGAAATGCTTCTGAGTATTCTGTACGTGCTGCTAATGAGTGTGGAGGTTTCGGCCCGGGTTCAACAACAGCTACAGGTATATCTGATTCTGTTGTAGCCGGTAGTGATGTTGTCCGCACATCATATTACAATGTGCAGGGTGCCCGTGTTGGCAGCTCTTATAAAGGTATTGTTATTAAAGTAGAAACGTTGAAAGACGGTAAGCAGATAGCAACCAAAATTATTAGATAGTTATTAAGGGCTTTTAGACGTAATGGTGGATGCGCTTAAATGTGTATCCACCATTTTTATTTTAGAATGTTTGTATGCATTAGTCTCTGTCTGTCATTGTATTTTTATGCTGCATTTATTTTGTTCCTTTTGTCCGTCGCTTTTTATCTGTTGATTATTTGAGCATACGAAAAGTTAATACTTTCACATCCTTTTTACCTACATCCTAATTAACAATCTTTTGTTGTAGTCGTATTCATGAAGATTTATATATGTTAATAAAATTATGGGTTTTATATATTTAAATTTTTTATGTATAAAATAATGATTTTGTTTTGTGGAATGTATTTTTTTCGTATCTTTGCAGGCAAAACTATCAAACTTATAAAAACTAATATCAAAAAACAAGGTAATAACAATGTAAATGTTTGTTTGATGAGCCTTTATTATGCGATATAGAGTACGTAAGGGTCCGGCGTTTGGCTGTTTTGGACACGCCATAATTGCGCCCTTTATGGTGGTTTTGTCGTAAGATGAATTTATATTTTTTATTTTTAATTAAATTAATAACATTTATGTCTGGTAATTTGAAAACTTTTCGAATTGTGCTTTTAGTGCTTTTCACTTTTGTGGTGAGCGGTCTTTCTGCACAAACAGTTAAAGGTAATGTGAAGGACACCAACGGTGAGCCGATCATCGGTGTGACTGTCCAGGAGAAAGGTACCAAGAATGTCGCCGTGACAGATCTTGATGGAAATTTCTCTATTAAAACAACCGGCGACGGACAGTTGCAGTTTTCATACATCGGTATGAAGGCTAAGACTGTAAATGCTGCCGGAAAATCAAACATCAACGTTGTACTTGAAGATGAGGCAACAAATCTTGATGACGTTGTCGTTATCGGTTATGGTACGGTTAAGAAAAGAGACTTGACTGGTTCTGTTGCGTCAGTTAGTGCTGAAGACATCGCAAACATTCCTGTTTCAAGCGTAAGTGAGGCTATGACAGGTAAAATGGCCGGTGTTAACATCACAACAACAGAAGGTTCTCCTGACGCCGACATCAAGATTCGTGTGCGTGGTGGAGGTTCTTTGTCTCAGGACAACTCACCTCTTTATATAGTAGACGGTTTCCCTGTTGAGAGCATCAGCGACATCGCACCCAGTGAAATTCAGAGCATCGACGTATTGAAGGATGCTTCGTCTACTGCTATTTATGGTGCGCGTGGTGCAAACGGTGTAATCATCGTTACAACAAAGAGCGGTAAAGAGGGTAAGACTCAGGTTAACTTCAATGCATCTCTGGGATGGAAGAAGGTTACTAAGCTTATCAAGACAATGGATCCTTACAACTATGCATATTATCAGTATGAACTTGGTAATGATGCTTACGGAAACTATGATGACCTTGATATCTGGAAGTCAATCGAAGGACGTGACTATCAGGATGAACTTTTCGGACGTACTGGTTTGCAGAAACAATACAATGTTAATGTTAGCGGTGGTTCAAAAGAAATCAAGTATAACGTAGGTTTCTCTCACAACGATGAAAAGAGCATCATGCTCGGTTCTGGTTATGCGAAGAACAACGTTAACGCAAAAATCAATGCTACACTTAACGAATGGTTGACTCTTGACTTCAACGGCCGTATGGCTTTCACAAAGCTCAAAGGTCTTAATGGTGGTGCTGACACCAACGAAAGCAATGCAGCAAACTCTGCTGTAGCAAACTCTGTTAAGTGGAATCCTGTTGAGGCTTTGGTTTCTGTTGACGATGACAGCGAAAACAGCTCTAATACACGACGCAATCCGGTTGAGCGTATCAGCGATACATATAAGTATCAGGAGCGTTTCTCTCAGAACTATAATGTAGGTTTGAACTGGAAACCTTTCAAGAACATTACATTCCGTACTGAATTCGGTTACGGCTGGAAATATAATGATACAGACCAGGTTTGGGGTGCAAGAGCCGTTACAAACTCTAAATATGGATATAACGGACAGCCGCAGGCTATGTTTGTAAGACTGGAGAATAAGAACTGGCGCAATGCTAACACTGTTACTTACGATAACAAAAAATTGTTCGGTGGCCGTGATCATATTAACGTAATGATCGGTCAGGAGTGGAGCAGTTCACGTGATATTACACGTACAAATGTTTCTGTTGCATTCCCAGAGGAAATGACAATCGATGAGGTTCTTGCAAACACAGCAGCAGGTACAGCTCTTCCAAACGAAGGCGATATTGAGGCACAGGAAAACATCCTTTCATACTTCGGCCGTATTAATTATACAATGGCTGACAAATATCTTGCAACATTCACTCTCCGTGCTGACGGTTCAAGTAAGTTTGGCAAGAATAACCGTTGGGGCTGGTTCCCTTCACTTGCATTGGCATGGCGTATGTCAGAAGAGAACTTCATGAAGGGTGCATCTGACTGGCTCTCTAACTTGAAGCTTCGTCTGAGCTTTGGTACAGCAGGTAACAACCGTATTAATTCAGGATTACTCGAGCCCTTATATTCAATGGCTTCTAATACATCAAAGGCTCCCGAGTTCAACGGTGTTACAGGTTCAATGCTTGAGCATGGTAAATATCTTTATAATCCTGACTTGAAATGGGAAACAACCATAACACGTAACTTGGGTATTGACTTCGGCTTCTGGAATAACAGAATCAGCGGTACTTTGGATTTCTACTGGAATACAACAAAGGATCTGCTTATGGAAACAGTAATTCCTTCAAGCACAGGATATGAAACTCAGTTCCAGAACTTTGGTAAGACATCAAACAAGGGTGTTGAACTTGCAATCAACGCTGTACTTGTTGACAAGAAAAACTTTGGATTGAACTTTAATTTCAATATTTCTTACAACCGCAACAAGATTGAAGAACTTAACAGCGGCAGCCCATGGCAGAGCTCAAGTTGGAGTGGTAAGACTCTTGAGCAGTATGAGGACTTCCGTGTTGTTGCCGGTGGTCGTCTGGGAGAACTTTGGGGATACAAGACAAATGGTTACTATACCGTTTATGATCCTGCCACAGGCACAGGTGACCTCGTGCTGAATGCAAATGGAACATGGTCTTTGCGTGAAGGACTGAAAGACAACAGCTATACTTACTTTGGCGGTCTCTATCCCGGCGTTCTTAAAGTGCAGGTTGACGAAAATGGTGATCCTATAAAGCAGCGTCTTGGCAATACTGTTGCTCCAACAACAGGTGGTTTCGGATTTGACGGTCGCATAGGTAACTTTGACTTCAACGTATTCTTTAACTATTCTCTTGGCAACAAGCTGGTTAACGGTACAAAACTTGCAAACTCTTTCTATGCAGGTTCAAGCAAGAACTACAACCTGGTTGCAGACTTTAATCTTGAGAACCGTTATACATGGATCGACCCTGAGACAGGTCTTAACTTAGGCCGTCCTTCAACAAACACAATTGCTGCTTATGGTAGCGCTGAGGCTGTTATGGCACGTCTGAACGAAATCAACCAGGGTAAGGTTATGTATAACCCTGCAGGTGTTTCAAAGATGTACCTTATTGATTATGCAGTTGAGGATGCTTCATTCTTGCGCGTACAGAATATTACAGTAGGATATACACTTCCTAAGAAGTGGGTTAAGGCTATGAATATTGAGAATATCAGACTCTATTTCACAGGTTATAACCTCTTCTGTATCACAGGATATGATGGCTATGATCCTGAAGTTGATACAAGCAGTAAGAAGACTCCTATGTGTCCTGGTATAGATTATGCGGCATATCCTAAGAGCCGTACATTTGTAGGAGGTATTAACGTAACATTCTAAATTTTAAGAATATAGAAATTATGAAAAAGATATTTTCAATGATGATTCTTTCTGCGGGAATTTTGGGACTTTCATCTTGTTCTGATTTCCTGGATCAGAATTCTCCTTCGGAAATGAATCAAACAACTGTGTATAACTCAACATATTACACAAGTTTGCGTGTGAATAAACTTTATGGTGGTATGGGCCAAGACCGTACTTATTCACAGGATTGGAGTATTACAACCAATATAAATAGTGATATCGAGCTTGTAGACGGTCTCGGAAACGGTGCTTATGAAGCAGGTAACCGTGGTGCCGGAAACTATAATGTTTCTACAGGATGGAGCACTCTTACAGATGAGTGGACTGCAATGTATGGAATCATTGAGGATGCTAATGATATTATTGAAGGCATTCGTCAGAGCCCACTTTTTGTTGAAGGCAATGATTCATACCAGGAAATGGGCCGTTATCTCGGTGAAGCTTTGACTATCAGAGCTATGGTATATTTTGACATGTTGCGTTATTGGGGTGATATTCCTATGAAACTCGAAACATCTCAGCCTGATTTGAGCAATGCGTTCATGGCCAAGACTGACCGCGATGTTATTATGGACACATTGATGGTTGACCTTGAGGAAGCTACAAAACTTTTGCCTTGGGCTGGTGAGAACGGATATACCACAGAGCATGTAACAAAGGGCTATGCTCACGCCCTGTTGGCACAGATAGCCATGACACGTGCAGGTTATGCTATACGTGAGAAGGCTAAGGACGGATATGAGACAGCTAATTATTCAGATCCTGTGTATCCGACACAGCGTCCTGGTGCAGAGGAGCGCAAGGCTCTTTATGAGAAGGCATTGAAGCATCTTACAGCCGTTATCGTATCTGGCAAGCACCAGTTGAATCCTTCGTTCGAGAATGAGTGGTATCTTATCAATCAGCAGACATTGGATTTGACATATCAGGAGAACTTGTTCGAGATACCGATGAAGTATAACGTTACAAGTGAGCTTGGTTATACAATTGGTGTGCGTATTACAAAGGATAATGCTACATTTGGTAATGGTAACTCTAGCGGTAAAGTTAAGTTGACAGCTCCTTTCTTCTATTCTTATAAGCAGAACGATACACGTCGTGACGTAACTGTTGCTCCTTACGAAATCACTACTACAAGCGGTAGCGACAATAGAGCTGAGCAGGCTGTTGAAAAGATGCTTAAGAATGCTCCATTTGGACTTTATGTAGGAAAATGGAATCCGAGATGGATGTCTGAAACATGGCTTTCTGACAACCAGAAAATTGACTCAAAGCACATGACTGGTATCAATCCTGTTAAGATGCGTTATTCTAATGTACTGCTTTTCTATGCAGAGTGTATGAACGAATTGGCTGGAGGTCCTGATGCAACATATCCTGATAATGCTGGTTTGACAGCCCGTCAGGCTTTGGCTCTCGTACACGAGCGTGCTTACGATGACGAGCATAAGGCTGAAGCTCAGGCTTATGTGGCTTCTCTGCCGTCAGATAAGGAAGGATTCTTCAACGATGGTATCGTACAGGAGAATGCATGGGAGTTTGCAGGTGAAGGCTTCCGCAAATATGATCTGATTCGTTGGAACCTGCTTGTTCAGAAGATTTATGAGTTTAAGCAGACATATCTGCGTCAGCTTGCTGATGGAACATATCCAGAAAAAGTGTTCTTCAACTATACAGATGACTCAAAGAGTCGTATCGATTTCTCTTCTGTGACATGGTATACACCTGTCGAGGAAGTTAATGAGGCAGATTATCAAGACAGCTGCGACTGGTTCGGAAAGGCAGACCTTGAATCAGGAACAGATACTCAGGTAAATACAAACCTTCCTTCTATATGTAGCGGACTTGTTGGCAATGATGTAAATTCGATGGATGCAGGTGTTGCAGTTAAGAATCGTTATTTGATGCCTATAAGTTTGACAACAATCTCTGACTCACAGGGATACTTAAGTAACTCATACGGTTATTAATTTACAGTAAATTAAAAAAGGATGAAAACTATTAATAAATTTTTCAGTTCAATACTGATAATGTTTTTAGGTCTCTCTGTGGTTTCTTGTACAGACGGAAACGACTGGGGCTTGGACAGTGCTTTTGACAGATTGTTTGGAGTTGGAGAGGACGACATTACTGTTGAAACAACTGCAACAACTGCAACTGTTACTTTCTCGGCAATGTCTGCCACAAAGGACTCTTTATATTTTGTTATCGAGGTCAGCAAAGACTCTTTGTATGACGAAATCGCAATGGGCGGTGAGCGTGCCAAAGTTTTTGGACTGAACAAGGAAATCAGAAAGTCTCCTGTTGTTCTGACAGGTCTTGACGGTGACTCTAAGTATTATATGCGAATAAAGACAATGTCAGATACAAAGGCAGAGTCTAAGTGGGTTTATTATAAAGAAGGTGAATCTTTTAAAACTCAGGCAGAGCAGATTTTTGACGAGGTGCTGGCTGATGACTATACAGATTCTGAGGTTACATTACGCTGGAATGCACCTGCTGATTCTGTAACAAACATCCTGGTTGTTCAGGGCACTGACACAACTGACTATGTGTTGACTGAAACAGATAAGGCAGAACAAACTCATACGTTTACAGGTCTGACTCCTCTGACAACTTACACCTTTATAATATATAATGGTGAGGCTAAGCGTGGTACACAGACTGTTACAACTTCTGCTGCACCTCCTGCTGCAAGTTATACAGAGTATCTTGATGCTGACATTGAAAGATTCAACCAGGCTCTTATGGATGAAATCCTGGCAAAAGCTCAGGCTGCAACAGGTTCTGGTAATGTAAGCGTTACAATTGTATTCCCGGCAGACAAGACAATTGAGGTTATTGGTGATGATACTCAGAGCGATCCGGGTGCACTTACAGTTCCTGACGGAATGTCTGTTAACTTCTTTGGCCGTGGTGGTGGTGAAACACCTGTATTGCGTCTGCTGAAGAGCATTGACATCGCTGGTTCACATAACTTCATAACATTCCAGCATCTGAAGATTGTTGATGACGGTTCTGGTGCTAACTATCTGATTAACCAGAGCAAGGCTTGTACTGTAGACAAGATTGAATTCACTGACTGTGAAGTTTCTGGTATGAAGAATACTTTCTTCCGCCTGCAGGGCAGCGAGGCTAAGGTTATCAACAATCTGGTTATTGATAACTGCTTGATGCATGATCTTGGCTCAGGATATTCATTCATACATGTTGATGACAATGGAAACCAGGCTGTATATGTTAACAACATTAAGATGACAAACAGCACTTTCTGGAATATCTGTGTTACGGGTAAGACCTTTATCTATAGTGAGAAAGTGAACATGAGCTCAATCTACATGGAGTATTGTACTTTCTATAACAACAACGGTAGCGGTCAGTACTTTATCGATTTCAACGATAAGACCTATGGTCCTGAGACGTTCTCTGTATTTAACTGCGTATTCGGTAAGACTCCGGATGAGGCAACAAACAAGAACATCAGAGCAAAGATTGAACCTGAAGTTGTGAACTCATATTGCGCAAGCGACTTCTATAAGTCTAAGGGCTTCCCCAACATAACAATTCTTGATTACACATCAGATAAGTTGTTTGTTGATCCTGCAAATGCAGACTTCCACTTCATTTCAGGAACATTAGATAATTCAGGTGCTGGTGACCCAAGATGGTGGCCCGCAGCAGAATAATCATTCATAAAATCAAAGAGGGGCAGGGCTTTTCTGCTCCTCTTTGATTTTCGTTTATTAGCATAGTTGGGTATAATATTATAGATAAATTTTTTTACTCATCTCACGGGCTTTATCAGTTCGTTGTTTTAATAATAAAGAAACTATTTTTCGTTGTTTACATTTTATGTATAAAACAAGTTTTATTTTTAAGGTATTATCATTATTGTTGTGCTTGTCTTCTTTTCAGACAGCATACTCGCAGGATAAGCCGATAGCCTTTCCAGGTGCTGAAGGTTTTGGACGTTATACCACAGGTGGACGAGGTGGTGCTGTATACCATGTAACCAATCTTAATGACAGCGGTACAGGATCATTTCGTTGGGCGTGCGAACGTAGTGGAATTAGAACCATCGTTTTTGATGTGTCTGGCACAATACATTTGAAGAGTGAACTCAAACTGCGTAACGGTAACGTGACGATTGCCGGACAGACAGCTCCTGGTGACGGTATCTGCATTGCAGATTATCCTTTTGTTATTGCAGCAGACAATGTTATAATACGTTTCCTTCGTTTTAGATTGGGTGATCAATATGTTGATGATGAGAAGAATCAAGGCGATGGTCTTGGAGGTACTGACAACAAGAATATAATTGTCGATCATTGTTCTGTAAGCTGGAGTATAGATGAGTGCTTGTCTGTATACGGAAGCGAGAACACAACAGTTCAGTGGTGTATTGCTGCGCAGAGTCTTCGTGAGTCAGGCCATTCAAAGGGTGCTCATGGATATGGCGGTAACTGGGGAGGTTCTGGTGCAACTTATCACCACAATCTTCTTGCTCACCATGAGTCACGTGCTCCACGCCTTGGCCCGCGTCCTGATACACAGACAGACGAGCGTATGGATATGCGCAACAATGTTATATACAACTGGGCCGGAAATGGATGTTACGGCGGTGAAGGCATGAATGTTAACATTGTGAACAATTATTATAAGCCAGGACCTGCTACAAATACAAGGAAGACTGATATGCAGAAGAGGATAGCAGGAATCGGCATTCGTACTTCTGAATACACAGATCACGATACAGACAAACCTAATGAATGGGATGTAATGTGGCATGTCTGGGGAGATTTTTATGTAGACGGAAATGTAAATCCTAAATATTCTGATGTTACTAATGACAACTGGACATACGGTATTTACAATCAGATAAGCAACAGCGGCAACGACAATACGTTCACACAGGAGACCCGAGACACGATGCGCATGTCAGAACCATTGACGTTTGAGGCCGTAACAACACATTCGGCTGAGATGGCTTATGATAGGGTGCTTGCCTATGCAGGAGCGTCACTGCATAGAGACTGGGTTGACGAACTAGTTGTAAACGATACGCGTAATGGCGGTGCGTCATGCACAGGTACATCCAGTGCAACAAGCAAGTTGCCGGGCATTATTGACAGCCAGGACGACTTGAAGCAGGCTTTCCCTGATGCAGGAGATGATTGGAGCGCATGGCCTGAACTGAAATCTGAGGCAGCTCCGTTAGATACTGATGGCGACGGCATGCCTGATGCATGGGAATACGCAAACGGACTTGACAAGAATAATGCCAGTGACGGAAAGACCATAGGAGCTGACGGATATTCAAATCTTGAGAGATACATGAACAGTATTGTTGCCGAGATAATGGAGGCTGGCAATGAAGGCGGAACGCTTCTTAGCGGCAATCAGATTTATGATGATGACAACGACCCGTCAGATGGTGAGACTGTTGTTTATGAACTTTCATCAGATACATATCTTAATTCTGATTCTGGAAATTCTGCTTTATGGATTTTCAACAACTGTTTCAGCATTTCTAATGATGGCGGTAAAGGCTATTCGAAAGGCGAGCAGGGCTGTGTCAAGTATTCAAGCGGAGTGCAGTTTACAGTGAACATTCCTTCAGGCAAGAAGGTTACAAAAGTAGGCATCTATGGATACGACAACTATGCTGATGGCGACAGCTATCTCGCAGAGCTTAACGGCATGGAATATTCAGAGACTGACTATGTGTTCCCGGCAAAAATCGGCACAACTCCGGTGTATAAGTCTTATGATATAGAACTTGTTTCACCTGCCGAAGGCACACTTACGTTTAAGGCAGCCGGCAAGCAGTGTGTATGGAAACTTTCTCTCACAACAACAACTCCAACCGGCATCTCTGAAATCAATACTGATGAAAAGAATGCAGGAAAGATATATAATCTGCAGGGTGTAGAAATGAAAGGTTCATTGCAGCCCGGAATATATATCCGTAACGGCAAGAAGTTTGTTGTTAAATAGAACGTTTAAACAGCAGATAAAATAATTATTAAGGCAGAAGTCATAATCACAATGGCTTCTGCCTTTTTGTTTTAAAAAGCGTTTGTAGGAAGTTCTTATTTTCTTTTTTGTCTGAATTATTAAGACTGATTTTGGATTAGCAGACAATAATCCGTTCAATATAAAGCACCATTTTGGCTTGATTTTGATGACTGACTTGAAGCCAGTTGATTAGGCTTGGTTCCCTGTTTTGGTTCATTTACATTTTGTTTTGTATATAAACAGATGAACCATATAAAAAACATTTTGTGATATTTTTACTTTTCTTTGGTTTTAAGTATCTTTGCATATGTGATAAATCGTGACTTTATTTAAAGTCTTTTTGAGTTCTTGTAAACTGTTTAAAATCTATAATACCAAGAAAACGATGAAAAAGCGAAATCTATTTGTTGTAGCGGCTGTCTTTTGTTCTGTTGTTTCTGGTGCTCAGACTCTTCCTTACCAGAATCCTAATCTTTCCGCAAAGGAACGTGCTGCTGATTTATGTTCAAGGTTGACGCTTGAGGAGAAAGCCAAGCTGATGCTCGATCAGTCAGAGGCAATCCCCCGACTAGGCATACCCGGCTTTGCATGGTGGAGCGAAGCCCTTCATGGCGTCGGACGCAACGGCTATTGCACGGTGTTCCCTTCATGTATCGGAATGGCTGCGTCTTTCGACGATGTGTTGCTCGAGCGTATATATACGGCGGTGAGCGATGAGGCACGTGCAAAGAATACGGCACAGAGAAAGAAGGGCAGTGTGGGCCGTTATCAGGGCCTTTCGTTCTGGACTCCAAACGTAAACATTTTCCGTGATCCGAGATGGGGACGCGGGCAGGAAACTTATGGGGAGGACCCGTATATGAACGCGCGCATGGGACTTGCCGTGGTGCGTGGCCTGCAGGGACCGGCCGGACATAAGTATATGAAGCTTTATGCCTGCGCAAAGCATTTTGCCGTGCATAGCGGTCCTGAGAAGACGCGCCATCATTTCGACATCGAAAACCTGTCGCCACGTGATTTGTGGGAGACTTATTTGCCGGCATTCAAGGCGCTTGTGCAGAAGGGAGGAGTAAAGGAAGTTATGTGTGCATATCAGCGTTTTGAGGGAGAGCCATGCTGTGGCAGCAACAGGCTGCTTAGGCAGATTCTTCGTGACGAATGGGGATTCAAGGGGCTTGTGGTGAGCGACTGCGGCGCCATTAGTGATTTCTGGACTCCAGGCTGCCATGAAGTTTCACCCGATGCTGCTTCTGCCTCAGCCAAAGCCGTTATAAGCGGCACCGACCTCGAATGCGGAAACAGCTATAAGGCTCTGCCTGATGCCGTAAAGGCCGGAGCCATAACGGAGCAACAGATAAATACAAGTGTAGAACGGCTGCTTGAGGCGCGTTTTGAACTGGGCGACTTTGACCCCGACTCACTTGTTGAGTGGACCCGCATTCCTGAAAGTGTTATAGCGAGCAAGGCCCACAAGAAGCTGGCGCTCGACATGGCACGCGAGCAGATGGTGCTGCTGCATAACAAGAACAACACTCTGCCGTTGGCAAAGGACGCTTCTGATATTGTAGTTATGGGGCCTAATGCTGCCGACTCGACAATGATGTGGGGCATATATTACGGTCAGCCTACACACACCATCACGGTGCTTGAGGGAATGCGCAACAAGCTTGGCTCTGGCGTAAGATATGTCAAGGGATGCGACATAACGTCAATGACCGAGAGTGAGAGCATTTTTGGACGCATGACAGGACTTGACGGCAAGGCCGGAATGACAGCAAAGTTCTGGAATAACACCGATATGGACGGACAGCCTGTTTATGAGGGCAATTATTCTAGCCATCCTCAGTTTGATACCGGCGGCAACACCGTATTTGCTCCGGGAGTGGAGCTGAAAGATTTTTCTGTCAGGTTCAACGGAAACTTTACGGCTGACAAGACAGAGACTCTGTGTGTGAGATATCTGAATGACGGACGCATACGCCTTATTGTCAACGGAGACACTTTGGTAAACAGAAATAATAAGAACGAGGTGAGGCTTAATGAGCGCCGTATTAAGGTTAAGGCCGGCGCCAACTATTCTGTGCAGCTCGACTATATCCAGTTTGGCAACGGTGCTTCGCTGAGTTTTGACGTATCAAGAATGCAGACACTCACAGTTCCCGGTGTGCTCAAGTCTGTTGGTGATGCATCCACTGTTGTGTTCGTTGGCGGTATATCGCCCAATCTGGAGCGTGAGGAAGCTAAGGTTACGGAGCCGGGATTTGACAATGGCGACCGTACCAGCATTGAACTTCCCTTAGTTCAGCGCGAACTTATCAAGGCTCTTCATGATGCAGGCAAGAAGATTGTGCTGGTCAATTGCAGCGGCAGTGCGGTTGCGCTTACACCAGAACTCGAGACATGTGATGCAATTCTGCAGGCATGGTATCCCGGTGAGCAGGGCGGTACGGCTGTGGCAGATGTTCTGTTTGGCGATTACAATCCCGGCGGCAAGCTTCCTGTTACATTCTATAAGAACGACAGTCAGCTGCCTCCGTTTGACGATTACAATATGTCAAACCGCACCTACCGCTATTTCAAGGGCGAACCGCTGTTCCCCTTTGGATATGGCTTGAGCTATACGACATTTGCTGTAGGCGAGCCGTCTTATGACGCCTCAACCGGTAAGATAAAGGTGAAGGTTGGCAACACCGGCCGTCGTGACGGAGTAGAAATCGTGCAGGCATATATGCGCAACACGGCAGATGCAGAAGGACCGCTGAAAACATTGCGCGGATTTGCGCGTGTTGAATTGAAGGCAGGCGAGACGAAGACCGTAGAAATAGATTTTCCGCGTGAAGCTTTTGAGGGCTGGGATGCTCAGAGTAATGCCATGAGAGTGGTGCCGGGCAGGTATGAAATCATGGTCGGAACATCGAGCGCTGACAAGGATCTGAAGCGTATAAGCGTGGATGTGAAGTGATAAAACAGAAAACTCGTTTGGCAACACGACATTTTCTCGAGTAAAAAGTCATGACATTTTAAAATCGTGAAATAGCGATTCAGATGGCTGTCATTGGCCTAAAAACATTCAAAATCTATGGCTTTTAGCAGCCTGAAAGGTGAGTTTTGATATGAAAACCATTGACTTTTGGCTATAAAATAAGCCTTTTGACACTGCAAAACACGCCATTTTATGTTATAAAAGCATACCTTTTACACGCTGAAAGGTATGCTTTTGCTTTTATTATACAGTGTGAATTAATACCTGAATGCTATAAGATGCTGATAACCAATGCTTTATCATATGACTTGTAAAATGCAGGATTTTAAGGCTAGGGATATCTTTTATTTTCGCGATGGCCTTTCTGCGCACGTTAAAGGTTCGGATTTTAGAAAACTTTTACATCCCTTCATTTAGCTTTATGTGTCGTAACAAGCCGTAATTCATATAGACTTCTCAGTCTGTTTCATTCCGGTTGAATATATTAAAATAAAAGGGATGCAGCCATGACAGCTGCATCCCTTATGATGTATAATCTGTTGTTTAAGATTATTTGTTAACGAATTTCTTGCCGTTCTGAATCAGAATGCCCTTTGTGTTCTTGCTTACGCGCTGACCTGCGAGGTTGTAAACAGGAGCATTTGCGTCAAACTTCTCAACTGTTGTGCCGCTGATGCTTGTGCCTGTTTCGTCTTTTACATAGAGATAAGGCATTATACCCTGCTCATCTGCATAACTTCCGAATGATTTATAGTTTACAGAATACTGAACGTATTTGTTTACACTAACGTTAGTAATTTTAAATGTTCCGTCTGCATTAGCGTCTATAGTCCAAACATCTCCTTCTGTTGATGTGTCAGAAACGTTGAAACTGTTATATGAATCTTTCTGATAGAGATATTTTCCATTGTTCTGTTTGATTGTGTAACCGCCGTCAGTAGCTTCAATAGTGAAAGCATTTGTATTGTCTTCAGAAAGTTCGATAACACCATTTTCTTCCTTTGCGCTTTCAACATAAAGGTAACTGTATGTTGAAGTTATCTGCTGTGCCACATTATAGACACCGTCATTTAAAGCAACAATCAAATATTCTTTTCCGCTTTCAATTTTGTCAGCCTTTTTATATTTTGCTGTTACAATAGGTTCAGGTGTATCGCCTTCAATGTAAACAACAATAGATTTAATCTGTGTATTACCACCGATGTTTAAAACAACACTGTTTGATGAACCTGTCCATGTTGCGCTATTACCAACGACGCTGAGTTCACCATTGTCAACTGTATTGTTGGCATTCCATTTACCTGCGTTAAATTCTATGCCTGAAAGTTTTTTACCTTCTGGGGCAGTGATGGTCAGTGTTCCTGTATACATACGAAGACGTGGGCTTGATGACCAAATACGATTCTCGTTATTGCCGCTTGTTTTTGCTGAAACTGTTATTGATATTCCGTCGATAGAACATGTTGTTGCTTCTGTGAAATCGCCATCGTGAGAGTCATTGCTTGATGTTCCTGGCAGGCTCGGGAACAATGTCGCATAGTCATTATCAAAGTCGAATGTTGTTTGCGCAAATCCTGTTCCGCATATAAGGGACAGGATTGCAACTAAAGATAAGCGTAAAATTTTCTTCATAATCATAATTTTTTTAATTATTAATGTTGTTATATGTTTTACAAAAATAGAGATTTTATTTGTATTGGACAATTCTTTTTATGTTAAAATGTGGTTAATATTCTTTATCAAAAAAAGAGTGAGCAACATTAATGTCCTCACTCTTTTCATAAAGGTCTAATAAAACGAATCTTATTTTATAACTTTATCAGTCTTTGTCTTTCCGTTTTCGTAGGTTATCTTTCTGATATTTATGCCTTTAGCTGGTGCATTTAACTTGGCTCCGCCAAGTGTGAAGTATTCAATCTTCTTTATTTCAGAAGTGGTAACTTCATTGCTTATGCCTGTAGATACGCACGAAGGATAATACTCGTCAACGGTATTTATGGCATCCGTGTTCTGAGATTTCATGATATTTTCAACGATAGAGTTGATATAAACCTCAACGTTGGTGTACCATCCTTTCTGTGTGTCTATAGTATACAGACTTGCATCTGAGGCATCGTTGGGATTAAGGCCGTTGGCAATTTCCCATTCGTCGGGCATTCCGTCGTTGTCGCTGTCATAGCCGTCAGGGCGCTGACCGGTGGGGAAGTTGGCTTCGGTGTATCCGTTAACATCAGAAACAAGGTCTACAAGACCTTCCTGCTTGGTTACAGAGCCTGTATATGTAGCCGTTCCTGTCTGGGCTTCTTCCATATAGCGGGCATCAACCTCGTCGCGATAAAGAGATGCACCGCAGTAGAGCATGACCTTGCTGAATGCGTTTTCTGCACTGTGGGTTGTAACCTCGCCCATTGGAGCTGGCTCGTCCATCTTTATTCTGACGCACATTTCGCCGTCGCTGTTTGCCACGTGTTCAACGGCATCTCCGTAATAGTTGTTTACGTCCTTAGAATATTCTTCGCCATTGATGGTGTATGTGCCGTCGTCATAGCTTACGCCGCTCCAGTCTCTGTTTTGAGTTATTGAACCTCCGTGAGTTTCTGTAGTGTTGCCTGCAATGTAGTAGCGGCTGGTCATGCCGAATACCTTCTGATGTTCTTCTGAGTTTCCGTCAGCTGCAACAGAAATTTCAGTAACTCTCTTTGCTTTGCTGTCCGGTGTAGACGGACCGCCCTTATAGTAGTTGTTCACTATATTAATTTGTCCGCCGCCGGGGCCTCCGTAGCAGCCGTTGCTGTTGCCCCAGTTATACATCACACAGTTGCGGAAGTCTACATTTTCGGCCTGAACAGAGTTCTTCCAGTTATATGTGCTGTACAGTTTGTTGCCCGTGTATCCGCTCCACTCATAGCGTGCGCCGTTGAAACGCGGAACACGGTTGGTTACGTGTGCTATCATGTTGTGATGAAAGCTTGCCAGCTTACCGCCCCATATGCCTCCGTAACCGTGTGCGCCCTTGCCGTGTCCGGCGTTGTTAAGGCTCTCGGCAACAGTGCACCATTGCATTGTAAAGTTATTGTTGTCGTAGAATGAGGCAACTTCGTCTATACTCCAGCTGAAAGAGCAGTGGTCAAGAATAATACCTGTTGTTTCTCTTTGCCATGTTGCGTCAGCTCCGTCGTTCTTGTCTTTTTCTTGTCCGCGGCGCACGCGTATGAATCTTATGACGTTGTTTGCTCCCGGTCTTACAGTATAATATCTTAAAGTTATTCCGGGGTAGGGGGCTGTCTGTCCGGCAATGGTGGTGTTTGCGCCGATGCTGATATCAGATTTCAGAGGTATTACTCCGGCAACATCAAATACGACAATCTTCTTAGAAGATCCGCTGACAGCAGATCTGAAAGAACCTGTACCGCTGTCGTTCAGATTAGTTACATGTACAATCTTTCCTTCGCGTCCGCCCGTTACGTAGCGTCCGTGACCTTCAGCTCCGGGGAATGCGGGAGCTTGCGCAGAAACAGCAATGGCACTCGCTGCCATTGCTGTTGTCATTAAGAGTTTCTTTTTCATTAAATGCTGTTAGAATTATCTTTTGTTATATCTGTTTTAATAAATGTCAGATGCTTTTAAGTAGATTTTGTCTTGCTGCTGATTACTGATTGAGCTTGGCAACATCGTATCCCATGCGCTCCATCTCCAGTGAAGCCCAGATAAACGGACCAACGCCTTTTCCGTCGTTGTCGCGTATAGGTTCACTCATGTAGTAGTTGAACGAGCCGTCGCGGCGGCGTCCTTTTGCGTTGTCGGGGCCTAAGCCTGACACTTCGCAGCAGCGTGTAAGTGATACAGTCTTGTCTGCATTCACCTTGATAAACTCTTTCAGTATGCCTTTATAGCCTTTCAGTCCGGCTTCTTTCAGGTCGTTAGAGAAGTAGCCGAGGCGTGAGCCTTTCAGCAGGACGTATGTAAACATTGAAGAAGCTGTTGCTTCGAGATAGTTGCGCGGATCTTTAACGTCGAGCACATCATACCATAAGCCGGTCTTCTTGTCCTGATATTTTACGGTTGCCTTCATAACGTTGTTCAGCATATCAATCAGTTTACCTCTGTTCTCATAGTTTTCAGGGAGAACGTCGAGCACTTCGAGTATAGCCATTGCAAACCATCCTTGAGCGCGTGCCCATGTATGTTTAGACAAGCCTGTTTCAGGGTTGGCCCAGAACATCTTCTGAGTTTCGTCCCATGCATGTTTCCACAGTCCAGTCTTTTCATCGTATGTACGGCTGTATGTCTTTGAAATCTGCTCGAAAGTGTCGTCATAATACTTCTTTGCCTTTTTCTCGCCTTTCAGTATAGGTGCTCCCATTGTGTAGAACGGATGTCCCATATATACACCGTCGAGCCATACCTGGTGTGCATATATAGCCTTGTGCCACCACACTCCGTCCTTTGTGCGAGGCTGCTTTTCGAGCTGTTTGAACAGAGTTTTCAGGGCTTTCTCATTCTTCTTCTCGGGGAAAAGGTTGTTCATGCGCAGAATATAGCGTGCCGGACGTGTGTTGTCCAGGTTGAAGTCTTCATATTTGTATCCTGTGATGTTGCCCTTTTCGTCAATCATCTTAGCCGGGTATTGCTTCAGATAGTCTATGATGCTCTCGTCTTTGTATGCCAGATAGGTGTCGAGCATTGATTCGAGCTCTATTCCTACAACATATCCCCATTTTGGCTTTTTTGCGAAGTCAATCATGCATGGGTCTGGGTTGCGCTGCATTTCAGAGTGTACCATCCACTCGCTGTAGTTCTTGAACGGAGCCTCGGCAAGGATAAGTGAACCGTTGATGAAGAGGTTGTCGTAGTTCATGTCGCGGGTTTTGCCCTTGATGTAAACCGGCTTGTCATAAACGCCGTCAAACTTACAGTTCTTCAGATTGATGTTGTATACATTGGTCAGTGAGTCGAATGCTACAACCATGATTCCGTATTTGCTCTTCTGGCAGGTTACGTTCTCCATGTAGACGTTGCGTACTGTCGGGTAGAATCCGCGACGGCCAATTTCTTTCGGCTCATAGTCAAGATTGATCTTGAGCACAGCCTCGGCGCACTGGCCAACTTCAACGTTGCGCATATAGATGTTTTCAATCACGCCGCCACGGCATGAGTTTGTCTTTATTCTGAGAATACGGTCAAGGTTTGGGCTGTCCATTTTGCAGTTTTCAACAAATACATTGTTGCATCCGCCTGAAATCTCAGAGCCGATAACCACTCCTCCGTGTCCGTCTTTCATTATGCAGTTGCGCACAATTATGTTTTTGCTCGGACGTCCTACATAACGGCCCTTGCCGCCTTCGCGTCCGTCCTCGTTGCGTCCGCTCTTGATTGCGATGCAGTCGTCGCCAGTGTCGAACACGCAATTCTCAATAAGAACATTCTCGCATGATTCAGGGTCACAGCCGTCTCCGTTAGGGCCGTCGTTGTGTACGGTTACGTTTCTTACGGTTATGTTCTTGCTCAGCAGCGGGTGCATTACCCAGAACGGTGAGCGTACCATTGTTACGCCTTCAATCAGAATACCGTCACACTGATTGAAGTTTACCATCTGAGGGCGCAGACCTTTTTTCGGGCCGAATATACGCTTTTCGATAGGCACTCCGTTTTCTGCCATTTTCAGCAGGTCGGCGCGTCCTCCTGGATTCTGCTGCTTTTCCTCAACAACAATGTCCTTGCTCTTAGGAGTCTTTCCGCTCATCAGCCACCATGTGTCGTCAGAACCGTTACCGTCGATAGTTCCTTCTCCGGTTATTGCGATGTCTGTTTCCTTGTAAGCATAAATCAGCGGTGAATAGTTTATGCAGTCGAGTCCTTCCCAGCGTGTTTCAACCAGAGGATAAAGGCTTCTGTCAAATTCGAAGAATAGGGTAGCACCCTTTTCGATTACAAGGTTAACGTGGCTCTTCATTCTTATGGCGCCAGTCTTCCATGTTCCTTGTGGGATTACAACACGTCCGCCACCGGCTTTTGAGCAGGCCTCTATAGCCTTGTTGATGGCTTTCTGGTTTTTTGCCGCACTGGCCTTTAGCGATGCTCCATACTTTGTTATGTCAAAAGTACGGTCGGCAAACTTAGGCATCCTGATGCTTTCTTCAATTTGTTTGTACTGCGTTTCCCATACTGATGCCGTCATGGCAAGCGGAAACAGTAGGCATAGCAATAATGTCTGTAATTGTTTCATAAAAACTAAGTTTGTAATGTATACGTAAAGTTAATATATGTTATTATTTTTTTGATTGTTGGTACAAATATAGTGAATATAATTTGAATACGAAAGCTTGTGTGTATTATTTTGTTTTATTTTTTGTAATATGCTTTGATTTACAGCACTTTGCAATATGTAATGCAGAATGCCAAAATGTAAAATATTTAACATTTTATGTAGCCTAAATGTTAAATATTAGTTTTTTAAATCAAAAAACTTGCAATTGTCATTGAAATGCCTTATATTTGAGACATCTTATTTATGATTTCGAAGTTTTAACGAAATCGTCAGAGGTTGACAGCATCCTGCGTCAACCTCTTTTTGTTTTTGCCCGTGATTGTTTGTCTGTTATGAAAAATATTGTTACTTTTGTATATCGTTAACCAACATAATATATTATGAAAAAAATCAGGTTTATGTTTGTGCTGTTGTTGACAGCATTCTTTTTTTCTGCATGCGACAAACCCTATGATGATTCGGAAGAAGGCATGGATGACGGAACGGAGATTGTCGGCGGAACGGATAAGGACACCGGTTCGGATGATGAAGATGAAGGCGATGGTGAGTATGATGATGATACAGGCATTTCTTTTGGTGATGTTGTGGATGTAGAGACGTTTATCAGTAAGCCTATAGTTGATCAGGTATGGGTGAAGGGCTACATCGTAGGTTCGGCAACTGGCGCCAATGGTAAGAAACGATATGATTTTGAACCTCCGTTTGATCACGATACAGCATTACTCTTGGCTGACGATCCTGCAACAGCTGACCTTTCTCATGTGGTTTCAGTATGCCTCACGTCATGCTCAAAGAAAATACGTGAGGAACTCAATCTAAAGGAACATCCTGAAAATCGCGGCAAGGTGTTGTCTGTGTTTGGTTTCCGCGAGACGTATCTTGCCATTCCCGGAATAAAGAAAATAGATGCTTACGAATTTTCGAATTAGGATATTGATGTGTCTTATGTTTTCGGCTATTGAAGAATTGTCTATGTCATTTTTTTGCATCTGATCTTGATAAATACTTGACTGATAGGGTGATAAAATAATTGACAACGCCTCACGGCGTTGTCAATCTCGGATAAACTTATATAATTAAAACACGATAATATAACGTCTTGTCAAATGTAGCGTCAATGTGTAATACTCACGTCAACTGCATATAGCGATATTACACAGCTATGCAGTGACACGGCATTTATTAGTCTGATATTAATTTATAAGATTGACCATAGCCCCTTACATCGAGAGAATAGGTCTTACATCATAAGGCAGGTATTCTGACTTTGTTCCACTTTCAAGCACCTTCCCGTTTTCACAGTGGCATGTTACTTTTAAGTTATAAAGGAACTTACAGCTGCGGGACAGTCGGAGATTTTCACCCCGTTCCCTTTTTAATCGAGTCGTATCGAACCTTAATCATCCGCAAAGATACATATAGTTTGTCAAAGTTCAAAAGAAAAAACGTTATTTTTCTAAAATATTTGTGCGTGTAAACATTTCTTCTTATATTTGCACGTACAATATGATTGTTTAATATTAATTTAATTTAGATAAAGCCTATCGAAACACTGTTTACCTAAAATTAAAAAATAAGAATAAAGAAATGGAAAATATAAGTAGGTTGACTGATGAGGAGTTAGCTATTTCTTATGTAAGGGGAAACAACAGGGCTTTTGATGAGCTGTTATCAAGAAATCAGAGCAAATTGTTCTCATACATATTGTTTGTCGTCAGAGACGAGGACAAGGCCAACGACCTGTTTCAGGAAACTTTTGTGAAGGTTATAACAAAGCTGCATCAGGGCAGGTATGTTGACAGTGGAAAATTCGGAGCGTGGATTATGCGCATCGCGCATAATGTCATTATGGATTGGTATCGTGAGCAGCGTTCGCGTAATCTGATTGAGCCTACTGACGAGAACGATCTCTCTAATCTCAGCGGCAATGAAATACTGGACAGCAACGTTGAAAACCGTTATGTAAACGATCAGATAATGGTTGATGTCAAGAACATGATGAATATGTTGCCTCCCACGCAGCGTGAGGTTGTGTTCATGAGGTTTTATCAAGATTTGTCGTTTAAGGAGATTGCCGAGACTACGGGAGTCAGCATCAATACTTCATTGGGCAGAATGCGGTATGCTATCCTCAATCTGCGCCGTATGTCAAAGGAACATAATATAGCGCTTCAGCTTGACTGACCGGTCAGACTTGCGCCGTTCTTAAGATTTAGTCAATATTGAATAACTTTAATAATATAGACAAGCCGATTTAATTCGGTTTTTTATTGTATGATGTTGCGGACAATAGGTTGTCTTAATCTGTTGGCAACATAAAATGGCGCAGACTGTATTATCCGTCTGCGCCATTTTATATTGTATATTAATTTTATGCTTGTTTTCTGCGTCCAACATTGCGCGTTTAGAGTTGCTTCAGGTCGTGTATGGTGGCAGCCGGATCTTTTGATTTGAATATATAGCTTCCGCTGACCAGAACATCCACGCCGGCTTCAACGAGTCTTGGGGCTGTTTGGCTCTGTACGCCTCCGTCAACTTCGATAAGTGCCTTTGAGCCGGATTCTTCTATCAGTCTTCTTAAACGCTTTACTTTGTCAATGGTGTTTTCTATGAATGCCTGACCTCCGAATCCGGGGTTTACACTCATTATTAGCACCATGTCAACGTCCTTTATGACATCTTCGAGCATACATACAGGTGTCGACGGATTTAGCGTTACGCCGGCTTTCATGCCTGCTTCATGTATTTCATGTATTGTTCTGTTAAGGTGTGTGCATGCCTCGAAGTGCACGTTCATCATCATGGCTCCCGTCTTTGCTGTCTGCTTTATGTATCTTTCAGGTGCTGTTATCATGAAATGCACGTCAAGCGGCTTTTTGCATGTTTTTGCGACAGCTTCAATTACTGGGAAGCCAAATGAAATGTTTGGCACAAACACTCCGTCCATAACATCAAGATGGAGCCAGTCAGCCTCGCTGTTGTTTATCATATCGATGTCTTTCTGCAGATTAAGAAAATCGGCAGAAAGTAATGAAGGTGAAATTAATGTTGCCATAAATAGTAGGTTTCTAATTCAGACAATAAGCTTCGTTTTTTCCGTTAAGTTTTATAGACCTGTAGGTATAAGCTATCTGCTTGATAATGTTTAGCGTATTCTTAGACGGCTTGTTTTCTTCTTTGGTAAAATATTTCATAGGCAAATTATTTTTAATTCTATTATTGTAACGATGATAAATCGTTTTTATTACTCTTTTATATGTCTTTTTTTCTGATTTCGTCTGACAGAAGCTGTTGATGTTTAAAATATTATTGAATTACATTTAGATATTAGGGCTTTTCTGTGTGTTTTATGCTCTTTTGTTGTTGCACTGATGTTCTTGTTTTTATATATAAATGTGCTAACGTTGTAAACATAACTTGCCGTATTGTGTTAAAACTGCAACTTTTTTGATAAAAATGTGCCAAAAAGTTTGTTGCTTATAGAATAATGTTTATCTTTGCAATCGGTTAAGATGGGGTATCCGCTTGATTTGTTGGTGAGTGTGCCTTTGTTTTATGCGGCATACGTATAAATAGATAAAATTTACTGAAAACAATATTTGCATAGTTATGGCTTAATTCACAAAAGCAGAATATAGCTGGCTATTGTACTGTGTGAAGAAGAATTATACATTTTTTGAGGTCTGCCGTTTCGGCAGGCCTTTTTTTATTAAGATTAGTTTATTAGGTAAAAATTTCGTGGCGTGTATGCCTTAATAGACAGAATATTTGTATCTTTGTTACATGGCAGAATTCATCAGTAATGTATTTAAAGGAATTTGTCATAGCTAATTTATTTATGTCTGAAACGAAACTGTAGTCATGATAATAAAAGTTTGTGGATTGCGCGATCCTGAAAATATACGTGCCGTCATGGGGCTTGGCGCTGATATGATAGGCTTGGTATTTGACAGAAGAAATCCGCGTTATGTCTCTTCGATACCCTCTAATGTCGGCTTGTTGCCTGATTATGCAAGTATACAGGGGCATGATTTGAATGAGGATGGAAAAGTGGCAAGAGTAGGAGTCTTTGGTAGCGATATGCCCCAGAACATTATAACGATGGCTTATAATTATAAGCTCGATTATGTTCAGCTGTATGGCAAAAACGACGAGATAATGATAAACAATCTCCGGTTGACTCTTAGGGATGAGATATGTCCGGGAATAAAGTTCATTAAGGCTATTGGCATTGCTGATATGAAAGATGTCGGACTGTGGCGTAAGTATAATAATGTTGCTGACATGCTGCTCTTTTATCCTAAAAAACAGTATGGCGATGATGTTGACACAAAGTTTGACTGGAGCCTGCTTGACTATTATGACGGTGATATACCGTTTATTATAAGCGGCGGAATAGGACCTGATGACGTGGAGAAAGTGCTTTCGTTGACTCATCCTTGCATGGCAGGAATAGACATTAATAGCTGTTTTGAAACTTCTCCGGCCATAAAGGATATTTCTTTGTTGAAGCCGTTTATAGAAAGTATAAGGAATGGATAGCAGCATAGCCTTGTTGCTTTTGATATTATTTAATGTCGCCGGAGGCGGCAGTCGCTTACAGGCTGTTTTAGCTTTTGTATCAGTTTGGCTGATAAATGTTTTTGACAGAGGAAGGTTATATATAAATAATTTGCAATGACGTTAAAAGATTTTTTAAACGAAAAGGATATATTTGCGGCAAATGCCGGCATGGAACTTGTGGAGGTGAGAGAGGGATATTCACGTGCAGTAATGACGGTTGGCAAGTCGCATCTCAATGCCGGTGGCGTTTGTCAGGGCGGTGCGCTTTTTACACTTGCCGATTTGGCTCTGGCTGCAGTAATGAACAGCCATGGACAGCTGACGCTTAGCATAGAAAGCACGATAACGTTTCTGCACAGTGCCGTAGAAGGTGATGTGCTTACGGCTGAGGCAACAGAAACGTGCAATCATCACAAAATACCTTATTGCGAGGTTAAGATATGCAATCAGGACAATAAACTTATTTGTAAGTTTACAGCCATAGCTTACAGGAAAAAGACTGACTTCAAGTTTGATGCTTTGATGTAAAGCGTCAGACTGATTGCTTTGATTATTGCTTGGCAATCAGTCTTCCGACAGGTCTGCCACCATCTTTCTGTACATGGTATACATGTGTGTGCGTGATATGTAGCCCAGCAGGTGGTTCTCATTATCGAGCACAGGCAGCATGGCAGAGTCGGTCTGGTCAAACTTTTTCATCACAATCTCCATTGTGTCGTTCACGCTTAGCGTTGCTTCTGGCTGAGACATCAGTTGCTTGACCTTGAAGTGATGATACAGCTCAGTCCTGAACACAATGTGGCGAAGCTTGGTTATGTCTATTTCGCCAAGCAGGTTGCCCGCATCGTCGAGCACAGGCAACACGTTGTTGTGGCTCTTGCTTATTGCGTGTACGAGCGAAGCCAGGTTGAGTTCGGGAGACACTGCCGTGAAACTCTTGTCAATCACGCTGTCAAGGCTCATAAGCGTAAGCACGGCCCTGTCCTTATGGTGCGTTATCAGTTTTCCCTGGCGTGCCAGTCGCATGCCGTAGATGCTGTGAGGCTCGAATATTATGATGGTAAGATATGCACAGATGCTTACAATCATCAGAGGAATGAACATCTGGTAGCCGCCGGTTATTTCGGCAATGAGGAAGATACCTGTAAGCGGTGCGTGCATCACTCCAGCCATTACGGCCGACATTCCGAGCAGTGCAAAGTTCTTTTCAGGTAGGTATATTCCTATTTCATAAATGTTCCATACTCTTGCAAAGAAGAAGCCTGCAAATGCTCCTATAAACAATGAAGGAGCGAATGTTCCGCCGCATCCTCCGCCGCCGTTTGTGGCAGAGGTGGCAAACACCTTGGTGAGAAGAACCATTCCGATGTATGGCAGGAGCATTTCGCTGTTGCCGTAGAACGGCGAGTTGTGCAGGATGGTCTCCCATTCGGCTTCAGTCTTTCCGTTTAGCAGGATGTTTATGCTGCCGTATCCTTCACCGTAAAGTGACGGAAACAAGAATATCAGCGGGCTTAACACCATCGCGCCGAGCAGAAGCTTTAACATGGGGCGGTTCTTTATGCGCCCGAAAACAGACTCGCAGGCGGTCATGGTGCGTATGAAGTAAAGGCTTACAAAGCCTCCGAATATACCCAGCAGAATGTTAGCCGGCACGCGTTCAACGGGCCATGCGCTGTCAAGATGGAAGAAAAACAGCGGGTCGCTGCCCGTGAATATATACGTGAAGCATGTGGCTGTTACGCTTGATATCAGTATTGGCAGCAGCGATGCCATGGTAAGGTCTATCATTAAGACCTCGAGCGTGAACACAAGTCCGGCTATCGGTGCCTTGAATATTCCGGCTATCGCTGCGGCGGCTCCGCATCCTACAAGCAGCATCAGTGTTTTGTTGTCCATGTTGAACAGCTTGCCGAGATTGCTGCCTATTGCCGAACCTGTAAGTACGATAGGTGCCTCGGCTCCTACGCTTCCGCCGAATCCGATAGTTATGGCCGACGCTATCACCGAGCTCCAGCAGTTGTGTCCTTTCAGTCTGCTGCGCTTGCTGCTGATGGCATAAAGGATGCGGGTGATACCATGGCTTATCTCGTCTTTGACGATGTAGCGGACAAAAAGTGAAGTAAGGTAAATACCTATCACCGGATATACAAGATACATCCAGTTGAATGTGTTTGCATCAAATTTAGATGTCAGCAAAAGGGCAATTTCCTCAATAATCCAATGCAGGATGAATGCTGCTATGGCAGCAAAAAATCCTACAAGAAAGCTTAAGAACAGCGTGAATTGGCGGTCTGTTATATACTGCTTGCGCCATGATATGATACGCTCCATCAGTGTCTGTTCGCCTGAAGCCCCTTCTGCAATTCCGTTAATACGACTCACTTTGTGTCCTTTTATTTCAGATTATAAAAACTTATTTTCTTATTATGTCTATCTCTCCGTTGTTTTTTATCTTTATTATGCTCGACGGAGTGTGCGGCTTATGTTCCTGTCTGCGGCTGAAGCATACGTAGTCTACAGCGTTAAGCAGCTCTTCAGAAATGTCGCAGTAGTTTTGCGCTGCCGGCTGGCCGCTGATGTTGGCGCTTGTAGACACAATGGGCTTTTGGAATCTGTAGCACAGTTCTTTGGAGAATTCTTCGTTGGTTATGCGCATTGCTATGCTTCCGTCTTCAGCAATGAGGTTGGGCGCCAGGTTGACAGCTTCGTCAAAGATGACTGTAGTTGGCTTTGTGGCAAGCTCCATCACGTTCCATGCCACTTCGGGTGCATTGCGTACATATCGTTGAAGCCTTGCGTCTGAGTCTACCAGGCAGATGAGAGCCTTTGAGTCGTCGCGCTGTTTTATCTTATATACCTTCGCCACGGCCTCGGCATTGGTAGCGTCGCATCCTATGCCCCATACAGTGTCGGTGGGGTAGAGAATCACTCCGCCGTTTTTCATTACTTCAACTGCTTTTTTTATGTCGTCCTGTCTGTTCATTGCCTTAAATTATTTAAATGTTTTTATTGCTGTTCATCAAGTTGTTTTCAAACATTCCGGCGTGTTCGCCGGTGTTTTTACAAACTGCAAATATACATAAAAATACGATACACATAAAATATTACGTGCTTTTTTACTTTTTGTATTATATATTTATTGTGATTGGTCAATAAATGAAGTTCAGACAGCTGCAATGTCTGTTTTATTGTGTCTTTATTATATTAATTAAGGTGTTATTTTTTTGCTTGTCGTCTTTTGGATGATAGTTGTCGTCTTTTAGACTGCTGTAAGGCTGCTATGCAATACAGACGAGTGGAAGATATATTGGCAAGCCGTGAACTTTTTGTTCCGAAAGTTTGTCAAATTCTTATGTAGAAAAAGTAATGTCGTTTTTGAGGCGCGAAAATCGAAAGCAAATCGTGTGTTTTATGTTAAAGGAAGTGTCAAATCTTGATGTGTGTGATTTAAATTGTAAGTAAAATCTTGTGTATTGGTTTCAAATCATTAACCTATTGTTTTCGGGTCGTAACTCGGCCACTTTTGCATCGAAAGTGGCCCGTTTTCGTCACCTAAACAATAGGTTTTTCATTGCCAATCCGGCATATGATAAAGTCGGATGCTTTTATGCTGTTGTATGTATCATCCTTTTTCACTTAAATATGCAACAAGGCGGCTCAATGGTTTAGCCAAATCCATTATATGAATGCAATAAAAAAGGCCCACAGGCAAATAACCTGCAGGCCCATTGATATAATATCAAATTATGTTTTAATGTTACTTTCTGAGTTATTCCTGGATATCCCATCCAATGGCACTTGCGCCGAGCACGGCTGCTGAGGAACCGTCGAGTCCGCTTATAAGGAACTGTGCCTTGCCTCTGAATGTGTGGAACACGTGTTCATCGTAGCTTTTCTTGATCGGGTCCATAATCAGGTCGCCGGCTTTAGTGAGGCCGCCGAAGAAGACAAAGGCTTCGGGTGAAGCGAAGGCTGCAAAGTCGGCGCAGGCCTCTCCGAGCATCTCGCCTGTAAAGTCGTACACTCTTTTTGCAAGCTCGTCACCTTTTCCTGCTGCAACAGAAACGTCAAACGATGTTATGTCTTCCGGTTTCATGTCGCGCAGCAATGAAGGCTCGTTTGATGTAGACAGAAACTCGCGTGCTGTGCGTGCAACGCCGGTGGCAGAGCAGTATGCTTCAAGACATCCTGTGCGTCCGCAACCGCATAATCTTCCGTTTTCACGTCTCATTATGACGTGGCCAAGTTCTCCTGCAAATCCGTCGCATCCGTAAACAAGCTGTCCGTTGATTACTATGCCTGAACCAACACCTGTGCCGAGTGTAAGCATGATGAAGTTTTTCATTCCGCGTGCCACTCCGTATGTCATTTCGCCTATGGCTGCGGCATTTGCATCGTTTGTTATGGCTACGGGAATGCCAAGTTTCTGGCTGAACATCTCTGCCAGCGGAACAACACATTCATGTCCCCATACGAGGTTAGGTGCGTATTCTATTGTGCCTTTGTAGAAGTTGGCATTGGGGGCGCCTATGCCCATTGCCTTAATTTTATCGATGCCTCCGACTTGGTCGATTATTATCTGCAGTGCGTCTATTGAAGCGTCGACGTATTCGCTCACTTGCGAGTACGATTGTGTTTTTATTGCTGTTGTTGCCTTAATGTCACCACGGCTGTCGACGATGCCGAAAACAGAGTTCGTGCCACCGAGGTCGAGACCTATGACGTAGGGCTTTAATGCTTGTGAAATCATGATATTTTATTTTAAATAATAATTCTAGCAATGCAAAGTTATCAAATTTATTATACGTAGCAAAGTTTTGTATATAAAATTTGTTCCTTTCATAAAAAATTAGCAATTTTGCACCCGTTATGCCGTTTCAATTTCATCTTGACATACTTGACTGGATTTTCAAGGGTATACTCATAGGCATTGTAGCGTCTGCGCCTATGGGGCCTGTCGGGGTTCTTTGCATTCAGCGCACGCTGAACAAAGGGCGTTGGTATGGCCTTGTTACCGGTATCGGAGCCACAATCAGTGACTTTATCTATGCGCTGATAACGGGTTTTGGCATGAGTTTTATTGTAGACATAATCAATAATAACCAAAATCGTTTTGTCTTTCAGATACTTGGCAGCATAATGCTCATGGCGTTTGGTATATACTGCTACAGGTCTGACCCTACGAAGAAAATACATATCAGCGGCAGCAAAAAGGGCAGTCTTATTCATAACTGCGTAACGGCATTCCTTGTAACTTTTTCAAATCCGCTGATTATATTCCTGTTCATGGCAGCCTTTGCCCAGTTTGCCTTCGTAATGCCAAAGCATCCGCTACACATGTGTGTAGGCTATCTCAGCATTATATGCGGAGCCCTGTTGTGGTGGTTTGGTCTTACATGGCTTATTGACAAAGTCCGCAATAAGTTCGACAACAGCAGCATCGTTATAATCAACAAGATTATCGGCAGTGTTGTCATTATCTTCTCGTTGCTGGTGCTTATCGGCACTGTGTTCAATCTGTACACTTTCCACTATTAGTGTGCATGAACCGTAACCGTTAATTGCCGGCGCAACAGTTTTGTGTTGAACTTTATTTTATCTAAAACATGTTTATATCACAAGAATTAAGAAAAAAGAACATAGCCGAGTATCTGCTCTATATGTGGCAGGTGGAAGACCTTATCAGGGCATATGGCTGCAGCCTCAGCGCCATACGTCATGATTATATCGACAAATTCAACTATGACGAGGAACAGAAGGAGGAGATGACCGACTGGTATGGAAACCTGGTGAGGATGATGAATCAGGAAGGATGCCGCCAGAAAGGACATTTACAGATAAACAAAATCGTAATGCAGCAGCTTATCGAGCTTAACGCGCAGTTGCTGCAAAGCACAAAATTCCCGTTCTATACTACGGAGTATTATAAAGTCCTGCCGTTTATTGTTGAGCTGCGCAAGAGGGGAGCAGACAACGAGGAGAATGAAATTGAAACCTGCTTTAATGCCCTTTATGGCGTGATGATGCTCAGACTGCAGAAAAAAAAGATAAGTCCGGACACGGAGCATGCAATAAAAGAGATAACGACATTCATCGGGATGCTCTCGGATTATTATATCAAAGACAAGAATGAGCCCCTTGAGTTTGACTGACAGTCAGCTTAGCTTTTAACTAAAGAAACTTTTATACTATGAATATATTGATTACAGGTTGCAACGGACAGTTGGGCAACGAGATGCAGCTGCTTGAGGACAAATATCCTCAGCACCGCTTTTATAATACAGACGTAAACGAACTTGACATCACCAATCAGCTGGCTGTGGCTGACTTTATCAACCGCAATGCCATCGACGGTATTGTAAACTGTGCGGCTTACACGGCTGTTGACAAGGCTGAGTCGAATCAGAAACTTTGCACGGCACTCAACACGGAGGCTCCGGCATACCTCGCCATGGAAATAGAGAAGCGTGGCGGATGGCTGATACAGATATCTACAGACTATGTGTTTAACGGAAAGAGCTTTGTTCCTTACACCGAAACAGACACACCGTGTCCTGACAGCGTATATGGAAGCACAAAGTTGGCAGGTGAACTTGGCGTCAGCAAATTCTGTAAGCGCACGATGATAATACGAACAGCGTGGCTTTACTCAACGTTCGGAAATAACTTTGTGAAGACCATGCTGCGTCTGGGACGCGAGAAAGAGCAGCTTGGCGTGGTGTTCGATCAGATAGGCACACCTACGTATGCACGCGATTTGGCTGTTGCAATAATGGCTGTCATTGAGCAGGGCATTAAGCCGGGCGTGTATAATTTCTCTAATGAAGGCGTCTGCAGCTGGTATGACTTCACCAAAGCCATTCACCGCATAGCCGGTATCAGCACTTGCAAGGTAAGGCCACTTCACACTGCTGAGTATCCCACCCCTGCGGTACGTCCGCATTACAGCGTGCTCGACAAGACGAAGATAAAGAATGAGTACGGACTGGATATCCCTTATTGGGAAGAAAGTCTTGCCGACTGCATTGAAAAGTTGCTGAATAATAACTGATACGAATTTTTTAACAAACTGTCTGACGACAGAAATCCTGATTTTAAGTTGAGACGGCAGGCCGCATGACTTGCCATGTTGCATGTGAGCAGTTGCAGCCGGAAAATCGTCTCGTGCTTATTTTCCAATTACAAGATAAAAGTATATGAATAACGAGATTGAAAGAAGAAGAACGTTTGCCATAATTTCGCACCCTGATGCCGGTAAGACTACGCTTACGGAGAAGTTCCTGCTCTTTGGAGGACAGATACAGGTGGCAGGAGCCGTAAAGAACAACAAGATACGCAAGACGGCAACTTCAGACTGGATGGATATAGAGAAGCAGCGTGGTATTTCTGTTTCTACTTCGGTTATGGAGTTTGATTATGAAGGTTATAAGGTGAACATTCTCGACACACCCGGTCACCAGGACTTTGCCGAGGACACTTACCGCACGCTTACTGCTGTTGATTCGGCTATCATTGTTGTCGACGGAGCAAAAGGTGTTGAGGCTCAGACCAGAAAACTGATGAATGTGTGCCGTATGCGCAACACGCCCGTTATAATATTCATCAACAAGATGGACCGTGAGGGACGTGACCCGTTCGATCTTCTTGATGAGCTTGAACAGGAACTCGAGATACATGTAAGACCCTTGTCGTGGCCGATAAACCAGGGCGCGAAGTTCAAGGGCGTATATAATATATATGAGGAGAAACTCGACCTGTTTACACCCGACAAGCAGCGCGTGACAGAGAAAGTTGAAGTTGACGTTAACAGCGAGGAACTTGAACAGCATATTGGTGAGGCTGATGCAAGCAAGCTTCGTGAAGATCTTGAGCTGGTTGAGGGTGTATATCCTGAGTTCAATGTAGATGACTACCGCAATGCAGAAGTTGCTCCTGTGTTTTTCGGTAGTGCTCTGAACAACTTCGGTGTGCAGGAACTGTTGAATTGTTTCGTTAAGATAGCCCCGAGTCCTAAGCCTGTCAAGGCTGAGGAGCGTATGGTTTCGCCTGATGAGCCTAAGTTTACAGGCTTTATCTTTAAGATTACAGCAAACATCGACCCCAACCATCGTTCTTGCATCGCTTTCTGTAAGGTCTGCAGCGGTAAGTTTGAGCGCAATCATCCTTATCTGCATGTACGTCAGGGAAAAACTCTCCGCTTTTCGTCGCCGACGCAGTTTATGGCGCAGCGCAAGAGTACTATCGACGAGGCGTATCCTGGCGATATTGTAGGCTTGCCCGACAATGGCATCTTCAAGATAGGTGATACGCTGACAGACGGAGAAATATTGCATTTCAGAGGATTGCCGTCTTTCTCTCCTGAAATGTTCAAGTATATAGAGAATGACGACCCGATGAAGAGCAAGCAGCTCAACAAAGGTGTAGACCAGCTTATGGATGAGGGCGTGGCGCAGATGTTTGTTAATCAGTTCAACGGCCGAAAGATAATCGGCACGGTAGGACAGCTGCAGTTTGAGGTTATACAATACAGACTTGAAAATGAGTATAACGCAAAATGCCGTTGGGAGCCGGTTCATCTGTATAAGGCATGCTGGATAGACTCTGACGATCCTGCAGAGCTTGATGCATTCAAGAAACGCAAATATCAGTATATGGCTAAAGATAAGGACGGCCGCGATGTGTTCCTGGCTGATTCTGGTTATGTCTTGCAAATGGCACAGCAGGACTTTAAGCATATCAGATTCCATTTTACTAGTGAATTTTAATATTCAAGTATAGGCGTGAAATTCCGTGAACGCATACAGACGTTTCCGGCTATTTCACGCCGTTAACCCTTAAAATCTATATCATGCATTTTCCTTTCTTCCGTAGACACAAACGCTCTTCTGTTGAAAAACTTGCAGAGAAGGCTGGTGTCGTTTTTGGTGAGAACAATTCTTTTGCTTCATGTTTTTGGTCTTCTGCCGAGCCTTATCTGATAAAGATCGGTTCCAACTGTCAGATAACGGCTGACGTTAAGATTTTCACTCATGGCGGAAGTAAGGTTGCCCGTACAATTTATCCAAAGTTTGATTGTTTCGGAAAAGTTGAGATAGGCGATAATGTGTATATCGGCAACAATTCGCTCATCATGCCCGGAGTAACTATTGGCAGTGATGTGCTTATTGCTGCAGGCAGTGTTGTCTGCCATTCTGTTCCTTCTGGAGTGGTTGTCGGTGGCAATCCGGCACGTATAATATGCAGGGTGGAAGAATATATAGAGCGCAATAAACCTTATAATCTTGATACAAAGGGACTGTCGAGAAGAGAAAAAAAGAAGGTGATAATGTCGGCAGGAGAAGATATGTTTATTAAGAAGAGAATGATGAAATAATAATTTTTGTACAATTAACGTGATGAGTTACGAACATTTATATGATATTTGTCCTGCAGAAGAAGGCAACGGCATGGTTGATAGTATTGAACTGCGGGCGGTATCTGTTTTGGCAAAATTTGCCGATGGTAAGATTTCTTGTGATGATTTTGGTGATGAAATGATGCGTATTGGCGAAGAACTGAATAAGCAGATGGAAGACTGTGACGGAAATATTGTTATAGACGCAAGTGTTCCTCAGTGGCTTATTATGTTTATGGGAAATAAGTTCTCAAAATGGAATATGATGAGAATGCAGATTAATGCAGCAAGACAGAATCCCAAGATTACGTCTGATCCAGGATGGAGTGAAGTTGAAAAAATGGTGAAACAAGAAAATGACGTGCTGATGCATGCTGTCAGGCATAGCCTCACCTTATGGCAAAATGATTAAACATAATCAAGGCTGATTGTCGGTATCCCCTTCGTTTTATGCAAATGTACCTTGTGCGAGAAATAATGCCCACAATAGACAAAAATCCATACATATACTAACAGCATGTATGGATTTTTGTTTAATATCACGTGAGTTTGTGAATAATAAGAATTACAGCAAAAGAATTATCCCAATGTGTATTCTTCAATGTTTCTGAAACCGTTGAGGAACATGTTGGCATTCATGCGCTTCTTGCCGCTAAGCTGTATTTCATCGAGCTGGAGCCATGCATTTTTTGTGGCAACTAAGAATTTTCCGTTGAACACCATTATTGTTCCTTCTTTCTTGCCGTTGCATGGAATCATTGTCTTTGTTGACTTGAATATCTTCAATACGTTTTGCTTACCGTTTTTATCGGTCATGTTTGTCCATGCTCCAGGATATGGCGCCATACCGCGTATGAAGTCGTAAAGACTGTTGGCTGTCTGTTCCCAATTGATAAAGCAGGTTTCTTTAAATATCTTGGGTGCATTATGCATCTCTTCTCCGGTCTTTATCATTTCCTCCTGTGGCATGGAATCTACATGTCCGTTGCCTTCAATTATTTTGTCTATAGTCTTGATTGCAATTCCTGCCCCAAGATGCATAAGTCCATTATACACATCCTCGGCATTATAATCTTCTTTTATCTCGAATGGTTCTTGCATGATTATTCTTCCTGTATCAATGTCATGGTCTAGGAAGAATGTCGTTACTCCGGTTTGTTTTTCACCGTTTATGACAGCCCAGTTTATAGGAGCTGCACCGCGGTATTGCGGCAGCAGGGCTGCATGCACGTTGAATGTTCCGTATTTAGGCATGTTCCATACAACCTCCGGCAACATGCGGAAGGCTACTACCACCTGAATATCAGCGTTATACTTTTTAAGTTCTTCGATAAACAGTGGGTCTTTCATTTTTACAGGCTGCAAAACTGGCAGGCCTTTTGACAACGCATATTGTTTTACGGCAGGAGCCTGGAGCGTGTCTTGGTGTCTGCCTACCGGCTTGTCCGGCTGGGTTACTACAGCTACAACATTGTAGCCGCCTTCAACGAGTGCCTGAAGAGTTTCAACGGCAAACTCCGGAGTACCCATAAATATTATCCTTAAATCTTTCTTTTCCATGTCTTTTACCTTAATCTTTTGCTTGTTGTTACTAAATTTTAAATTATTTCTCCAAGTTTAATATTATAGAGGTTGTCGTTATGACATGTCTGTAAATTTTAAAGTCATGTTATTCTACGGTAACAGACTTTGCGAGATTTCGTGGCTGATCTACGTTCAGTCCTTTTTCAACAGCCACGTGATATGCTATAAGCTGAAGAGGAATGGCAGAAAGAAGTGGGGCCAGCGAGGCTAACGTAGAAGGAACTTCTATCGTTGCTTCTGCAATTTCTTTTACGGCCTCGTCGCCTTCCGTTACTATGGCAATGATGCGGCCGTTTCTTGCTTTTACTTCCTCTATGTTGCTGATGATTTTTTTGTACAGTTGATGGTGGGTCGCCACAAATACCACGGGCATGTTTTCGTCAATAAGAGCTATCGGACCATGCTTCATTTCGGCTGCAGGGTAGCCTTCTGCATGTATGTAGCTTATTTCCTTTAGTTTCAGAGCGCCTTCGAGTGCTACCGGATAATTGAATCCGCGCCCCATGTATAAGGCATTTTCTGCATAAGTCAGTGAGCGTGCAATGTCTTTGATCTCTTCGTCTTTTGCTAAAACGCTTTTTATCTTTTCTGGTATGTTGCCAAGCTCTTCAATAGTGCTTTCATACTCTTCTTTTGAGATTGTGCCCCGTTCGTGTCCGAGAGCCAAGGCAAAAAGTGTCAGAACCGTAACCTGGCCTGTGAATGCCTTAGTTGAGGCTACGCCAATCTCCGGACCTACGTGTATGTATATGCCTGTGTCAGATGCCCTGGCTATGCTGGATCCGACAACATTGACTATGCCGAAACACATGGCTTTGTTCTCTTTGGCGAGCTGGAATGCTGCAAGCGTGTCGGCTGTCTCACCGCTCTGTGATATGGCAATCACAACATCGTCCGGTGATATTACGGGGTTGCGGTAGCGGAATTCAGAAGCGTATTCTACTTCAACCGGAATATTGGCCCATTGCTCAATGAGCTGTTTGCCGATAAGACCTGCGTGCCATGATGTACCGCATGCCACGATAATGAATCTTTCGGCTTTCATCAGGCGTTCGCGGTGCATGTTTATGGTACTTAGTACAATTCGCTTTTCGTTGAGCAGCAGGCGTCCTCTCATGCAGTCGGCCATACATCTCGGCTGATCATAGATCTCTTTCAGCATGAAATGTTCAAATCCGCCTTTCTCAAGCGACTCGAGACTAATGTTCACTTCTTTAACCTCAGGCGTTATGTCTTCGTAGTTAAGATTGTTTATCTCTATTTTCTTTCCGATTTTCAGCAGTGCCACTTCGTTGTCGTTGAGATAAACCATCTGTTTGGTATATTCAACAATCGGCAGGGCATCAGATGCAATAAAGAACTCTTTATGATCGGCCCCGATGCCTATTACGAGAGGGCTGCTCTTTCTTGCAACGACAATTTTGTCGGGACAATTCTTGTCGATAACGGCAATGGCATAGGCTCCGACAACCATTCGCAGCGCCATGATAGTGGCGTTTTCAAGGCTTTTGTCGTATTTTTTTTGCATATATTCAATGAGCTGAACCAGCACTTCTGTGTCTGTTGAACTCTTGAATGTGTATCCTTCTTTTTCGAGAAGGATTTTCAGATTGCTGTAATTCTCAATAATTCCGTTATGGACAAGGGCGAGGCGTCCGCTCTGAGACACGTGTGGATGTGCGTTTATGGCTGATGGTTCGCCATGAGTAGCCCATCTTGTGTGAGCAATGCCAATTTGTCCTGAAATATCTCTTTGTGATGTCAGGGCTTCAAGATTACTTACCTTGCCTTTTTCCTTATAAACGTTCATAACTCCTTCGTTGTTTATAAGTGCAACTCCGGCAGAGTCGTATCCTCGGTATTCAAGGCGCTTAAGTCCTTGTATAAGAATGGGATAAGCATCTCTGAAACCTATATATCCAACTATTCCACACATTGTTATTCCTTGTTTGTTTTTATATAAAAGTTCACCGCATCAGATGTCAAACGGTTATATGCGGCAGGTATATATCTGCAAAGATAGTAATTTTAGTCATAAATATACATTTTGCCCTGTCATTTTATATTTTATTTTTGAGTTTTATGTATTGACTGTTACAAATGTTTGACCGGTTACTATAATATTTTGCCATATGGATAATGCGATAAAATATTTTGCCTATGGATTAAATATTCAAGCTGTTTTGGCTATTCGTGTTGATTGAATATGGCAGAGGATAAAAGTAGCTGAAGCCATTATATAAAAAGTTCCTCCCTTGTCTTCAGCCATTGGCAAGACAAGGGAGGAATGCTTTGTTTTGACTTGTTTTAATCTTAAAGATTTTTTATTTTAGAGCGAGTATTATGATTATTTCAGTTCGTTAATTGCTTCGTTGAGCAGCGCTTTGAGATAATTGTCTTTGCTGCGCTTTTGCATTTCCTTTATGCTGTCCATACATGTCACCTTCTCGCTTTCGTTGAGCAGGCTGCCGTATGACTTGCATAGTTCCAATATCTTGTTTACAATTCCCGTGCAGATAGTGAGCTTGTTTGAACCGCCTTCATCCAGAACGGCATAATATGCAACCCTTAGATTTCCGAATCTTTTCAGAAAGTCCATGTCAGTTTTTATTGCGTCATCGCTTGTGTGGATTGTTATATTTGAAAAATCTTTATTATTGTTGTACGATGACGATTGTCCTGATTTATGTGTTATAATATGTCCGTTGTCATTAATAGTAACTATATCGCCGTTGTCTTTCATGGTAATAATTGTTCTTGTGGCGGGGCGATTCACTTTCTGTGGGTCTTTTCCGTATATCTTATATATTATTCCCCATACTTTGTCTTCTTTTACTTTCTCCTTCCATACTATGGCATAAACGTATCTGTAAAGACTGTCGTTGCTGTCATGAAACAACATAACATCATAGTTATGGTCAATATGTTTTCCGAACAAAATCTCTTTGTCAAGATTGCGGCCATAGCTTACTCTCATCAGTGTTGCATCGCTTATTCCGCTTGATCTTTTTGCCAAATTATAGGCATTTGATGCGTCTTTGTTGAATGCAGAGTGTATGCTGTTTAAGGCTTTTGACTTATTTGACGGAAGCTCAAAGGTATATGAATAGCAGTAAGATTTGTCTTTTACGCCGTTTTGCTCCATTGTAACTTCTTTCTTAATGTATTCCTCATAATTCTTATTGTTCACAAAGTCATCAATGGCATTGTCTATATTCTTTTGGGCATGGGCACCAAGCGACATTATTATGCACGCTGCTGTTGTGGCAAAATATCTATATGTCTTCATAATGGTATGTTTTTTAATAATATTCGTTTTCTTCTGTTTCATAGTCAATACCTTCTTCGAGGGTGGCCATAATAAGTTCTATCTTTATATCCTGTCTGTTATACAGGTCGTATATCTCTCTTATTTTTTGTTCTTGTTCGAAACATATCTGGCGCAGCTTTTCTTCAGCCATTTGGTCGGCCACAACATTTATCGAGTCGCGCTCAGCTTTTGCGAGATATGTCTTTGGCGGCATCACTTTGTAGACCCTTCTCTTTATTCTGCTCTTTTTCTTATTTGGCTTTACGGCCTCTTTCTTCATAGAGTCGATGGCCAGAGTATCTTTGGATGATATGATATTTTCTTCTGTCGCCAGTTTGCCGGCTGCGTTTACTGTTTGTTGTTCAGGCATAATGTCCGGAGTACCAGGACGCACCATCATAACCAATGCTACTATTGCTGCGGCTGCTGCCATGAGCATAGCCACCGTTATGGCTTTACTCCTGTTTTTTGCCGTATGCTTTTGTCCGTTGGATTGCAATGGCATTCCGTCGTCAAACCATCCGAACATATCTTTGTATGGCTTCCATTCGTCTTCCACTTCATGTGTGCGGAGATATTCAGCTATGCGGTTTTCTTCGTCAACCGTAGTCTGTCCGTCCATGAATCGCTTTATGAGTTGTTCTATTTCTTTATTCATAGTGTTATATTCCAGCCCTTTTTTGAAATTCTTTCAGTATTTTCATTCTAGCCCTTGATAGTAGAGTTGCCACCGAGGTTTTTTCCATGCCGAGCAGCTTGGCTATTTCCTCGTTGCTTTTATGTTCAACCTGCCTCAGCTTTAGTATCTGATATTCCTTCGGAGGCAGTTCGGTCACCCGTTTCATCAGCCAGTTGTGGTCTTCTTTTATTTCAACACAGACGTCCGGAGCCGGAGCCTTGCTGTCGGCTATGTTGCTATGGCTGTCCAATGGCTGCTGAGGCCTTTTGCGGTGTACGTCTATTGCCTTGTTGCGTGCAATGCATACAGCCAGTTTCTCGGCGTCAGACTTGCTGCTTATGTCGTTGCGCAATGTCCAGAGCTTTAGCATCACGTCTTGAGCAATGTCTTCGGCTTCATCCTTGCTCATAGAGAGGGCAAGGGCTGTAGCCACAGCTTTTGCTCTTGTTGATTTTGCTATTTGTTCGAACTCTGTCTGCTCCATATATTTTCCTTGTTTAGTGTTATAACGTTTTGCCTGCCAGATTATAAACTGACGTTAACATTTATTATGAAAGCAGCGGCTCGCGCTTATAAAAATCATTTCGCCTTTTAGAGTATTTTCTGTTTATGACTGATATTTCCTTTTATAATAAGGGCGGCTTGTATGTGCCGTTATGTCAGGACGATGTAATTTTTTTACCTATATATATTGTAGTCAAATGTCTTTTGACTGTTGCTAAGATTTCGCATATTGTATATCATTTTGCCTTGGCGGGAAATAACATTTGTTTTAGATACGCCGTTTTATGAATATTGTGTAATTTTGCACCTTGAAATTATCGATGCAGCAATCTTGCTTGATGTCTGCATCTTGGTTTCGGCAAGAATCATGTTACAGGTTATAGTTTTTAAGGTAATTTATGGGTAAGGCAAATATAAATAATACGGCATACGAAGAACGTTTGGGTACAGACAGAATGTTGCCTCTTGTGCTGCGCATGGCTATGCCGTCGGTGGCAGCTCAGATTGTGAATCTTTTGTATAATCTGGTCGACAGGATATATATCGGCCATATTCCGGGCATCGGCACGGACGCGCTGGCAGGCATCGGCGTTACGGGGGCCATAATAATACTTATTTCTGCATTTTCGGCAATAGTCAGTGGCGGCGGTGCTCCGTTGGCTGCCATAGCCCTTGGTCAGGGCGACAGAAAGAGGGCAGGGCAGACCCTGGGTAACGGTTTTGTCCTGTTGCTTATTTTTACGCTTCTGACCACTACTCTTACATATCTCTTCATGGAACCGTTGCTGATGTTTACCGGCGCGTCTGAGAATACTGTAGGTTACGCAAAAGATTATCTTTCAATTTATCTTTTAGGTACACTGTTTGTTGAAACGTCGGTAGGACTTAACACGTTTATAAACACTCAGGGACGTCCGGCGATAGCGATGTATTCGGTGCTGATAGGCGCCGTTCTTAACATAATACTCGACCCTATTTTTATCTTTGTGATGGGCATGGGCGTCAGGGGCGCGGCCTTGGCTACTGTTATATCGCAGGCATGCAGCGCGTTGTGGATAGTAAGTTTTCTAACGTCAAAGCGTGCTTCACTCAGATTGGAGTTCAGGTATATGCGCCCTGACAGAAACGTGATTTCTCACATTCTGGCTTTGGGTGTGTCGCCGTTCATTATGGCAAGTACGGAGAGCCTCGTCGGCTTTGTCCTTAACAGCAGCCTTGAAAAGTTCGGCGACATTAATGTCAGCGCTTTGGCCATAATGCAGAGTGCCATGCTTGTAGTTAGCGTTCCCCTTGCAGGCTTTGCGCAGGGCTTTGTGCCTATTGTCAGCTACAACTATGGCCACGGAGACAGAAACCGCGTAAAGGAATGCTTCAAGATTGTGCTGGCAATAATGTTTACGTTTAATTTCGTACTTGTGCTGTTCATGGTTCTGTTTCCGTCTTTGGTTGCAGCAGCCTTTACAACCGACGAAGCTCTTATCAGTACGGTATGCCGGGCCATGCCCGTATTCTTGTGCGGTATGACCATTTTTGGACTGCAGCGCACGTGCCAGAATATGTTTGTAGCACTGGGACAGGCTAAGGTTTCTGTCTTTATCGCCTTGCTCCGCAAAGTTATATTGCTCATACCTTTGGCTTTGCTGTTGCCTAAGTATATGGGCGTGATGGGCGTTTATGCAGCCGAAGGAATATCTGATGCAACTGCAGCAATACTATGTACGCTGATTTTTGCATATCAGTTTCCACGTATATTGCGCCGCATGTAGCACGTGCTGTTAATCGTTTTTCAAATATTTGGTTTTGTTTCAGCTTTGCATTACCTTTGCAGAATAGAATATTATAAATTATGCTGTTAAGTCGTGAAACTTTTTTTGAGATAATACGTTTTGGCATCGTAGGCGTTATTGCCACGGCCCTGCATTATGGCATATATTGGCTTTTGCAAAGTGTAATCGACGTAAATGTTGCTTATACCATAGGATATTTTCTGAGTTTTGTGGTAAACTATCTGTTGTCGGCAAAGTTTACGTTCCGTAAGAAGAAGTCGGTTAAAAATGGTTTTGGCTTTGGAGGAGCACATCTTTTCAACTATTTCTTGCAGATAGGACTGCTTAATCTATTCCTTTGGCTTGGTGTGAGCAAGGAGCTTGCGCCTGTGCCTGTTTATTGTATTGCAATACCGACAAACTTTTTGATTGTCCGTTTTGTATTCAGGAAAATAGGTTGATGTTTGCTTGCTGGACTGAATATGGCTTACAACTTAATTATAAGGATATCTGATAAAAGCTGATTAAAAGAATATTGAGACATAGGTAAACAAAATTTTGCATAGTATTATTCTTTGCCCGTTTTGTTTAGCAGTCATTATGGCACTTTTATAAGCAGCGCTAATTTAGAACGCAAAAAATCGAAAGCAAAGAGCCTGTTTGTGGTTGCAAATCGTTGATACTGCAGTAGAGTTTTGTAAAATGTATAAGCAAAACGACGTGTATTGGTTTTAAATCATTAACCTATTGTTTTTGAGTCGTAACTGGGCCACTTTTGCATCAAAAGTGGCCCGGTTTTTCATTGAAAACAATAGGTTTTTACGGATAATCCGATGTATTATTACATCGAATTAAATAATTTCGGGATAGGGAGCTAAAAAAAGCATCACGCTTTTTGCGCAATGCTTTTATTTATATCTTTTGATTAGAATTGCCACCAATGTTTTTTCTTTGGTCTTTCATCATATGTAACATGGCCTTGGCGTTCCATCATGATGTCTTTATATGTCTTGTTTTCTTTTATCATTCTGTATATTGTTCCCCAATCAGGCAGGCCTCCTATATTGCGGTCGTCAATAAACATGTCAGCTTTAAGCTTGCGTGAGTAGTGGTTGTTGTTTGACGTGCCTTGTTCTTCAGGATAATCTTTATTAACAGCATAAAATTCCACTCCGCGGTCCTTGCACCATTGTACGGCCTCGTCGAGCAGTTCGCCTTCGCGTACAGACCATAATATGAGCTTGTGATGATCAGCAATCAACATTTTAAGAGTATCTGTCGCAAACGGAATCTCCTGGCCAATTTCAGGATATCTGTGTTCAACAATTGTGCCGTCAAAGTCTACTGCAATAGTCATAATTCTATTTCAAAAAATAATGCTAAATATGAATAACTTTATAAGTAATTGAATATAAATGTTTAAAAGTATACGGAAACTTTCTGACGAGAAAGCCGCCGTATACTTTTAGTCAGTTGTTATCTTTTTACAGATGTGTCGTTTTTGTTGCCGTAATGGCTGTTAGAATAATCACCATAGTTGCCGTATGAGCCATACGACTTACCCTTGCCGTAATGTCCGTATTTGCCATACTTGCCGTATTTGCCATATCCATAATAATAGCCATACTTCTTGTCTGAAAGGTCTATGCCGTTGATAGCGATGCACAGATTTGGCAACTTGTTCTCTGCAGCCAGTTCGTTTATCATGCCGAAGCTGGCTTTCGGAGTGTAGTCTGCACGGCACATATAGATACAGATGTCGGCATGCTTGCCAATCTGCAGCGTATCTGTTACCAGTCCGACCGGAGCCGTGTCTACCAATACATAGTCGTAGTTCTCTCTGAGCAAGTTGAGCACCTGTTCAAGTGCAGGGCGAGAAACAAGCTCTGCCGGGTTGGGAGGAATAGGACCTGCCATCAGAAGATCGAGGTTATTGTTAATCTCTGAAGGTACGATTTGTTTTTTAACATCGCTCCATTCCGGATTCGTCATTGTAAGCAATGGCGTGATACCGTTATTGTGATTGTTTATCTTAAACAATTCTGCCAATCTTGGCTTACGGATATCAAGACCAATGAGGATTACTTTCTTGCCGAGAAGTGCAAAGCTTACGGCCAGGTTGGCTGCTGTAAATGTCTTTCCTTCGCCGGATGTTGAAGACGTAAACATGATTACGTTTTGCTTTTCTTTCAGCATAAACTGAATATTCGTACGCATAGAGCGGAATATTTCCTCCATCTGGTTGTTCTGGTTCTCGTGTACGACAATGTCAGCCCTTGTCTTTGCTGTTTCGCTTGCTACAACAATGTCTGCAATGATTGGCAGCTTGGTAAGGCTTGCAACATCTTCATGGCCTTCAATTCTGTATCTGAAGAAATTAATTACGTATAAAATCAGAGACGGAATGGCTATACCCATTATGAGGGCTATAAGCATTATTATGCTGCCCTTCGGGCTAACCTTGCCGGCGTACTGCGGCATTTCGATAAGTTTTCCTTTGTCTGCTGTTGCTGCTAATGAGATAGAGTTCTCTTCGCGTTTCTGCAATAGCATAAGGTAGAGTCCTGATTTTACTTCCTGCTGTCTTCCGATCTGAGTCAGTATACGCTCCTGTTCAGGGGCTTTGGTTACTTCACCGCTGTATTGGCCCAGCTGCATCTGTATGGCGTCACGTTGTATTGTGAGGCTCTTCTTTGCCTGCTGCAGTGCCTGATGTATGCTTGCCTGCATGTCATCGAGTTGTGATGTCAGCTCTATTACCACCGGGCTGTTTTCTGAAGCCGTGCGAAGCAGTCTGTTGCGTTCGAGGGCTATCTTGTTGTATTCATTGATAAGCGATGTTGACGCTTCGTCTTGAAGTCCTACATTTGACGGCAAAACCTGATGCCTGTTACCTGGACGGTTGGCAAAGTTGATAAGGCTGGTTATCAGAGATATCTGAGTGTTTGCCTCATTGAGCTTCTGCTCGTATACAGAAGTGTTTGTCGATGTCGTGGTGGCATCCAGTTTTAGCTCCATCAGCCTGTTGCGCTTCTTGTAATCTTCGAGTTCGCCATCTGTCGAACTAAGTTCGGCATTGATTTTTGCCAGACGTTCGTTGATGAACTCTTCTGTACGTACGGCTATCTCGTTCTTGTCTTCGTTGGCTTGTCTGTTATAGCAAACCACAAGCTGGCGCAGATAATCCATACTGCGGCTTATGTCCTGATCCTGAAGCTGCAGGCTCAATACAGAAGACGTCTTTGATGTCTGTTCAACGGATAAGCTCTTGACATATTTATATGCAGCAATACGGGGTGAATTTAATATAGCAATTTCTGATTCTCCGTCTTCAAGTTTATAACGCCCGTTTGCAGTCAATGTGATAATTCCGACTTTTGTACGTATTACGGCAGGTATGCCATCTATTGTCTTTTCTATTTCGTAAGGACCGTCAAAAGCAACCTCGTTTTCTGGGATATAATATGTACCCTTGACAATGTAGCCATTGTCTTTTCTTGTAATTTTTAGTTTGACCGGAGCATTCAGCTTATCCATGTGGGCAAAATCCATGTCAACATTTATTGGCTGCTCTTTGTATATAAGCTGGTCTTTTACATGCCCCTTTAGATAATAATTGACGTATAATTTTAAGTCGCGTACAGCTTGTTCGGCAACAGTGGTTGATGTCAGGATTTCCTGCTCATTCTCTATACCATAGTTGTTGCTTATAATACCAAGGTTAGACATACTCTCCAGTGCCTGAAGGCCTCCTCGTCCAGAGCGTCGGCTGTTGTCGTCGTCCTTAATCAGCAACTTAGCTATTGTGTTGTATACCGGTGTAGTGTAGCGCAGGTAAAGAAAACCAATGCCAACACATATCAGTATAGATAAAATAAACCATTTCCAATTAAGTATAAACGCCTTGTAAATGGTTTGGAAGTTGAAGGATGATTGCTCTTCTGCAAATTCCTGAACTTCTTGGTTGTTTTTTAATTCGTTCATTTATTTTTATCCTAGTTTATTTGTTTGTTATCCTATTAAACTTATAAGGTATTTTCCGTATTCATTTTTCAACATGGGCTGAGCAACTTCTTTAAGTTTCTCAGAGTCAATCCAACCTTGTTTGAATGCAATCTCTTCAAGGCATGCAATTTTCAGACCTTGACGTTTCTCTATAACCTCAATGAAAGTTGATGCCTCGCTCAGGCTGTCGTGTGTGCCTGTGTCGAGCCATGCGAATCCTCTTTGAAGTGTTTGAACTTTCAGAGTCTGTCGTCTGAGGTATTCTTGATTGACAGATGTTATTTCCAGTTCGCCTCGTTTGCTTGGCTTGATGTTCTTTGCAATCTCAACAACGCTGTTTGGGTAGAAATATAAGCCGACAACGGCATAGTTGCTCTTCGGATTTTCAGGCTTTTCCTCTATGCTGAGACAGTTGCCGTTCTTGTCAAATTCAGCCACTCCGTAACGTTCCGGATCGTTGACATAGTATCCGAATACAGTTGCGTTTCCGTTCTTCTCTGCCTCTTCGACACTTGCGTGCAACATCGCAGAAAATCCTGCTCCGTGAAAAATGTTGTCGCCTAATACAAGGCATACGCTGTCGTCGCCGATAAATTCCTCGCCGATGATAAATGCCTGTGCAAGTCCATCAGGCGAAGGCTGTTCGGCGTATTCGAAATGTACGCCATAGTCGGAGCCGTCTCCTAGCAGTCTTTTGAATCCAGGCAGGTCGTGTGGTGTTGATATTATCAGAATGTCTTTTATGCCAGAAAGCATAAGTACTGAAATGGGATAATATATCATCGGCTTGTCAAAAATTGGTATCAATTGCTTGCTGATACCTTTAGTGATTGGATATAAACGTGTGCCAGAACCACCGGCCAATACAATACCTTTCATCTTGTTTTGCTGTTAAATTAAATAATACTTAACCTGTTGAATGCCTGTTTTGTCAGGTCTTTGTGATGTTGTTTAAAAAATTATACATCAATTGCAATAATCGCATATGCTTTGCAAAGGTATAATAAAAGTTGATAATAATCAAATTTTATTTTGATTTTTGATGTATTTGATGTAATTTTGCATTTATATTTTAATTGCCGTGATATTGTTCATGGCTCGTTAGTTTAAATTATATTGATTAAAGACATGGGATTTTTAAGTAAATTATTTGGAAAAAGCAATAAAGAAGAACATAAGACTGGAGGCATGGAAGATTATATGACACTTGTGCGTGTCTATCTTCAGGCTGCAATCGCTGAAAATGCCGGCATAACTAATCTGGCGATGCTTCCTGACCTGAGAATGTTCAAAACCACTCTTCACGTTCCGACATTGAACAACAAACTTGGAGTGGGGGAGAAAAAGCATTGTAAAAAGATGCTTAAGGACTTGTATAATACAGAAGATGACTTCTTCAAGGAAGTTGACCAAAGCATCCGTAAGAATTGCCGTAAGATACAGGACGTGCAGACATATCTTATCCAGTTCCAGAATTTTACTCAAGATCTCATGATGCTTATGGGTAATCTGATGAAGTTTAAGCTTCGTATGCCTTCGTTCATGAAAAAGGCTATATATGGAATGACCGAAAAGACCGTAGCTGACATTTTCCATAAGAACGACTTTAAGGATATGGGCGTTATGAAGACGGTGGTAGCCATCCGTAATTACGATAAGCGGTTGGGCTTCAGCGAAAAATGGATAACCGATTTTGTGTTCCAGGTCGTAATGCTGGCTAAGAAGGAACCGCGTCCCGCTGATGATGACAACTTGAAAAATAATTCGAAATAGTAAGTCTGCTTATATGCCGTAATGAGTTTGCCTCCGCAGTCTCGTTATGGCATAATTTGTTGATTTATGTAAAATCGGATGAATAAATTTTGCAAGTTGATAAATTTGTGCTAAATTTGTAGGCAAAACTTTTTGTGATGGCTGACAATGACAAAATAATGACGCTGTTTACCACACGTGTAAGGCAGTTGATTCTTCAGTACAACCAATTGAAGAAAGAAAACGAGGAGCTTTATGCGATGCTTGATGCACAGGAGGAGGAAATGAAGCGTCTGAAATCAACTTTGGAACAGGCACAGAAAGACTACGATAGCCTCAAGATGGCCAAAATGATGGAGATATCTGACGGCGACATTGAGTCGGCAAAGCGCAGACTGTCAGGCCTTATACGTGAGGTTAATAAATGTATCACGCTGCTTAGTGAGGAATAGTGACGTAGTGATGGCTGAAGGAAAAGATAAATTAAATATAAGACTGCACGTTTATGATACAGAGATACCGGTTTATAATATAATACCGGAAGAAGAGCCTTTTTATCGTAATGCGGCCAAGCTTATAACAGAAACGGTAAATACATATTCAGAACGCTTTAGGTCAACTAAAAGCGAGAAAGAAATTTTGTATATGGCGATGATTAATATCGCACTGAATCTGGAGTTTGAAAAAACTAACAACGACACAGCACCCTATGACGATATTCTCACAAAGATAACCAATGAGATCGAAGATGCTCTTGGCGTGTCTGAAACAGGCATGCGTGCAGCTACGGATAAAAAATAAAAGTGAGAATATTAACATTATTAAAATAAACAAATGATATTAAATATTATTATTGCCGTCGTAGCACTTGTTTTGGGTGGACTATGCGGATATTTTATATTCAGGTATGTTCTTACCGGGAAATATAATGAAATGATTTCTGCAGCTCAAAAAGAAGCTGAAGTGTTGAAGGAAAAGAAGAAGCTCGAGGTTAAGGAGATTTTTCTTAATAAAAAGTCTGAACTCGAAAAGGAGGTGCAGAGCCGTAACCAGAAAATTCAGCAGAGCGAGAACCGCCTGAAGCAGAGAGAGCTCTCTTTGAATCAGCGCCAGGAAGAACTGGGCCGCAGAAAGCAGGACGTAGATCAGCAGCAGCAGCGTGTTGATAATGAAAAGAAACTTTTGCAGATTAAGCAGGAGGAACTCGATAAGATGCAGCTTCAGGAGCGTGCAAAGCTTGAGGAACTTTCCGGTCTCAGCGCAGAAGAGGCAAAGAACCGTCTTGTTGAGAGTCTGAAAGACGAAGCCCGTACAGATGCAGCAAGCTACATCAACGAGATTATGGACGAGGCTAAGCTTAACGCCAATGCTCAGGCTAAGAAAATCGTTATACAGACAATACAGCGCGTTGCCACTGAAACCGCGATAGAAAACTCTGTCAGCGTGTTCCATATCGACAACGATGAGGTGAAGGGACGTATCATCGGCCGTGAAGGACGCAACATCAGAGCTCTTGAAGCAGCAACAGGTGTCGAGATTGTTGTCGATGACACTCCTGAGGCTATTGTCATTTCTGCTTTCGATCCTGTTCGCCGTGAGGTTTGCCGTCTGGCTCTTCATCAGCTTGTTACTGACGGACGTATCCACCCGGCACGTATCGAGGAAGTTGTTGCTAAGGTTAAGAAGCAGCTCGACAACGAGATTATCGAGACAGGTAAGCGTACTGCCATCGACCTTGGTATACATGGTCTGCATCCTGAACTTATACGTATCATCGGTAAGATGAAATATCGTTCAAGCTATGGTCAGAACCTCTTGCAGCATGCCCGTGAGACAGCCAACCTCTGTGCTGTAATGGCTTCTGAGCTTGGTCTTAATCCTAAAAAGGCTAAACGTGCCGGATTGTTGCACGATATAGGTAAAGTGCCTGACGAGGAGAGCGAACTGCCGCATGCTCTTTATGGTGCAAAGATTGCTGAAAAGTATAAGGAGAAGCCGGATATCGTTAATGCCATTGGCGCTCACCACGATGAAATAGAGATGAACACACTGCTCGCTCCTATCGTTCAGGTCTGCGATGCTATCAGTGGAGCCCGTCCTGGCGCACGCCGCGAAATTGTAGAGGCTTACATCAAGCGTCTTAATGATCTTGAGGCTATCGCTATGAGTTATCCGGGCGTTACAAAGACATACGCAATTCAGGCTGGCCGCGAGTTGCGCGTAATCGTCGGTGCGGATAAGATGGACGATAAGGAAACAGAGAATCTGTCTGGCGAGATAGCAACTAAGATTCAGAACGAGATGACATATCCGGGACAGGTTAAGATCACTGTTATCCGTGAAACAAGAAGCGTGGCATACGCTAAGTAAAATCAGAAAATACATACTTCTATATAAAAAGCGTGAACATTTCTCCGTTCACGCTTTTTTATTTTATGTTTACACCGTCTATACATAATTATATATGTCGGTTGTATTTAATGTTAAATGAAATGAAGGACAATGATGCATTTTGGACTGTTGGCATCCATATGTCAGTTTGGTCATTCCAGGAATCTGTCGAAACTGTTGTCTGCTCCATAGTGGCTGCATATCATGTGCAGGCATGCAATGCAGTAATGCATCGTGTCGTGCTGAAGGTATATCTTAAAGTTTTTCATCGTTTAATATATTGTTAAAGAAAATACTCGTCAGAATCTGTTAAGTTCAGAACTGCCGGTTCCCTTACCTTTATATTTCTTTTTGTTTTTACTGTTGAACGAGTAGGTTACAGACAGTTGTATCAGTTGCGAAGCACCTTTACGGTATTCTGTTACGTCAACTCCGTTTGTGCGTGTGAGATGCTTTTGCCTCTGTGTGCCGAAGATGTCGCTTGCCAAAAGAGAGAACGACCAGTTGCCTACGCTTTTCAACAAATAAACATACACCGAGGCGTTGTCGTACATGTAATAAGTGTTGTTATTGCCTTTGCTCGACCACCATCCCGTAAGGTATGCATATATCCCCCAAGGCAGGTCGAAACGGTTCTGAAGGCTTATGCTTCCTATGGGCTTGTTGTATCTCTCTTCGGGCGAGCCGTATTTTAAGTCACAGATGGCGAGCTGTCCTTGTATCATCGGATGCCAGAAGCCGATATCCATGCTGTGCGACAGCACTATGTTTAGTTTGTTGAAGTCAGGCAGGTTTATCGGCTTGCGTATGTTGAGGTTATAGTCAGGCATATGCATGTAGACATACTCTATCTGTCTTTTCATTCTTATGTATGTTACGTTAAGCATAGTCTGTTTCCATGCCATGCTCAGGTTTATATTGTGTGGCGTCGATGAGCTCAGCAGCGGGTTGCCTGTCTCCCATGACGTGTGCGACACGTATGTCGAATTGTTGTTTAGCATGGAATAGCTCGGCCTGTATACGTTGGTGTTGTACGAAAGTCCTATTCTCAGGTCTTTTACGGCATAGCTGATTGTGAACCTCGGCAGCCAGTCGGTGTACGACTTTGACTGACCGTCTATTCGTTCTCCGTTTTTATAGTAAGTGAAGTCTGTCGCTTCAGCCCTCATTCCGGCTGTCAGCGTCAGGTTGTTAAGCGGTCTGTATGTTGCGTTGACGTATCCGGCTGCAAGATTCTGTTTAATAAAGTCGTTTGCCTGTGAGCCTGTGCCGTCAATAATGCTGCCAAAATCAGTCCTGTCTGACGTGTACGAATATTCGCCTCCCACGTCAAAGGACAGTTTACCGAAAGCCATGTTTAAGTTTGCCTTTGTGGCAATCAGATGATACGATGCCCTGTTTGAGGTGTTCACAATGCTGTATATCCCTTTGCTGTCCTCGGTGGTGTTCTGATTGTTTTTGCTTTCTCCGTACAGGTAGTCGGCGTCAGCCGTAATCTCAAAGTTCTTTTTTGCGCCGAACTTAATCGTGGCATATCCGTTAAGATAATGCTGCATGCTCTGCGATAACGATTCGTTTGCCGAAGCAATGCTGCTTTCCTGTCCGTCAGCGTTGGTCTTTATGTTGCTGTCCGTGTTGTATTTGCTTGACGGTGTTCTCGAAAATTCGTACCTTACTCCTGCCGAATTGCTTTCTCCGAAGTCAAAGCTGCTTCCTGCCTGCAGGTTCATTGATTTGCTGCGGCTGTTATATTCGCCTTTTGTTAATGTATAATTTTGGTTGTTGTTGAATTTCTCGTCATATGTCCTGTCCTGTTTGAATCCGCTGTCGGCAACAGAGCCTCCGACAAAGAATCCTAATCCGTTCTTCAAGACATACGAAAAGTCGGCGTTTACGTTTCCCGATGCAACTTCAGACATTGTTCCGGAGCCTGTTATAACTCCGGCCAGGCCATCGTCGCGTTTCTTGGTGTGTATTATTATCACCGACGTTACGCTTGAGCCGTATTTAACGCTCGGGTCTGTAATGATGTCTACGCTCTTTATGTTTTCCGGCGACAGCTGGCTCAGTTCGCTGCTGTTCCTTACGCGTCTGTTGTTTATGTATATTTCAGGCATTCCCTTGCCGAGTACTGCTATTCCGCCGCTTGTTGCGTCAATCATCGGCATCATTCTTATGGCGTCATTGACCGACGGCAGTTTGCCGAGCGGGTTGCCTTCCATATCAACGGTAAGTCCTGAAGCGTTGTGCTTTATGAATTTTCTCACTCCCGTTACTGTTATGCCTTCAAGAGCCTTAGCCTGAGGCTGCATGCGTATTGCTCCGCTTAGCGGAATGTCGGCATAGGCAGTTTCATAGCCTAGTGATGTTACTCTCACTGCCAGAGTCTTGCAGTGGGTTGTGTCGTTTACAACGAATTTGCCTTCTTCGTCCGTAAGCCCTCCTGATATCAGACTTGAGTCGGCTGTGTTTATCAGTGCCACGCTGGCATATTCCATTGGCATGTCTTGTTCGTTCATCACCTTGCCGCTTATCTGCTGTGCATAGGCCTTTGTAAGTGCAAGGAGCATGATGATTAGTATTGTAAGTTTATTCATATTTATAATTTTATTGTTCTTTCAGTCAATATTTTTACATACTGTTTCCCATGTCGTATTTTTGAAGGATATGGGTTACATATTATCTCGTATGTTGTCGGTATGCATACGGCAACTCAAGCCAGACCGCCTGTCTGCAGATACTAAGGTTATGCTTTTATGGGCAATTTTATAATTTGTACGATATTATAATTACCAAAACCGTGCCATAAAACGTATTTTGTTGTATATCAGAGAGATAGACTAATATCCCATTCATATGCATGTCTAATATTTGGACAGTGGTGTATAAAAATTAGACAGTATGTATACCTGGAAAAGAGAAAATAAGACTTTTAGTAGTTAAAGGAGCATGTTTAAGTGAAGAATTCGCTTGTGTAACCGATATGAATCAACAAGACTAATGTTCCGGCAGATTTGCAATTGTCGTGCAAGCGAGAGTAGAAGCAAATTATATTTGGTTATGCCGAGCGCAGCCGACAATCAATAGAAATAATCTGCTGGAATTGAGTATAAGGATTTTAATCCGCCTACTTCCTATTTTTTGATTAATGGGTATGAGTTTCGGATCACAGATTAGCTTCGCTGACCGTTGGTTCTTATATTTGATGCTGTCGGATAGCATATCACTAGTGTTCGAAAGATTTTAACTGTCTAAAAGTCAGGTATTTACTTGCATATGTCAATATTTTTTTGTATCTTTACATCATAATAATAGAGCAAAAAATATTGAAATGAAAGATGTAAAAGTTCATGCAAAAGACATCCTGCGCATGATACCCGATGAAGAATTGGCCAAACTGTCCTGTTCTACAAAGGTGGACTATTGCGCCAAGGTATTGAGCGGCGAGCGGATGTTCTATCTCCTTGTCTTTGCCCTCCTGGCAGCAGATCAGATAAGTCAGCGCAAGCTTGAGGTCGTATTCAACAATTCCATTTTCAAGACGCTGTTCAACATAAGTGCAGACGCCCATGTGACGCACAGTTCCATTTCCACCCGCCTGTCAAAGATAGACCTGAGCTTCTTTGAGAAGGCCTATGAGATTATATACGGGCGCTTCTCCAAACTGTACACTGAAGAGGAAATCCAGCATCTGTACCTTATACGGGTCGACAGCTCCATGGTGGCCGAATGCTGCAACAGGCTCAAGACCGGTTTTACCGTCGGCAAGAAACCCGGAGACGGAAGGCAGCCGCGCAAGCAGATAAAGTATACCATGGCATATGACGGTTTCGCCGTAAGACTTGCCGAGGTGTTCAACAAGGCTGTATATCTTAGCGAGGACATGGCCATCCCGAAGGTCGTGCTCAAGCTTGTCAAAAAAGACAGCAAGCATACGAACTTATATGTTATAGACCGCGGTCTCAGCTCTCTGGACAACTTTAACGCCATAAACGAGTATAATGGAAAATTTGTCGGAAGGATAAAGACCAACCGCAACATGGAGGTAGTGGAAAGCCTCATGAAAGAAGACACGGACACCGACCTTGGCAATCTTGAGCTGTATGAAGACAATATCGTACATCTGTACGACAATGAGGAGAAGAAATACTGCGAAACGCCATACCGCGTTATAAAGGCACGCTTCAAGCAGCCGCGTGACACTACGCGCCCTGCAAACAAAGGCAAGGTAAGGAGGGTTGAGAACGAGGTGTTCCTGATAACCAACGATTTCGGCCTTACGCCAAAGCAGGTAGCCGAGGCATACAGGAGACGTTGGGATATAGAAGTGTTCTTCAAGTTCCTGAAGCAGAACCTGTCCTTCTCACATTTTGTGTCAACAAGCGAGAACGGAATAAAGGTTATACTGTACATGACGCTCATAACAGCCATGCTCGTGATGATTTACAAGCGTGAGAACGGCTTGGGATTCTCTATAGGCAAATTCATGTTCTTTATGGAGATGCAAGATTGGGTCTGTCAACTTATGGTCGTGCTAAATGGCGGTAATGCGGACAAACAGAATGGTGACATCCGGTTGAAGGCAAGAATTCCGTAAAACGGATTTTAGCCATTGCAACATAACCTGAATAAAATAATCTTTCGAACACTAGTGATTGAAAATCCTTATACTATATTCCGGCAGATTGCAAATCAGCCGGCACATTAGCGTTGTTGGTACATATCCGTTTTTAAGTCACAATGCACTTGACTTTAACTTCTTTAACTTCTTAACTCCTAAAACTTAACCTCTCCAGAATTGCCATGCTCATCACGAAACCGCGGTTTGGTGCGAAAAATTGCACAAAATCGACATTTTCGGTAAAGTGTTGATATATCGGCTTTTACCAAGATTACAGAACAAAAGGCAATGGTTAAAAAATATTACTCGGCCACTTTTCATCCAAAAGTGGGCCGTTTACGATTCGTAAACGTGCCATTTGCACGACAAAAAGCAACGCTTTAGAGCCTAAAAACAGGCGTTATTCTGAATGAAACAGCGCATAAAAGCAAACGAATGTTAATATCATATGGTCTGAAAGCGCTTAAAATTAACATCCGTTACGAATTGGTTTTCCAGATTGAAAAAAATTTTTGTCCTGACTTTTTACTTTTTATCACGTAGCATAAAAGCAATAAGGCTAATGTTCTTTGTGGTTGGAAATTCTTTGTAGAGAAGCAACAAGACTAATGTTCTGGCAACATCGAATATAAAAATTGTAGAGAAACAGCAAGACTAATGTTCTGGCGGATATGCACGTATTGTTGAGCGCAGCGAAAAATTCGACAGCAAAAAATATAAGAACCAACGGTCAGCGAAGCTAATCTTTGATCCGAGACTCATACCTATGCAATAAGAAATAGGAAGCAAGCGGATTGAAAAATCCTTATATTCAATTCCGGCAGATTGCAAATCAGCCGGCACATTAGTCTTGTTGGTATTATGCCGCTTGCAGGGAAACAGCGGATAATGTTATGGCGGCATTGAATATAAGAATTGCTGAGAAACAACAAGACTAATGTTCTGTCGGATATGCTATCCGACAGCAAAAAATATAAGGATCTGCGATCCGAGACGCGGTCATGGAATGTATCGTCGTCCCATTCCTTTTTTACCACCTCGCTCTGTTCTTAATTATTTGATATTCAGCTCTTTTATACATCGGTTTACATTTTACGCAGTGGAATGCGTATTTTTACGCAGTGCAAATATAATAAAATTACCAAACAATATCAATTTATTGAAGGATCTTTGATCCGAAACACAAAATCCTTATACTATATTCCGGCAGATTAATTTTATTGATTGTCGGCTGCGCTCGGCATAACCAAATATAATTTGCTTCTGCTCTCGCTTGCACGACAATTACAAATCAGCCGGCACATTAACTTTGTTGATATATTTCCGTCGGCACGGAAGAGTGAATAATTCAGACAGCTCCTTTATCTTTATTATCTCATATGTTTACACAAACTTAATATCAGCAATCTCAACAGCAAAATCGTGCAAAGATTTTTCAATCTTTTCAATTGTTGTCTTTGAAGGTTTACGTCTTCCTGTGACATAGTGGCTCAGTTGTCCTTGATTTACTCCTGTAATACGCGCCAAACCTGCCAATGAGAAAGCATAGGCATAGTAATTAAGAAAAGATGCCACATCATAAGTAAAATTAAACTCTACGTCAGGAAATTCTTTTCCATTCTTTCGATACACTTCTTTCATATCGTCAACGGCAGCCAAAAAATCTGTTTTGGTTTCTTCAACGTTTTTACCTTCTCCTATACAACCGAACTTGCAGTTATTATCAGCAATGAAAGCAGAATAGGTGCCGTCGACTCCCCGTTCTATAACAACGTTGATTTTTTTACGTACCATAATAATATCCTTAATCTTGGTAATTGATTTATCAAGTATAAATAAAAAATATAATATGTCTTTAAATGCAGGAGATTAGTTTATCCCCGCATCCCTCTTGATACTTTTCAAAGTACCAGGTTTCACTTCTTCTGATTTATGATGGCTTGTCTGAAAATATTTTCCTGTTTTCGGACTATACCATGTCGGATGTCTGCCATCGGCATCAACCAGTTTACAACCGGCCTTTTTTAACTGTCTTTCTAGTTCACTATATTTCACCAGAGCCTCCTTTCTTTAAGAATAAGGAATTAAACAATTAAATTATGTGATATAAAAGCAACCACAATGCAAAGATACGGAAATTAATATCATCTGCAAATTTTTTGATATTAATTTTCGTATCATTTTTTCAGATAAACATTCTACGCAATAAACTCCATCAGGTCATTACATTCGTCAAAGACAATAATCACATCACTTCTACATTTAAAATAGTTTTTATTTTCACCCTTCAATTCACCATTAAGCTCGTAAAATTTACGCCGGCATCTGCATCAAAAAATTGTGGAATTGAAAATCGGAACAGTCAAACTACCTGTAATACAAAATAATTGTATAACTTTGCTTTCGGTAATCAGAACGACTGTTGTTCGCAGTTCTTTATTCTTTATCATTATAAGGACACGGCAAATTTTCGACAATCATCTAAATTACAAGCATTTACGATTAATCAACATCACTTTAAGACAAGAATATATATATGGAACAAATATTTCGTGTAGGCATCATCGGCGCCGGAAGCATTGCGGCATCAATGGCCGAAACTGTAGGGCGCATGCCGGAAGCACATCTTTATGCCATAGCATCGCGCAGCATTGAAAAGGCCAGGGAGTTTCAGAACAAATGGGGCGCAGAAAAGGCTTATGGCTCTTACGACGAACTGATACAGGATGAGCAGGTTGACCTGATTTATATTGCCACACCACATTCGCATCATTATGAGCAGGCGCGCCAGTGCCTGCTGAACGGCAAGGCCGTGCTGTGCGAAAAGACATTTACAGCCAACAAGGCGCAGGCTGAAGAACTGGTGGCGCTGGCCCGTGAGCGCAAAGTGTTCCTCGCTGAAGCCATCTGGACACGCTACATGCCGTTCTCTAAAGAAATAGTAAAGATGGCGCACAGCGGCGAGCTGATAGGCCGCCCGTATATGCTGACAGCCAACCTTGGCTATCCGATAGAGCACAAAGAACGCATACGCAAACCGGAACTGTGCGGCGGCGCCCTGCTCGACCTTGGCGTCTACCCCATCAACCTTGCCTTCATGCTGTTTGGAAATTCGCCTGAGCGCATAATGTCATGCTGCAGCAAAAACGAGCTGGGAGTTGACCTGCAGAACAGCATGACCTTTATCTATCCCGAAGGAGAGATGGCCGTGATGCAGACCACGGCACGCTGTGCCAACGACCGCATGGGAGTGGTGTCGGGCGATAAAGGCTATATGGTTATCGACAACATCAACAATCCGCACACGGTAACTGTCTACGACACTAACCACAAGCAGACAGGCATATACACCTGCCCGCCACAAATCACAGGCTATGAATATGAAGTGCATGCCGCCATGGAAGCCATACGCAAAGGAATGATTGAGCCTGAAGACATGCCGCACGCAGAAACATTACGCATTATGGAACTGCTCGACAGCCTGCGCAAAGAATGGGGCGTGATTTTTCCGTCGGACAAGCTATAAAAAGTTGTGTGGCAAAATTGTAGAGAAACAACAAAGCTAATGTTCTGGCGGTCTACAAATCAACCGGCACATTTGGTAAGAGATGCCCGAAGGGCTACACTTATGTAACCGTGGGTGGCACACCCACGGACGCAAAAAACAGGGGTAATCACCCGAAGTGGTGATACTTGTTATAAAAAAGGCACTCACTTAGAATACATGTTTTAAAGTAGCACCTCTTCGGGTGCATGCTTATCTTAGCAGAACAACCGGGCGTGGCTTCGCAAAGCTTCGCCACACCCGGTTACAAAAGTGTAGCCCTACGGGCTATCAAATCAGCCGGCACATTAGCTTTGTTGCTACATATCCGTCAGCACAATGAATATAAGAATTGTAGAGAAGCAACAAGACTAATGTTCTGGCGGATATGCACGTGTTGTTGAGCGCAGCGAAAAATTCGACAGCATCGAGAAACAACAAGAGTAATGTTCTGTCGGATATGCTATCCGACAGCAAAAAATATAAGAACCAACGGTCAGCGAAGCTAATCTTTGATCCGAAATTCATACCTATAAATCATAAATAGGAAGCAAGCGGATTGAAAAAATCCTTATACTTAATTCCGGCAGATTGCAAATCAGCCGGCACATTAGCTTTGCTGCATATAACATAACACAGTATCCATCGGACAAGCTATAATGTAAATCCTCAAATCTTAATTGGCTTGCGCCGAACTTCATTTCTCCATTCTCAATTCTCCATTCTCAATTATTCTTCGTATTTTTGCAGATATAACAACTTTGCCATAAACAGATATGCAGAATAAGAAGAAACGAGTTTTTCATATAGTGTCGCATTTCGATGTGGGCGGAGCCGAGAGAGTGGCCGTGAACATTGCCAAGTCGCAGACTGAAGGCTTTGAATATCACGTGGTGGAACTGATACGCGCACACTCGGCGTTCACCAAGGTGTTTATAAAGGAACTCGAAGACGCGGGGATAAAATATCACCGGGGGCTGGTGCCAGAGGTGCATTTTCATTATCTGTTTGAGCGTCTCGCCGCAGTTACCTTTCCGCTGTGGTTTATCTTTCTGTTTCTGAGATACCGCCCGGCAGTGATACACAGCCACACCGAGATGCCCGACCTTGCCATATATTCGTTCTTCAAGATGTTCCCGACGCTGCTCAGAGGCTGCAAGGTGGTGCGCACAATACACAACACGCAGCTGTGGACAGGACTGAAGAAGACCGGGATGAAGGTGGAGAAATTCTTTATACGCAACAACTCAAACATAGCCATATCTGTAGCCGTGCGCGACAACTATACCGCTGAATATCACCAAACTGCACCTATTATATATAATGGTGTGGCTCCGTCGACGCAGAAACCGTTTGACGGAATTGTTGAAGGCAAGAAGAACATTCTGTTTGCCGGACGGCTCGAACCACAGAAAGGCATCGACGTGCTCGTGGAGATTATCAGCAGACTGAGCGGCGACGGCCGTTTCTTCTTCCACGTGGTGGGCGACGGCAGCATGCACGCCTTTGTGCAAAGCAAGCTCGGCGGACTGCCCAACGTAAGTCTGCGCGGCCCAATACACGGACTGCCGGCATATCTGTCATCGTTCGACTATCTGCTCATGCCGTCGGTGTTTGAAGGTCTGAGCATAATGTCGCTCGAGGCAAGCATGGAGGCGCTGCCCGTGATAGCCAACAGCTGCCCCGGACTGCGCGACACCCTGCCCGACGACTGGCCGCTGAAGGTGAGCGGCAACAGCATCGACGCCTATATGCACATATTCAACGACATTGTGGCAAAAGAGGACAAAGACAAGTTAGGCCGCATGGCACACGACTTTGCCGCCGCAAAATTCGGTGTAAGGCAGATGCAGACAAGCTACGAGAAGGTGTACGGCTGACTTCATATAGTAGCATATGTAAAAATGCGGTGCATGAATAAGACACCGCATTTTTACATATGCTATAATAAATTTAGCAACACTAAAACCCGAATTAATCTTGAGAGTCGCGGTCACATGTAGTATCAAACGATAATTTTACAGGGCGGTGACTATACTTCATCGCCTCCTCTTTAGGTATGTACTTACGAAGATTGGGATAATGATGATTGAGATACTCTTCGTGATTTTTGGGGATAAAGACATCTATTCCGCCTAACTTGGTTGCCTGTAATTCATCAAGATTCGCCATCCTTATCTGGTCGACATCTGTAAGAACAATGTTGCAATATGTTGCATCTGTGTCATTATACTGAGTCTGAACCTTTGTAAGAAGACGATATAAAACAGTCTTCGGAAGAAGAGAAACCACTATTCTGTCAAAAAGGCAGCTTATAAAACTATGACGGTTAGGCTTGTCTATCTCACAATGTCCGCAATATTTATATGTCCAGACACTTTTGCTTACAAAACATGAATTTATCATATTAGCCAACTTACGCTGTCTCCGCCGTTTTTTCATATCGTCAGGAATGCGGTCAAAAGGAAATATATCAACATATATGCCCTGATGCATATTTATATTTTGAGTTGTCTCCTCGACAAATAAGGTTTTGTCCTTTCGTATCTTTGCAAAATAAAATGGCGTGTCGGGAGTATTGCCAAACCATTGCAATACGTATCCTTCACGCAACCTTGACGGGGCTTCCCTCAGAAAACGTTCATAATCACTACGCAGCATTCCCATGTCAATGTCATCATCATACGGATCTATGTCGTTAAAGAAATGACAGCCAATCATACTTCCGCCAACCATAAAGAATTTAAGCCCTATTTCATTACACACTCTCACCGTCTCACAAAGCACGTCACGCAGATGTTCATGTAACTTATTGAGTTCTTCGTCGGAATAGCCTTTTCTCATTTTATATATCATTTTATTTCCTGCAAAATTAGTGATTGCAAACTAAAAAACAAAATAAAAGGAAATCTTTCATATCAAAAAAATAAACTATCAGTCTTATTGATATTCAGAAAAAGATAAAAGTGGCAAGCAGACGACACTTGCTTTCGGTAATAATTGTTAAATATAATTAATCATTCCTTTTGTAAATCAATCTATCTTCGTTTATATTAATAAAATATGTACCTTTGCAGTCCGATTATTAAGGGGATAACTCTTAGAACCCCGGAACGGAGTGTTAATAGTCGTACTTTTGGCCGAGTGCGACGGTTAGTGAATCGCCGTTCAAGCAATAATGAATTTAAAAACGTTTTTTAGTAGTAATTTTAAAATTAAAAATGAACACTTTAAGTTACAAAACTATTTCCGCAAATAAGGAAACAGCAAAGAAAGAGTGGGTTGTTATCGACGCCACAGACCAGGTAGTTGGCCGTCTTTGCTCTAAGGTTGCCAAGATTCTGCGTGGAAAGTACAAACCTAACTTCACTCCTCACGTAGACTGTGGTGACAATGTTATCATCATCAATGCCGCTAAGGTGGTATTCACTGGCAAGAAAGAAACCGACAAGGTGTACACCCGTTATACTGGTTATCCTGGCGGACAGCGTTTCAACACTCCTGCCGAGCTGCGCAAGCGCAAGGACGGTGCAGACAAGATCATCCGTCACGCAGTTAAAGGCATGCTGCCCAAAGGCCGTCTCGGACGTCATATCTTGAACAATCTTTATATATTCGATGGCACAGAGCACGATATGCAGGCTCAGCAGCCAAAAGCAATTGATATTAACCAGTATAAATAATTAAGCAATAATGGAAGTAGTTAATGCAATAGGTCGCCGTAAAAGTGCCGTGGCACGTGTTTACGTAAGCGAAGGTACAGGCAAAATTACAATAAACAAGAAAGACATTACAGAATATTTCCCATCAGCTATTCTGCAGTATGTTGTTAAGCAGCCTCTGCAGCTCCTTGACGTAGCTGAGAAATATGATATAAAGGTGAACCTCGATGGTGGTGGTTTCACAGGTCAGAGCCAGGCTCTGCGCCTCGCCATTGCACGCGCACTCGTTAAGATCAACGAGGAAGACAAGAAGAATCTGAAAGATCACGGATTCCTTACTCGTGACGCACGTGCCGTTGAGCGTAAGAAACCGGGTCGTCCGAAGGCTCGCCGTCGCTTCCAGTTCAGTAAGCGTTAATATCTGGCGGAAACTGTTCCTAAAGATAAAGGCATGCCTGTGGAAGCGTCGTCACAAGGCTTTATTTACCTTGTGTACGGCGAAGCCTCCAAGTCTGCCGACTGAACATTGTTTAGCATCTAAACCGATAAGACCCGCCACAACGGCGATAATCGGAAAGCGCTCATGGCCATGCCGCGGTGCTAATGCCGCAGAGCGGTTACCTGTCGGTTGGTTCTAACAAAACTAAAAAGAAAGTAAACAAAACAATTAAAAAGAAAAGAAAATGTCAAGAACAAATTTTGATATGTTATTGCAGGCTGGCTGCCACTTTGGCCACCTGAAACGTAAGTGGAACCCCGCAATGGCTCCTTATATCTTCATGGAGCGCAACGGCATCCACATCATCGACCTTCACAAGACTGTAGCCAAGATTGACGAGGCTGCAGACGCACTGAAGCAGATTGCCAAGTCAGGAAAGAAAATCCTGTTCGTTGCTACTAAAAAACAGACAAAGGACGTTGTAGCTGAGAAGGCTGCGTCTGTAAACATGCCTTACGTTATCGAGCGCTGGCCGGGCGGTATGCTCACCAACTTCCCGACAATCCGCAAGGCTGTTAAGAAGATGGCCAACATCGACAAACTGATGAACGACGGAACTTACTCAAATCTCTCTAAGCGTGAGATTCTGCAGATCACACGTCAGCGCGCTAAGCTCGAGAAGAACCTCGGTTCTATTGCTGACCTGACTCGTCTGCCTTCAGCTCTGTTCGTTATCGACGTTATGAAAGAGGCTATCGCAGTTAAAGAGGCTAACCGCCTGGGTATTCCTGTATTTGCAATCGTTGACACCAACTCTGATCCTAAGGATGTTGACTTCATGATTCCTGCTAACGACGACGCAAAAGACAGCGTTGAGGTTATCCTGAACGCTTGCTGCGCTGCTATCGCAGAGGGTCTTGAGGAGCGCAAGGTAGAGAAGGCTGACGAGAAAGCTGCAAAAGAGCAGGCTGAGGCTAACGCTATAGAGGACAAACCGAAGCGCGCACGCAAGGCTCGCAAGGATGCTCCTGCTAAAGAGGAAGAGGCTGCTAAGGCTGAAGAAACAGCTGAAGAGGCTCCCGCTGAGGCTTAATATCTGATTTTAACTAACTTAAAATAGAAAATACGAATTATGGCTGTATCAATAGCTGATATACAGAAAATCCGCAAGATGACCGGTGCCGGTCTTGCAGATTGCAAAAAAGCCCTCACAGACGCTGAAGGCGACTTTGACAAGGCAGTACAAATCATCCGTGAGAAGGGTCAGGCTATCGCTGCTAAACGTAGCGACCGCGAGACATCTAACGGCTGTGTACTCGTTAAGGCTGACAATGGTTTCTCTGCCATGATAGCCCTGAAGTGCGAGACCGACTTCGTTGCTAACGGTAAAGACTTCATCGCTCTTACACAGAGCATCCTTGATGCTGCCGTTGCTGCCAAGGCTAAGACTCTTGACGAAGTTAAGGCTCTGCCTCTGAACGGAAGCACTGTTCAGGACGAGGTTATCGCACGCTCTGGTATCACAGGCGAGAAGACCGAACTTGACGGATATCTCTATCTCGAAGGCGACAACGTGTCTGTTTATGACCACATGAACAAGCACTTGCTCTGCACAATGGTTCAGACTAACAAGCCGGCTGAAGAGCAGGCTCACGCTGTTGCTATGCAGGTAGCAGCTATGAACCCTGTTGCTCTCGACGAGGCAAGCGTTCCTCAGGAAGTTAAAGACACTGAGCTGACTGTTGCTATCGAGAAGACAAAAGAGGAGCAGATCAACAAGGCTGTAGAGGCTGCCCTGAAGAAGGCTGGCTTCAATCTCTACATCGCTGAGAACGAGGAGCACATCGCTGAGGGTATTGCTAAAGGCAACATCACAGAGGCTCAGGCTGAAGAGATACGCAAGATAAAGAAAGAAACAGCTGAGCAGAAGGCTGCCAACATGCCCGAGCAGATGGTTCAGAACATCGCTAAGGGCCGTATGGCTAAGTTCTACAAGGATTCTTGCCTGCTCAACCAGGAGTTCATCCAGGACAGCAAGCAGACTGTTGCTCAGTATCTGCAGGCTGCCGACAAGGAGCTCACAGTTGTTGCTTTCAAGCGTTTCACACTCCGTGCTGAATAATCCTTAAAGCAAAACAATAAACAAAAAGCTGTCTCAAACATTTTGGGGCAGCTTTTTTTATGCCTTGTTACATATACACGAAGACATGGAGAATAAATCAGGGATCCTGACTGTAAGTATATGCAATAAAAGTTTCTGAATAAGCTCATCACTCGTCACATTTGCCTTTAATAAACTGAATGAGAGACACATACAGCGTGATGAGTTGCCTTGTTAAACTCGTCACACCGGTACAAGACAGAAATTAGTTGAAGATAAGCCTGAAGATAGTCAGTCGGTTAGCCCTGTCGGTAACAAGAGAGATAAAGCCGTTGCTCACACGCATTATCTGCCTGGATATAGAAAGCCCTATGCCGCTGCCTTCTTTCTTTGTCGTGAAGAAAGGCACAAATATGTGAGAGGCCACATCGTCGGGTATCATCGGGCCGTCATCTATTACGTCTATCACCACGGTGTCGTTCTCGCCGGTGTAAGCCTTCATCCATATATGTCCACCGGCAGATACTGCCTCGGCAGCATTTTTCAGCAGATTAGACACCACCCTGCTTATAAGTCCCTCATCGGCATATACAATAAGATCACCCGGAAGCACGTCGGCCTCAACAGTGCAGCCGTCTTTAAGATACTGTCTGGCAAGACTCGCCATCCGCTCAAGAAACGGCTTAACGTAAAAGAGCGTAGGCTGCGGCGCAGGAACATGGGTAAATCGGCGGTAGTTCTCAACAAACCTGACCAGCTCCTTGCCCGTGCGGTTGATTACCGAAAGTCCTTCATGCTGTTCGCCTTCCGAATGGCGCAACAGCGTATCACTGAGCGACACTATAGGCGTTACGGTATTCATGATTTCGTGAGTAAGCACACGTATTAGTTTAACCCACGAGTCGATTTCCTGATTGGCAAGCTCGCCCTTGATGTCGCTGAAGGCAACAATCCTCACACGGCGCCCTTTCAAGAATGTGTTGGTCTCGCGCGACGAGAAGTTTTTCATGCTCTCCTTTATCTGGTCAACGTGCGTTATCACCTCACGCTGCAGAAGTTTCTGTGCAGCACGGTTGTAGCGGAGCACCACCCCACGGCCTTCCTCAACCACGATAATGCCCGTGTCGACAGAATCAAGTATAAGTTCAAAGTATTTCTCTCGCTCCATCTGCTCGTCGCGCGCATGCATCAGTATGTCTTTCACCCGGTTCAGCGACCTGTTAAGCACTCTGTCGCCTGCCGCCTTGTCGCCCTCGGCAAAACGGAAACTATAGTCGCCGTTGTCGATAGCGTTGAAAAGGAAGGTTACCTTTCTGATGGTCGACCTGTAGCGCCGCCAGAAATACAGGCAGCCTGCGGCCGCAACGACGGCAAACAGGAGCAGAAGAGCAATATCAAAGTCCATACTTCTTTATTTTGTTATACAATGTCTGGCGCGACACGCCAAGTCTCGACGCCACCTGCGACAGGTTGCCGTCACACTCGCGTATAGTCTTTTCTATCAGCCGGCTCTCCATCTCGCCTATTGTCTGCACGACTTCCATAGGCTTCTCCGCAACAGACGCGCTGCCGCTTATGTCCTGCTCGCCTATCTCCCTGCCGTCGCTCAGTATCACGGCCTTCTCTATTGCGTGCTGCAGTTCGCGGATGTTGCCATACCACGGCATATCCTTTATTTTCTGTTCGGCAGCCGGCGTTAGCTCCATTGCGGGCTTGTTATACATTGCCGCGTACCTGTTGAGAAAGAGGCGTGCCAGCGCCGGAATGTCTTCTCTACGCTCACGGAGCGAGGGCAGATGCAAATGTATCGTGTTGATGCGGTAGAGCAAGTCTTCGCGAAACTCGCCCTTAGTCACCATATCGCTGAGGTCGCGGTTTGTGGCGCATATCAGTCTGACGTCGATAGGTATAGGCACACTGCCGCCCACGCGCACAATGCTCCGGCGCTGCAGGGCTGTCAGCAGCTTTGCCTGCAATGCGTAGCTCAGGTTGCCTATCTCGTCGAGAAACAGCGTGCCGCCTTCAGCCAGTTCAAACTTGCCTGCCTTGTCTGCCTTGGCATCGGTAAATGCCCCTTTGACATGACCGAACAGCTCGCTCTCAAACAGCGTCTCGCTCACGGCTCCCATGTCTATCGTCATCAGACTCTTGCCGCTACGGTGCGACAGACGGTGAATCTCGTTGGTCAGCACCTCCTTGCCCGTGCCGTTCTCGCCGGTTATCAGTATGTTGGCGTCGGTCGCTGCCACCTTAGTTACCATAAGTCTGAGTTCCTGCATGCACGGAGCCACGCCCCAGTACATGCCGCTCTCGCCGCTGCCGGCATCAGAGCCGCCGGCCGACTTGCAGCACGCCTCCTTCAGCGTGGCTATCAGCTTGTCGTTGTCAAACGGCTTTACGATGAAGTCAGTGGCGCCCGCCTTAATCCCGCTCACGGCCAGTTCGATGTCGGCATACGCCGTAAACAGCACCACCTTGGCCTGCGGACGCATCTTCTTGATCTGTCCGAGCCAGTAAAGTCCTTCGTTGCCGCTGTTTATTCCGCTCTGAAAGTTCATGTCGAGCAGCACCACGTCGGGCTTGTCCTCACGCAGGTGCGCCGGAATATTGTTCGGATTGGCTATGGCGACAATATGCTCAAAGATATTCTCGAGCAGCATCTTCACGGTGGTCAGGATGTTGCGGTTGTCGTCTACAATAAGTATTGTTCCCTGTTTCATTTCAATGCAAAGATAGGTTGTATAACCGACAAAAGCAAGAGTGTGTAAAGTTTTTGGACACTAAATTTTCAGATATTCACAAATAATATTACTATATGCCACCTTCATGCCCCATCACACGCACAGCCAAACGGCTCGCGGCACGGCTAAAAGCAGCAAGACAGCCTGCATAAAGCCATTTTTCAGCCTCAACCGTACCTGTTGTCTAATTTTTATACGCCAGTGTCTAATTTTTGGACACTCACAAAAACGCGGATTTGCCGTATCTGCCTGATATACTGCAACATAGATATTTTGGCACGGTTTTGGCAATGATAATGGTGTATGAATATGAAAATTGCCATAATTACTCTCGCACTTGCCGCCCCTGGGGCTGCCGGCGCGCAACAGGAATGGTCGCTCGACCGCTGCGTCAGTTATGCCATTGAGCATGCTACCGAAGTGGGACGCGAGCGCATAGAGCAGAAACAGGCCCTGACGGAATACCGCACCTCGCTGCTCGACTTCCTGCCAAGCGTCTCGGCCCAGGTGAGCGGACAGTACAACTGGGGACGAAACATCGACCCTGAGACCAACACATATAACAACGTTACTACATTCAACAACGGCTATCAGATAAGTGCGTCGCTGCCAGTGGTTGACTGGGGGCACACATGGAACGCGTTCCGCAAGGCCCGCATAACCAAGAACACGGCTGCCACGGCGCTGCAGAAGGCTAAGGACGACAAGGCCATAGACGTGATGCAGAAGTTTGTCGACGCCGTGTATGCCATCAAGTCGATAGAAATTACCGACAGAAAGCTTGCCGACTCGAAGGCTCTGCTGGCAAAGACGCGCAGACTGTACGAACTGGGCGAGAAGAGCCGGCCGGACGTGGTGCAGATGGAGAGTCAGGTGGCTGAGGACGACTACAACCTGCTGCACCAGAAGAACCTGGCACGCACCGCCCTTATTGCCCTGAAGACGGCTATGAACTATCCTGCCGCCGACCCGCTCAGCCCCGACTGCTCGATGGCTGCGCTTACGTCGCAGATGCCCTCAAGTCTCACGGTGGACAGCATGGCGCTGAGCGGCAAGCCCGACATAATAATGGCAGAGGCCAACGTCGAGAAGGCAAGGCTCGAATGGAAAATAAGACGTGCCGACCTGCTGCCGCAGCTGTCGCTGGGTGCCGGCGTATCAACCAACTACTACATAAATCTCTCTCAACATCAGGACAGACTGCCGTTCAGGTCGCAGTTTCGCAACAACCTGGGCGAGTATGTCTACCTTACACTGTCTATCCCCATCTTCTCTCCTTCCACATGGAGCTCGGTAAAGCGCGCCAAGGCCGACTATCAGCTCGCCATGCTCGACGCACAGGACGCGCGGCGCAAGCTGAACGACGCCGCCCTGCAGGCCGTAACCGACTATGAGGGCTACCAGAAGGAAGTGAGACAGATGGAGAAGAAGGTGGCTGCCGACTCGCTGGCCTACCGCCTGTCTTACCGCAAATATGAGGAGGGCATGCTCTCTACGTTCGACATACATGAGGCGGCACAGACTTATCTCGAAAGCAGCATAACGCTGCTGCAGCTGAGAATGCTGCTCGCCATAAGGCAGAAACTCGTAAGATACTACATAAACAACGAACCGCTATGGACATTAAACTGAAACAGAAAAAATACTGGATTCCCAAAAAATACTGGCTGTGGGCCGGCGGAGGCGCACTTTTAATAGTGCTGCTGATATGGCTCGCCACGATGAACTTCACGTCGACGCTGCGTGTCGACCGCCGAGGCCTCAGCATAGGCAAGGTAAGCAAGGCGCAGTTTGACGACTACGTGAGCGTAGACGGCAGCGTGGTGCCCATACAGGTGGTGCAGATATCGTCGGAAGAAGGCGGCGTGGTGCTCGAAAAGGTTAAGGAGGAAGGCACACACGTGAGCAAGGGCGACGTTATAATACGCCTCAACAACTCTAACCTCGACCTCGAGATTCTCAACGCAGAGAGCGAACTGGCTGAGAAGCAGAACATGCTGCGCAGCACGCGCCTGTCGATGGAACAGGACCAGCTGAACAACAGCAACGAGGCGCTGCAGCTGAGCATGGACGTAAAGACAAAGCGCAGGGCATACAACCACCAGGCGGCGCTGCAGAAGGAGGAGCTTAACTCGCGCGAAGACTATCTGAAGGCTAAGGAGGAATATGAGCTGGCGGTGCAGAAGGAGAAGCTGATAAGGCAGCGGCTCAAGAAGACCAACGAGCTTAACCGCTCGCAGGTGGAGCAGATGGCTTCAGACCTGGCGTCGATGCGCAAAAACGTTGAGCTGGTGCGCGAGCGCAAAGCAAGGCTCAACGTGCGCTCTACAATAGACGGCGAGATTGGTCTGCTGGACGTAGAACTGGGCCAGAGCATATCGCCGGGACAGAAAATAGGCGTCATCAACGACCTGAGCGACTACAAGGTGGAGGCGCAGGTGGACGAGCACTACATCGACCGCGTGCATGCCGGACTGTCGGCAACGTTCGAGCAGAACGGCAAGACATATCGCCTGACCGTACGCAAGGTGTATCCGGAGGTGCGCGAAGGCCGCTTCAAGATAGACTTCACCTTCAGCGGCTCGCGCCCGAAGAACATACGCACGGGACAGACCTACTATGTCGACCTGCAACTTGGCGAGTCGAAAAAGGCAATAATCATACCCAAAGGCACGTTTTACAGCGTGACGGGAGGCTCGTGGATATTCGTTCTCGATAAGGACGGACGCAAGGCATACAGGCGCAAGATACGCATAGGGCGGCAGAATCCGCAATATTATGAGGTGCTTGAGGGACTCGAACCGGGCGAGCAGGTGATAGTGAGCGGATATGAGGGCTATAAGAACAACGAAATACTCGTGCTCGAATAATCACGCCAAACCTGACATGCCGACAGAATGAGCCGTGTCTGACATCGGAAAAGATACATTACGGAAACCGTCAGATATAAATATATTTCGCGTTGGCAACAGTGCCGCAAGGCAACAGCCGCAAAGGCGTAATGCAAAAGGTGGTCTTTCGCACTGCAAAACATGGCCTTTCAGGCTGTAAAAGAGCACCTTTCAGAGGCTAAAAGACGGTCTTTTGCAACGCTCTGCGTAACATTTTGATTATCAATCGGTTATAAGCCAACGAACCAAATGCGGCAAACAGCACAGAAAAAGGCTGCAAGGCGCACGAAAAATGAAACATAATAACAGCATAAAATATGAGCAACTTCAACCTTAAAAGCTATTTCACGTTCCTTTCGAGGAACAAGACATACACGGCTGTGAACGTGTTCGGACTGGCCGTAAGCCTGACATTCGTCATCATCATCGGACTGTACACGTGGCAGGAGTTCTATATCGACCGCCAGCACAGCAAGGCAAAGCGCATTTACAACATAGGCCTCAACATGGACGACGGCACATGGCGAACAGCCAACTGCCACCACGCCGTGTTGCGATACCTGCGCTCACGGTATCCTGAAATAGAACAGACGTGCGGCTTCACAGCAGGAAGTCTGAAACTGAAGGATAACGGCAACTTTGTAAATCTGTATGTCCTCGAGGCAGACTCGACGTTCTTCTCGATGTTCGACTTCCCCTTACTGCAGGGCAATCGCACAAACTGCCTCAAACAAAAGGGCAATATCGTGCTGACGGAGAGTGCCGCACGCCGTCTGTTCGGCAACACTGCGGTAATAGGCCGCACGCTGACAACAGCCGAAAACAATCACTTCCGCGTTACAGGCGTGGTTAAAGACTTCGACAACACCTTTATCGACAAGGACATACAGGGCGTGATCGACTTCTCATACACCATCAACATGGCCAACATGGACGAAAATTTTCCGCACATGGTCAACATAACCGGTGCGGCATCGTTCGTGCAGGTGCGTGAGGGCTGCGACTTTGCAGCAAAGCAGAAAGACGTGGACGCCTACTTCCAGACATTCTGGGAAGATAACCACCCTATCATAACACGCCTCGACAAGCTGTATTTTTCAGGGCTTGATGCCTTTCTTATGCAAATGGGCAACCTTACATTGGTAAAGATACTGCTCGCCGTCGGCATTGCGATACTTCTATTTTCCATAATGAACTACGTCAACCTGACCATGGCACAGAGCGGATACAGGGCACGCGAAATGGCTACCCGCCGCCTCTTCGGCTGTACCAGGGGCACCGTCGGCATAAACATGTTCACCGAATCGTTGGTGATGTGCGTCATCTCCCTGCTCATAGCCGTGGCGTTGGCCTGTGCGTGTGCGCCATACGCAAGCCAGCTGCTTGACACAAAGCTCGACCTCAGCCTGCTTGCAAGTCCGCTTACTGTCGGCATCATGGCAGCTTTCATCCTGCTGGTGAGCCTCGCCTCAGGTGTGCTTCCGGCCACGATACTGTCAAGGGTGAAGCCCATTGAGGTGGTGCGCGGCACGTTCCGCACACACACCAAGATGATATTCTCGCGCGTTTTCATAACGGTGCAGAACATTATAACCATAACCATGCTGGCATGCGCCATGATAATGTCGATGCAGATGCTGCATCTTACAAAGGCACCGCTGGGCTTCAACACCGAGAACATTATCTGCATAGAATATCCCGACAACTACTCCAGCCAGAATTCAGGCGAATTTGAAGACCGTCTGCGCTCGTTGCCGTTCGTCAAGGCAGTGGCTCCGTCATGCGGAACTCCGGCTACCGGCGGCAACAACAACACCGTAACGTTTGACGGAGAGAAACGCGAATGGTCGTTCCAGTTCATCAGCGGCACACCCGAAATGATGAAAATATACGGCCTTACGCTGAAAAACGACCTGCACGCCAAAGGCGACAGCATTGTATATCTTAACGACATGGCGATGAAGGCATTGCAGATGAAACCCACGGACAGACACCTTAGCAGCCGCTACGAACAGATAAGGTATGGGTATTTCCGCAAGAATGCTGAATTCGGCGGCGTGCTCAACGAATTGCGCATACGCAACATTCTCGAAGAGCAGCACCCTCTGCTAGTACAGGTGTGCAACAACATACAGAATCCATGGAACATCTCGATACTCGTCAGCGGCGATCCCGTGGATGCATACGCCAAGATAAAGGATGTATATAAGGAAGTGTTCCACGAAGACATCGACGAGTCCAGTTCGCCGTTCGTAGACAAGTATGTGCAGGCACGCTTCAAGCAGGAGCTGCGCACAACCAAAATCGTGTCGCTCTTCGCCTTCATAGCCATCATAATCTCGCTGCTCGGACTTGTTGCAATGTCGACATACTTCATACAGCAGCGCGCAAGGGAGATTGCCGTGCGCAAGGTGTTCGGCTCTACCGGCAACCAGATACGCCTGCGACTGATACGCACGTTCATGCTATACGTTGGCATCGCATTTGTCATAGCCGTGCCGATAGTGGTGCATTTCATGTCGAAATGGATCGAACAATACAGCTACCGCATAGTATGGTGGCCGTGGATTGTGGCGGCAGGAGTAATCGTTATGCTTATAAGTCTGGCTGCCGTGGCTGTGCAGAGCTGGATGGCGAGCAACGAAAACCCAGTGAAGAACATCAGGCAGGAGTAAGAGTCACAGAAAGAACATCGTGAAGAAAAGGCTTCGCCATGACCGGGAAACTCTGAAAAATGAACGGACAAGTATAAAATTTGTGTAACATAACAGATACAGCAATGAGCAACTTCAACCTTAAAAGCTATTTCACGTTCCTCTCGAGGAATAAGACATACACGGCAGTGAACGTGTTCGGACTGGCCGTAAGCCTGACATTCGTCATCATCATCGGACTGTACACGTGGCAGGAGACAAGCATCGACCGCCAACACAGCAAGGCAGACAGAATATATAACATAGGACTTGAGTTTATAGATGACAGCAGCCGGGTGATGGGTTGCCACCACGCGTCGCTGCGTAACCTGCGCATGCACTATCCGGAGATTGAAAACACATGCGGCATGGTGACAGGAAGCATAAAGGTCAGAGACCGCGACGATGTTCTGAACGTGAACACAATCAACACCGACTCGACGTTCTTCTCTATGTTCGACTTCAAGCTGCTGCGCGGCGACCGCGCCACCTGTCTTAGCAACAAGGGCAACATTGTGGTTACAGAACAGTTTGCTCACCGGTATTTCGGCACTGACGACGTACTTGGACGCACCATAATGACCACCGACTCGCTGCACTTCAGGGTTACGGGAGTGGTGCAAAACTTCGACAATACGATAATATCAAAGAACACAGATGCGCTTGTTGACTTTGCTTATGCCGAACGTGAAGGTGAAGGAAACATGGACAAATATTTTCCGGGACAGATAAACGTAACCAACTGTGCCTGCTTCGTGCAGGTGCGCGAAGGCTGCGACCTGATGCAGAAAGAAGCCGACATACAAAAGTTTTGGCCTACATTCTGGCCCTATGAGCCGGCTATGCCCCTACGGCCGTTCCTGACACCGCTCAACAAGCTCTACTTCAACGACACGCCGGAAGTAAACGTCATGCAGTTTGGCAATATTAACATGGTAAGAATCCTGCTTGCCGTTGGACTGGTGATTCTGCTGTTCTCAATCATGAACTACATCAACCTGACCGTGGCGCAGTGCGGCTACCGCGCAAGAGAGATGGCCACGCGCCGCCTCTTCGGATGCAGCAGGGCCGGCATCAGCACCAACATGTTCAGCGAGTCGCTCACCATGTGTACCTTTTCATGCATTATAGCCGCTGCAATGGCCACAGCCACGGCCGGATTCGCAGGCCGCATAATCGGCAAGGACATAGACACAGGAATACTGGCCACACCATGGGCAATAGCCGCAATAGTGCTGTTTGTCGTAGCTGTAAGCCTGCTGGCAGGCATCATTCCGGCCACTATGCTGTCAAGGGTAAAACCGATTGAGGTGGTGAGAGGTACGCTGACAAAGCACACAAAGATGATTTTCTCACGCATCTTCATAACAACCGAAAACCTGATTACGATAGTGCTGCTGTCGTGTGCACTTATAATGTCGATACAGATGCGGCATCTGCTGAATGCTCCGGTAGGATACAACAGGGAAAACATAATAAGCCTATTTGATCCGTGGAAGTTCAACGGCAACGACCTCACCGTATTTCTAGACAAAGTGCGCGAGCTGCCGTGTACAGAAAAAGCCACAGCCACCAAGGGATGTGCTGTCTACGGCGGAAACAGCACATCCATAGTCTTCGAAGGAGACAAGGCTCAGACATATGTACATATATTCAACGTAACGCCCGAATTTATGGATATATACGGCATAACGCCCAAAAACGGCAGTAAGATACAATCGGGCAACACGCTGTATCTTAACGACCAGGCCCTGGAACTGCTGCACATGAAACCTACGGACACACACCTCAGCAGCAGATACAAAAGTACAAACTCCAACATGCTGCCTGCCGACGTAAGATACGGAGGAGTGATAAACAATTTTCATACGACAAATATTCTGCAGCCGATAAGTCCGTATTTCATATTTATAAGCGACCAGATAGAACGGCCCTGGTATGTAACGATAAAGGTGAAAGGCGACCCCATAGACGCACTAAACGAGGTGAAGAAGGTTTATAAAGAAGTGTTCAGGGAAGAAATGGACACCAGCAGGCCGGTGTTCGTAACCGACCAGATAGCTGAAATATTTGAAAAAGACATCCGCACGTCTAAAATCGTGTCGCTCTTCGCCTTCATAGCCATCATAATCTCGCTACTCGGACTTGTGGCAATGTCGACATACTTCATACAGCAGCGCGCAAGAGAGATTGCCATACGCAAGGTGTTCGGCTCTACGGGCAACCAGATTCGCATCAGACTGATACGCACGTTCATGCTCTACGTTGGCATCGCATTTGTCATAGCCGTGCCGATAGTCGTTCATTTCATGTCGAAATGGATCGAACAATACAGCTACCGCATCGTATGGTGGCCGTGGATTGTGGCGGCAGGAGTAATCGTCATGCTTATCAGCTTGGCCGCCGTAGCCGTGCAGAGCTGGATGGCGAGCAACGAAAACCCCGTGAAGAACATCAGGCAGGAATAGGCCGGGCACCGTAAGACAAGGCTGCGGCAAGCAGACAACAAGAAAAATCATTAAACAACATATCAGAAGATGAACAACATAACGCAAGCATTAAAGAACCTGACACGCCGTGGACAGCACAACATAATAAAGATATTGTGCCTCGGCATTGGCTTTGCACTGGCGTCGGTGCTGATAGCGAAACTATGGTATGAGCACGAATACGACACGTGCTACCCCGACCATGACCGCATATACCGCATAAGCGAAAAGATAAGTAGGGGCTCTGATCCGGAAGCTACATACGGCAACACGCCCGGAGGTATAGCCACGACGCTGAAAAAATATATTCCCGAGATAGAAACGGCAACAAGAATAAACCCTGCATGCAATGATGAGGAAATGAAGATAAACGGAGAACGACGCGTCAAAGGAAACATATACGTTGTTGACTCGTGTTTCTTCAAAATGTTCCCGACCAGGATATTGGAGGGCAACGCCGACGAGGTGCTGGCAAAGCCGTATTACTGTCTTGTGTCACGGACTATGGCTGAGCGCATGGGCGGCAACGTGATAGGACGCAAGCTGGAGCTTACTTCTATTCCGGGACTGACGATGACCATAGGCGCAGTATACGAAGACTATCCGTGGAACTCTTCTTTTCACGACTATGACGTGATGCTCTCAATGACAACACAGCGCAGCTTCAGCTACGACGGACAGGACAACCTGGCGGGCAACGACCGCTACTACTCGTTCATAAAGGTGAGCAAGGGATGCCATCCTGAGCAGGGCGACTTTGACAATAAGGTGAACGAAATAGTAAGCAAATTTCTTGCCCTACTTGAAAAGGAAGAGATAAAATTCTCGCTGAAGTTCACTCCCATATCAAAATATCACCAAGAGGACAGCTACTTCAGGCAGACATTCCTCATGATGATGATATTAGCGGCGGTGATTCTCGCGGCAAGCGTGCTCAACTATCTGCTGATTGTGATTGGCAACACGGTTACGAGAGGACGCGAAATGGCCGTAAGAAAATGCTACGGAGCCATGCCGCGTAATATATTAGGCATAACCATGGCCGAAACCCTGCTGCATATCGTGCTGGCAATGATGCTGGCCGCAGCACTGATATACGCCTGCAAAGGCTCGATAGAGACGCTGCTGTCGGCCCCGGTCAGCTCACTTTTCACCGGCAAGGGCACACTGTTCCTCACAGCATTGCTGATAGTGGTGTTCATCGTAAGCGCCCTGCTGCCGGGCAGGATATACAATGCCGTGCCCGTAACAACGGCGTTCCGAAACTTCACCGAGAGCCGCAGGCGCTGGAAGATGGCACTGCTGGCGGTGCAGTTTTTATTCGTCAGTTTTCTGGTATGCCTGCTGCTGATAGTCAACAGCCAATATTCCAAGCTCACAGACTTCGACCTCGGCTACTCTTATGACCGCCTCGCGATAGTCAACGTAAACCAAATAAAGGGCGAAAAGCGCAGCGCCATGGTTACAGAACTAAGCAAAATGCCTGAGATTGAGGCATGGACGGCTGTAACATCTCCCTTGTTTTCAAACGGCGGCGGCAACAACATAGTTGACCCGGAAACCGGTGAGGAGATGTTTAACGCCACCGACCTGTATATGGCAGGCGACAACTATCTCGACATGTTGGGCATAAAGCTCAGACAGGGACGGGGATTCAACGCCAGCAGCGACAGTCTGAAGGAGATGATGGTAAGCCCCGACTTCGCCCAGAAGCTGAAGAACGAGAAGAAATGGAAAGACGTGATCGGGCGTAAGATTCTGATAACGGAACACAGCCAGACGGGCAAAGACCTGTTCACCATAGTAGGAATATACGATAATTTTCACGCCAATACGGCGCTCGACGATGACGACCGCCCCACGATGATGTTCCACTCAGACCCTTACGGCAGCTACATCAGCTATTTTCTGCTGAAGTTTCACGACCTTACGGCAGACAATATGCAGGCTGTGCAACAGCGGTTGCAGAGACTTTATCCTGACGAAACAATCATCGTTGATAGCTATGCACGGCAGCTGGACACATGGTATGACAGCGTAAAGCATTTCCGCTCGGCTGTCATGACGGCAGGAATATGCGCGTTGCTTATAGCTCTGATGGGACTCATAGGATACGTGAACGACGAAATGCAGAGGCGAAGCAAGGAAATAGCCATACGCAAGGTGAACGGTGCAACCGCCATAAGCGTGCTGCGCATGGTGCTGGGCAACGTGCTGCTGACGGCCGTTCCGTCGGCAATAGCAGGGGCTATTCTTGCCGGAATTGTGGCGGGCAAATGGCTTGAGGACTTCAGTGTGAGGACAAACATGAGCCCGTGGCTCTTTGTGGCAGGCATATTGGCAGTGGTGGCGGTTATAGCCGCGACCGTGGCCGCCAATGCTTACCGCACGGCAAACAGCAATCCTGTAAAATACCTGAAGAACGAATAAGCACTTAACGCCTGAAAAGCAGGCTTTGAAGAAAATATAGAAACAATAAAACTAACCGAGCTCACGAATACGGCGAAAGCCGTGAGGGGGCATAAAATAGAACAGAATATGATAAAGGTAGAAAATCTTAGCAAGTCGTTCCGCACGGAAGAGGTGGAGACTATAGCGCTTGACAACGTAACGTTCAACGTGGAAGACGGTGAGTTTGTGGCAATAATGGGGCCTTCGGGATGCGGCAAGTCTACGCTGCTGAACATTCTCGGACTGCTGGACAACCCCACTTCGGGCCAATACTGGCTCGACGGCCAGGAGGTGTCGCTGCTGAAGGAAAAAGACCGCACGGGCATACGCAAGGGACAGATAGGCTTTGTGTTCCAGAGCTTCAACCTCATTGACGAACTTAACGTGGAGGAGAACATAGAGCTGCCCCTGACATATCTGAAAGTAGGTAAGGCTGAAAGAAAACAGAAGGTGCAGGAGGTGATGAAGCGCATGGGCATAACTCACCGTGCAAAGCACTTTCCGCATCAGCTCTCGGGCGGTCAGCAGCAGAGAGTGGCAATAGCACGCGCCGTGGTGTTCGGCCCCAAGCTGATTCTGGCGGATGAGCCTACGGGTAACCTCGACTCTAAGAACGGCGCCGAGGTGATGCGCCTGCTGACAGAACTGAATCAGGACGGCACGGCAATAGTGATGGTTACGCACAACGAGCACGACGCTCAGATAGCCCACAGAACGATACACCTGTTTGACGGAAAAATCGTTGGATAGTGTGTCTGATGGTATTGTCATGGCCATGACGCCACAAAGGCTCAGGCAACAGCATCAGACCAGCAACACAAAAGACGTCCTTCAGCAGTGCAAAAGGTATGCTTTCACGCTGTAAAACGTGCCCTTTTGCAACATGAAAGGACGTCTTTTGCATAAGCAGAAAACACGGAACGCCATAGGGAAAGGACTCTTTGAAGTAAACCAAATTTAGGGAAGTACACTGTAAACAATTTAGGTTTATTTTTTTGCGAAGAAACTCGTCACTCGTCACATTGCGGCATAACGTCCTGAATGTCAAGCCGTTGCGGTGTGACGAGTTGCCGTTGCAACTCATCACACAGAGTAAGCCCAAAGCAGGAAAATACATAAAATTGCTACGAGGTGATGAGTTGGAAATTCAACTCATCACACATTAACAGTCTAACTGTCAGCAACTTACGCACTGATGTGACGAGTGATGAGTTTTTTCAAAAAACTTTTTACGGCTTATTTACGGCGGACAGCTTGTCGGCAAACTGCCGAATACAATAATCGCCCACTACAGACAGGTCATTATAAGGACCAATAAAACCATGCTTTTAACCAAGCAATACGCTGGCGTATAAAAGAGAAACACAAGCAAAGCATGCATAACAGACATCAGAATTTTGCGTTCAATGCTCACGGCTGACCATCGTGCGCAAAATCGTCAACGCGTGATTAATCTTAATCATACATGTTCTGAATCTTCAATAAAAAAACAAGCTGCCTCATAAAATAAATGAGACAGCCTGCGAAATTGTCAGTTATATATAAAATTGCAGTAATTATTTTACAACAACCTTCTTGCCGTTCATGATATAAACGCCCTTCTTAACACCTGTAAGAACAGTTGCAGCAGGAGCCTCCTTAACGAGGATACCGTCGATTGTGTAAAGCTTAACAACGGCATTGGCATCGTCACCAAGAACAGAATCTATACCTGTAGGCTCAGTGTTGAATTTGCCTGTAATCTCAACGCTGTCGCCATTGCTGAGCATTCCACCTTCTACAGTCAATGTAACCTCACGGTCCTTGCTTACGCCGGCAAGTGGAATATGGCTTACATAACCCGACTCAGCTTCGTCATAAACAAAGGGAACGTCCTCTGCCTTGAATTCCTTAGTCTGAAGTGTACCGCGGTTGTTGAGCCACTGCAGCAGAACCTTGTCGAAAGTAATAACGCCAACATCTTTCGGCAGCCAGATTATTATCTCACTGCAACCAGACAAAGAGCTGCCTTCTGTAGGCAAGAAGTCATAATAAAAAGATATTTCCTGCTTCTTCAGAGGATAAGTAACAACGATGCCACTTGTTCCGGCAGAAGCGTTGTTTGTGATAATAGCACGTCCGTCTGCAGTTGTAAGTCCCTTGATTTTCATTGTTATCACAGTCTGCACTTCACCGTTTCTTGAAGTCTCTACTGTCTCTGGGAAGCGGTAACCGCGAATATCAACAACAACAGTCTTGCCTTCGATAGTAAAATCAGGATTAAATGAACCCATAGAACCGGCCTTTGAATCGCCATAAGCCAGGTCGACAGTTACCTTGCTCTTATCAGTATTAAGTTCGTCTGTGAAAGTAAATGTCAGCAAGCCTTCATCTCCTGTTTCAGGATAATATGTATAAAGAGTTGTACCCTGTGCAGGAGTTACAGAAACCAGCTCACCGGGCATCTCACCCATAATCAGTGTAACAGAATAGTTTCCGTCTTCACCATAGATTACGCTCTCATCGTTAGCATCGCAAATACCTTCAAGAGTGATTTTAAACTTATCACCAACATCAAGTTTACCGTCTTCAGCCATCTCACGGATAAACTTACTCAACTCGATACTATAGAAATACTGGGTAGTATAGGTACCATGGATATATCCTGCGGGAATCTCTTCCTTTGTATTAAATACGCCGTCAGCCTCCTCACCATACTCAATCCAGTTGTGGGCTATATCAACCGTACGGTCAAAAGCCAATTCAAGGTTTGAGCCAGAAACTGTATAGGTATCACCATCCGAAAAGTTAGATGTCAATGTGATAGGCATGCCTTCTCCGTTACCATAATAAATTGTAACATCTATTGAAGGCTCAGTAATCATACTGGTTGAGAAATAATAAGTTTTTCCTTCCTCAACCTCACTACTGAAGATTTTGTGACCTTCAGCGTCATAGCTTATAGAAAGGTTGTTGCCCTCTTCACCCATGGCATTACATTCAAACATCATAATGCCAAAATATCCGACATTAAAGTGGATGGTGTTGCTCTCAATAGCCTTCAGCTGTAAATAGTTTGCACCTGGCTGCAATTTAATAGTTACAGACTCAGACGGGTCATTAATCTCAATCGGAGTAAAAGTAACAGCCTTTAAACCTGTCAACCCCAATACAATACCGATTAAAGTAAAAATAAGTCGTTTCATGTCTATATATTCTTGTCTGTTTTATTTAAAATCTACGGCAGATTAGCGGATAACCACTTTCTGGCCGTTGATGATATAGATACCCTTAACGAGTTTCTTCATTACGTCAGCTTTCTTACCCTTGCTTACGAGGCAGCCGTCTACGCTGTAAACCTCAACAACAGCATTAGCATCTTCAACTTCTACACCACCGATGTTTGTAGATTTGTCAACGATGAATGTATATGTCAGCTCAGGATTGAAGAGATTGCCGTCAAGATCATAGAATGTTTCTTCAGGAATAACAACAGTGTAAGTACCATCTTCTGTTATTTCCGGAGTAAACGTAATCATCATCTTATTCATGTCATCACCTGTAGCATAATCGATCGCTGCAGAGATATTGCTTGCCTCAGCACCGTCTTTCTTAACCGTGATAACATTGTTTGTGTTCAGTTCACCAACACCATACTTAGAATCTACAGTGAGTTCAACTGTAGCAATTGACTTAACTGTGCTTCCGTCAGCAGGTGTAACCTCTGTAGGAACGAGGATATTCTTAGGCATCTGATATGCGAGCAGGATAACACCGTCTGTGCCATAGCTGATAGGTGTGCCATTTTCATTAACAGCAGCAACAGATACGCCTATGTTGTTCTCAGCGAGAGCAGCCTCAGGAACAGTAACTGTTATAACCTTGCCTTCAATCTTTGTTTCAGCAGGAACACGAGTGTTCATACCATAAGTTACAAGAGCAGAGTTTACTTTAGCATTCTCACCGCTCAATGTAATCTTGATCTCAGCAGGAATCTCCTTGCTGTACTCGCCACCTTCTACGTAAGGAGCCGGGTCAACAGACTCAACTGCAAGAATAGCCGGGTCAATGTTGAATGCTACAGTGAAGTCAGGGTTACATGTACCATGGCCCTGCAAACCATCAGTCCAAGGTGTTTCTTCGTTGAAATATTCGTTAGCAATTGACTGTGAATCTACCTTAAGAACATAAGCACCAAACTCATTGATTTCTTTCGGAGTCTGTGTGCCAATTTCAACAAACTGAGCTGTTACAACAAGGCCAAGACCTGTTTCATCCTCATTTGTAGTCAAAATTGCATCAGCAACTTTCTCTTCACCTTTGTAAACGGCAGCTGTAGCTGTAGATGTTGTATACACTTTCTCACCATATGTAAATTCTATCTTGCCCAAGCTTGTGCAGTAAGAATTTTCAGCAGGTGTTACAGATTTGAAGTTCAAAGAAGCGTCTGCAAAACGACCGTCGTTCACACCAAATGTAAAGTTGTAACCGCTTCCGAATACAACACTTTCAGGGAAGCCTTCTGCCTTAGGCTCAATTTCATTGCCCTCTTCATCAGTCAAATCAAGCTGAAGGATAACGTCTGTTACAATAGTTCCCATAAAATTATAGAACGCCTCAGACATAGTACACTTGATAATAGAGTGGCCTTCTTCTGTATATGATACTTCTGCCTTTTCCCAATCTAAAGTTCCGTACATATCCATCGGGTAAACACAGTTCTTAACTTTTACCTTCTTGTCAACTTCAACAGTTACAACCTTTCTGTCATCCTTAAAGCTGAGCATCTGGTCCTCTGTAGGATAAACAACATTTGGTTCCGGTTCAACTTTTACAAGATTTACAACGGTCTTTTCAACCTTTGGAGTACCACCTTCAAATGTCAGAGTTGTTTTCTCAGGAGTTTCGGTACCCTGCTCCATACCTTCTTTTGTCTGATATGACTCAATAATGATTTCGTATGTACTTCCTTCATACATATACCATGCATTATCAAGAACACGGCCATCTTTTTCAATCTTAGCAGGACCAACCATTATAACATCTTCACCTTCTTCAGCCTCAGATGTATAATACTGGTGCATAATGCCTTCGTCGCCATGGAACTCGCAGTGAACATACTTAACCTTCTTGTTCAATGTAACCTTAACCTGATTATCCCAGCTGATTTTCTCAACCTTTGAACCCTGCTCAGGCTCTGAACTTACAACCTGCAAAGAGCTGGCACCTTTCTCCTCAAAAGAAACGGCTATCTCTAAATCAAAAAAGAGTTGTCTGTTATTATAAATAACATAAGTCTTACCAGCTTCAACCTCCAAAGAAGAAAAGTTTGCATCCACACCCATTGAAACATTCAACGGAGTTCCATCCTCCAACATAAATGTCGGGTAAGACCAACCATGCTTAAGAGATAAAGTACCATCTGCAGGAGCTGTAAAGCTAGCATAAACGATGTCATTTACAACATAAGTGTCACCATCGGCAATCACATACGGATCCTCTTTGGTACCCGAACCGCTTGGGGTAGCATTGACCCCCAAGACACATAGGAATGCCATCAAACTGATTAGTAAAGATTTCATAATACTTAATTTTAAATTAATAATAAGTTAGCATTAAATTATATAGGAAGGGTTGGGGACTAGCCCCATACCCTTTTCTATATCTTAGGTTTTTAAGGTCCATGCCTTGCTGTCTGCTGTATTATGTTTTGTGAAGTGTTTTTCTAATACAAACATACAAGGCAGATCTAAATATTTATTTAACGATTACTTTCTTAACAACGCTTACGCCGTCGCTTGTAGCCTTAACGATAAACAAGCCGTTCTTTCCGCCTGTGCTTACCTTAACAGCACCAGAAGTAGAGTTAGCATTGCTTATTACGCTTCCGCTTACATCATAAACTGTAACGTTGAGGTCGCTTCCGCCGTTAACGCTTATTGAACCGTTCTCACCAGAAATTGTGATACCGTTTTCAGATACTGTTGCATCGTTGATTCCAGCTGTTCCGGCAGCAAACTTCAGTCTTGCTGCATTCAGCACACGCTCTGTGTTTGCATCAATCAGCATAACAACAACCTTAGCATTATCCCAATTTGATACATTTTCAGGCAGGCTGAATACTTTATTGAATGCTACAGGCTGACCTGCAGTTACGCTTACAGGAATCAAGCCAGACTCACCAGCAAAGTTGTTGTTTGGTACTTTACGGGCAACGTCAACATACTGAATAAGCGGAGATTTTTCTCCAAATTCTCCTCCACTACCAAATTTCCCAAAGAAAGGATTTGTATTATTACAGAAATAATTACTTTGTATTCCATATAAATCATCCTCCAAAACAACAAATGCTATATTGTGGTTCAAAGAATTCATATCAAGGGCATAATTTACATTACCCATAATTTGAATATTCTTACTTTCAACATCATATACAGCCTTATCTATACAAACATCCGCTACGGCATAGTTTTCTAACTCTCGCTTTGCTATATCATGGAAAGTTTTATTGCCTTCAGATGTTTCAAAATAATAATCATTGCCACTACTAATTGCTGGCGCATAAACAGTGTCTATTCTATTCACCAAACCGGTAGGAAATGTTGAGATACCCAAATAAGAAGTATAAGCACTATAATCATAAATATCACCTTCACCTTGCGCCGAATGAATTGCCACTGGTATAATCTGTTCACCATAAAGTTTTTCAAGATTTTCCATAGCAAGAATGCCTAAAGGACAATTACCACACCAAGCACCAGTTCCTTCTTCAATAACGACATGCTTTGTTGTCTCAAAAGCAAGGTTACTGATTGTGTTTGTCTGGCTGTAAACAGTACCGCCGAGATCAATGCTGATTGTATACTTATTCTGTGCACCTACAGTCAGAGGCAACTTGTCAGGGAATGTGAAAGAATAATTCTCTGCACTTGTTATTGGCTTGCTAGGTGTATCTGTATAAGTGCTCTTAAATGAGCCGTCTTCAGAAGTAAGTGTTGCATTAATAGTATTGTAAGTCTTATCACCTGTAACCTTAACTATTACACCAACATTTGTAGACTCTTTGTTAATCTGTGTACTTTCTACATTAGAAACGAAGTTGAAGTCGCCCTTGTAGTAAACCTTCAAATTATCCAAGAAAATCATACTCTGATTATCATTCTCGTTAACGAAAGCAATATAGATATTCTTACCAGCGTACTCTGCGAGAGATTTTTCTACGTGTGTCCAATCACCGCTCAAACCTTCTTCTGATTCACCCGGTGTCAGCTGCTCGTCATAAAGAACTTTACCATTAGCCTTGAACTTATCATAAAGTTCTTTCGTGAAGTTAGAGTATACAGCATCATCCTCAAGAACGAGGACCTTAAGTCTGTCTGCCTTAGACTTGTAATATGACTGAACGTCAAAGCTCAGATAATAGTCAGCATTTTCTATTGACAGACGAGGTATTGCCATCCAGTCGTCTGATTTTCCTGTAGGATTATAGATAGATGTTGAAGCTGCACAATAGTCAGAGCTGCTTTCTGATTCACGGATTACGAAAAGCCAAGGAGAATTGTCAGCATCAAAGCCTAAATCCTGCATTGCACTTGACGGCTTGTTATGGTCACCTTCATAAAGGAGGTATTTAACCATAGAGTTGCTAGGATCATTGAAGTCATCAGAGAAGAGACTTCCGTCAGAGCTGATTTCAGGTTCGTATGCGCCGGTGTAATTAATTGTAATCTCGTTGTTCGGGCAGAATCCCATGATATCTGTTACAGAACCAGCCTCTACAACAACCTTATATTTCTCATCTTTTTCAAGATAACGTTTGAGGCTAGGATACAGAAGGATTGTGCTTTCTGCTCCCTGTACAAAGTTAAGTTCACAAACCGGTGATGTCTGTCCGTCTCTATACAGATAAGCCTTAGCATCTTCAGATATAGCGATAGACAAATCGAAGAGAATCTGTACAGGATGCTCTGAACTTATTTCAGATACATTTGCCTGATCTGCAGGAGAAACCTGCTGTACAGCAGCCGGAGCCTCGGCACGGCCTATATACTTAACTGTGATTTCTTCACTCTTGATAGAATTGTCAGCCATCAAATAGAATGCTCCTGCAGGAATCTTCATTGTATATTCCTCGCCTTCATTAAGAGCAAGTGCTCTAGCACCGATTATAAATGTCTTATTACCAGACTGAGCTGTAATACCATAGTCTCTTAACACCTTACCAGAAGCGTCCATGAACTGAGCCTTAGCACCAGATGCTACAGCGGCAGACTTAGAGAAAGCTAACTTCATCTGACTGAATTTAGCAAACTTAGAGCCAGAAACAGGAGAAACGACATAAGTGCCTAATGGGTTAACGCCGCTTGCAGCTTCGCTGATAGTTTCAGGAAGACGGATGATATACCCTTTTGTCTTTGTTTCAGACATACCAATCATGGTCATCTCATCGTCTGACACACCTTGAATAACTCCAGTGAAATCATAGCCCGTACGTTCGTAGAAGTTAATATCATAACGGCCTAAAAGAATCTCATCTATTCCATACCAAAGATTTCCTACACGTACATATGCATAACGTACAGGATTTACAGCGGGACTACAGGCAAATACAACACCTGTATTTGACACTGCACATCCAGCACGGTCTTGTTCCTCGCTTTCAGTATTATATAATACACAAGAATTATCACTTGTATTGTAAAGATAACTTGAGATATATGATCCACCTGCCACCTGTACGATACCAGTAAGATATTTACCATTGTTACTCATTGTTGACTCGTCAACAGAAGTTTCTGCAGGAACATCACCGAGAGCATTGTCCACATACTTGCATTCATGCGTAGTCTTATTATAGACATAATAGCAAACTGTTGTAGGAGTAGTGAAGTTGATAATACCTGAGATAATATTGCCATCAGGGCTAACTTTATCTATACGAACCTGCTGCGTGTTGGTACCTAATTTTGTTTTCTTAGGGAAATTTGGGAACTCTGCATACACATCAACAGCACGATATGTACCATCTGTTTGTTTTTCCCACAAAAGCGGAGATTCGAAATAGCCATCTTCCCCACCGAAGCCATCATTGTTACTCCATCCACCGATATATTTACCATCAGGAGTTATATTGGTAGCCTTACCTGGATTTTCTGATGACAAAGTAACCCATTTACCCAGATTCATGTCATAATAAGCAGGTTTGCTGTCATAGCTACCAACAATAATTTTTCCATCATTGGTAACATCTGTAGCTTCAACAGACTTCATCAAGTCAGACTCGACCCAAAGTTCAGTAAGAGCACCCGTCTCTACATTAATAAGATAAGGATAGGCATACTTACTTTGATCATCATCATTCACACCAGCAGCAGTAGCCCACAAGCCATTGTCTGACAAAGATGTGAAAGCCGCGGCTTTGGGAAAATTCACAGCGGTAAGCTGTGCTTCCTGTGCAGAAGACGGAATTGCCCACAGCAGGCCCAAAGCCAACAGGATACATAAATATAAACTTTTCTTTACCATACAATAAAAATTAAAAAATAGGATTTATTTTACTTTACAATCACTTTCTCAATACGTCCGTCAGCATACTTCAGGATATTTATGCCCTTCTGAGGAGCATCAAGAAGCTGACCATTAATTGAATAGCGTGCTACGACTTTATTGTCAACGTTTTTATTGATAGCGTCTATTCCTGAAGCTCCATTATAAACGAAATTTATAGTAATCTCAGAGTCAGGAAATAGAGATTTCTCTCCTTGTATAGTAATTTTCATCGTACATGTACCTTTAAAATCATTAGGTAGCCATTCTGTTTCCTGAATATTGCCTTCATCATCTACACCACTTATGTATATTCTCTTTCCAGGTTCTGCGTATGCAGATTTCTCATTATTTACACCTGGTACTATCGACGAACAATTCATAGCACAACAAGCACTAAGTTTAGAATTGCCAGGTACAGTTTCTGCGAAAAATACAATTTTACAATTAGAGCCAAAATCTGAGATATTCTTAATATTTACGCCTTTCAAAGGTATATAAGGCGCATAAGTATACACAGGCTTACCATCATCTCCTATGACAGGCTTGCCATCTTCACCTATTTCAACTCCTGTTTTTTTGAGTTCAACTTCATCCATTGTTAAAGTCGAACCATTGTCAATAACATTATCATTATCATCAACGAAGACAAAAGCCTGCGCATTCATAGTCAGAATGCCAATAAACGTCAAAACGCAAAAAGTCAAAATTCTTTTCATTTCCATTATTAATTACTTTTTAACAAATTATTAGACATAAAATTTATACTTATTACTTATTTGTTGATGTCTCACTCATCCCAGCTAATACAGGTACTTTTACCGTCTGTTGAACACCATCTGAATTATATACAAATGCAACAACAAACATATTCTCTGCGACCCATTCTTTTTCTAACACTGCAGTGAATGTGACATTCTTTTCCTCATTCCATTTAATATTAAAACTTTCTCCATCTTTTCCATTAACGGCTGTACGAAAAACATGATTATGAACATAAAATATGTCGAATGATCCATCTGGCATTACCTGAAAATTTTGTATACTATCTTCAACTAACCATACTTGTAATTTACCATTAACATCGAGAATACCTTTTGCATCAATATTTATATTCACAGAATGCGAACTTTCATCATATTCTGTTGTAGCGTTAAGTTCAAGTGGAGATGATTTCTGCAAAGCCTCACGAACGATTGCCCCCCAAGAAGTAAATGTATCTGAAACAGTTCTTCTATCAATGACTCCTGTCGGCTGTGATTCGATTTTCCAAGAATTATAATAATAATCACCATTTTCTGTCCATAAAGGCGAAGGTACATTAGTGACTTGATCCTTTGAAAATGGTCCACTATGTATTGCTACAGCAATGACTTTATCGGCACCATATTGCTCCTGTAAGTTTTCCAAAACTGTAGCAGCCTTAGGACAATTTTTGCAATACTGTCCTGTAAAGTCCTCAATAAGTACATGTTTTGAGACCTCTACAGGCTCGACATAAATCAGACGGTCGTCCTCATCAATGTTGCTACATGCCATCAGCGAAAGTGCTGCTGCACAGATGACAAACTTATTATATATGTTATTTTTCAGCTTCATCTCTGTTTAGAAGTTATAGTTGTACGAAAGTGTTACACCCTTGCTTGCCGGAACGTAACGGCATACACCGCCTGAGCAGTTATATCCTGCACGTGTACGGCCATAGCCGAGCTGTATACGATGTGATCCTTTGTTGAATGTTACGTATCCCTGATAGTAATGAAGGTCTGTCACGCCACTGTTATACTCGTCAGCAATTGTGAACATCCAGTTGGGAAGCACCGACAGCTCCAACAGAGCATACCACCAGTCGCCGAGGTCGTCGTCTGTAGACAGATACTGAAGTTCGCCGCGCAAAGTGAATTTATTGTTGAACTGATATTTTGCATCGGCGATGAAGATGTCTGAATGGATCATACCACCTTCACCCTCTACTATTGTCTTATTGTAGAACTGGTTCATGTACATGAGGTTGAGTTTGAACTGACGTGTCAGCTTCTTTTCTATCTGTACGTTCAAGTCTTGATAAAATGTCTCGTCACCCATCTTCCAGAAAGCCGAACCGTAGCCGTCGGTGCCCGCACCGCCGATATAGTTACTGTCTATGCCACGTATATGCGAGAAGTTAACCTTAACGTTTGTGCCATACTTGCCGCCAAGGAGCGTACGACGCTTGAACTTATAGCCGAACTCGCCTTGGAAGGCCCATTCGCCGTCAGGATTGGTTGCATAAGGATACATGGCAGCCAACGCATAAGTCTGGTCCATCGTAAATGCGGGCAGATGGTTTATGAACGAAGAAGTTCCGGTGATTGTTCTTTTACTACGGAATGACATGTTGTCGCTGCGCTTTGCCTGCAGCAACACACTCAAGCCTCTCTTTGAATAAGAAGCTGACAACATTGCCACGTTTCCTTTACGATATATATAGTTGTCAAACGTCGGGTCTTGTGTCTTCCATGCATACTCTGCGAGAAGGCTGAAATTTCCCTTCTGCAAATTTGCGCGCACGTCAAAAGCGTTTACCGTTGTAGGCAGGTTAAGCTTGTGCGTAGCATCAACCATGACGTCTTCTTCCTTCTCATACTTGTTTACCCATGAAGCACCGAGTGTAAGATATGTTCCGCTGTTGCTCAGGCCCTTGAACCATTGGTCGAGACCGAGTTCAACGTCTGCACCAGACACCCATGAGTCGTTGTGTGACCAATATCTGCGCTGCTTACCGCTAAGAGCCTTTATCGAAACTCCGGGCAGCGGCTTGATTGTCAGGCGTCCTCCAAGCAGAGAGTTGTCGATGCCCAGTGTGCGCTCCTCGTATGTACGGAGGATAAAGCCCGAGCCGAACTGCTCGTAGAAGTTACCTAACGTAAGGTCCCAATTTTTAAAGTGTGTTTTCAGATAGAAATAAGGAACTCCCCATCCTTTGTATCCATCTTCGAATCCGGGTAGAGGATGTTTCAGAAACTCAAAACGCGCTCCGGCATCGACATGTTCGCTCATTACATTCACATCAGCGAAGGTGTTGGTCAAAGCCCATTCATTAGATTTCTCAGCTTTAATTGCTTCATCGTCTTGCGGAATAAGGATGTCACTCTGGATACTTCCGCTGACGGTTATCTTTTTTTCTTCTGTCTCTTGTGCCATTGCAGCCAAAGACAAAACAGGCATAAGCAAGAGACAGAAAATTTTATTATACTTGTGCATAAGTGTCAATTATTCTATAGTCAGCACTATGTGACATTATTTGTTTACGAGCTCTCTCACTTTCTCAATGAGTTCCTGTTCAGCTCCTTCTGTGTATCCGTTATGTTTATAAACAATATTACCATTTCCGTCAACGATCAGTGTGTAAGGAATCATCTGAATTCCAAGTGCACGCTTGAAATCGCTGTTCGGGTCAAGCAGTACTTCATACGGCCACTCATGACTGTCAACAAGAGGTTTTACCTTGTTGATGTTCTGTGCCTGGTCAATAGAAACGGCTATCACCTTTACGCCGGTCTCTTCCTGCCACTCTTCATAAACTTCACTGATGGCAGTCAGCTCACGGTTGCAAGGCTTGCACCATGTGGCAAAGAAATCAATGATGAAAGGTTTGCCATTGTTTGACAACGTGTCTGTTCTCACTGTCTTACCATTAATGTCTTTAAGTGTTACAGACGGTAACTGCGCATTTGCAGAACACAATATTCCTAGCGCAAAAACAATTGATAATAAAAATTTTTTCATTATTAATGCAATTTTACTGTTTTAACTTGCACAAAACTAGTAATAATTTTGAAACACACCAACTTTTTTATTAGAAAAAATGCATAAAATTATTTGTTTATGATAAATATTCTGACCAAACGCCCTATTTAACAAACATTAACTATAAAGATGCAATTTTTATGCATAAATTGTTCTTTTATAGAAATGACTTAGCCGTTTTTTCTTTATTTTTTCCTTTTTTAGGCTATTGCATACCTTCGTGATAACTAAAAAGATTATATAATAACATTATGCAAAGTAAAACTATCCGGCATTTTTCGATGTGAAAACTTTACGCCTTATACGCCCCGTTATATCATGGCAATAATTATTGCTGCTCATATTTCTGCAAATTTAAGTGTAAAACGGACATTATTCTTTTATTTTCAAACACATGACAGGTCAATAAAAAACAAAAGTCAATATTGTCATTTTAACAACAAAAAGCACCAGGCAGAAAAGCAGTAAAATGATACGGAAAAATTATCAAAACACTAAAAAAATTAACGCCCTATATATATAAATAGGTGTAAAGCCTTGATTAATATCAAGAGCTGCTGAATGGGCCTGACAATAGAGATGCTTAATAAGGGAACAAAAACACATCATGCAGCGGCATAAATACAAAGTATATCTATGTAAAAAAATCAGAAGCAAAGACGCCTGATAATGCGGCGAGAAAGAAGGCTGGCATAAGTCCGAAAAATATTTACATTTAAAGCTAAACGTAACATCTTTAGGGCACTGAAAATCACGTAACAATAATAAACAGGTTAAAAGTTATCGGGCATCCATTTGTAACTTTGCAGGCAGAAAAGCGCGCATTATGTCATTTAAGTTTTGTCATGATTTTCAGGCAAAATAGAAAACAAAATTAACGGAACAGGCTTTAAAAATAAAAAATTATTTACGATGCCCATCAAAAGGGCACGTTTTACATGCCGAAACAATGCCTTTTACGACTTAAAACACGGCTTTTGAAGGCTTAAATTAATACATATTTTGGTGAAAAAACATATGTTTTAAGCCTAAAAAGGACGGGAAAAATTGCACACTTTGACACACATACGATTAAAGACCCTAACAATCAGAAAGTTATGCTTGCACGCGTTTTCAGGCAATATTTACAGACAAAAGATTTTATTTTTGAAATAACGCAGTTTAGAAGCGTTATTAAAATCCAATATGTAAGCAAAACGCACATAACGGCAGCAATATGACTCTGATTCGAACGCAAGCTATGCCACAGCCGCAATGCCGTATCCGGGCTTGCGAAATAACAACATTTCATCTGCATTTATTTTGCTTTTCGAGCAGTTTGCACTATCTTTGCATTAAGTGGAAAATGGCTTTGCCTATATTGAAGGCAAAAGATTAAGCTGTTTGAAATGAAAGACTGCAATAAATACATAATATTCTACCAGGCAATGAAAAGGCTGTTCAGAAACAAGACGGGCGTCGGAGTTTCTGAATGGCAGCTGAAGACATTGACCGGTGGAAGGAAAAAGAACATTGAGAACGCTGCAAGGACGAAAGTCTTTGTTCTGGCGGCATATACGGCCGGAGAAGCTGCCGCACTGTCGGCTCACGGAATCAAGAACCTATAGAATGGAAACATTAAAAGAGAAAACAGCCAAAGGGCTGATATGGGGGCTGATGAACAATGGCTCCACGCAGATTTTAAATCTGATATTCGGCATATTCCTTGGCCGGCTGCTTACGCCGTCTGATTACGGAATGGTAGGCGTGCTGACCATATTCACCGCAATAGCCGGCAACCTGCAGAGCAGCGGATTCACTCAGGCACTGACAAACATGAAGCATCCTGAAAGCCGCGACTATAATGCGGTGTTCTGGTTCAACGTTATCGTAAGCATCAGCATCTACACCATTCTGTTCTTCTGCGCCCCGCTCATATCGCTGTTTTTCCATCAGCCTGCACTGACCGAGCTGTCGCGCTTCGTCTTTCTAAGTTTTGTTATATCGTCGTTCGGCATTGCCCACGGAGCATACATGTTCAAGAACCTCATGGTAAAGGAAAACACCGTGACAGGATTTGCAGCACTGGTGACATCAGGCATAGTGGGAGTGGTGCTTGCAATAAACGGACAGTCTTACTGGAGCCTGGCATGGCAACAGATTATATATATCACCATAATCAACATAGGGCGCTATTTCTACACGCCTTGGCATCCTACGCTCCACATAGACCTGCGGCCAATAAAGAAGATGCTTAACTTCAGCATGAAAATTTTGCTGACGTCAATTATCAACACGCTCAACAGCAACATCCTTGTGTTCATCTTCGGACGCCTCTACCCCATAAAGGCTGTGGGAAGCTTTACGCAGGCCAACAAATGGAACACCATGGCCTATTCGTTTCTCAGCGGAACGATGGCGCAGGTGGCACAGCCGGTAATGGCACAGGTTACGGGCGACAACGAGCGTGAACGCCGCGTGTTCCGCAAGATGATGCGCCTCACGGCCATGCTTTCCTTTCCGGCCATGTTCGGTCTTGCCATGGTGGCCGAAGAATTTATCCTGCTGACCATCCACGAGCAGTGGCTAAGCAGCGTGCCGCTGCTCCGCATTCTATGCATCGGCGGAGCATTCATGCCGCTTTACACTCTGTATCAGAACCTTATGATAAGCCGCGGACGCAGCGACATATACCTGTGGTGCACCGTTGTGCAGATTGTCATACAGATAGCCATCGTCGTAGCATTCGCCAAGTTCGACATGCAGGCAATGGTGTGGGCATATACAGCCGGAAACATTGTGTTTATCGGCATATGGCAGTATTTCTTAAACAAGCTTACAGGCATACGGACTATAGAGATAATGCGCGATATATGCCCGTTCATGATTTCAGCGGCTGCGGTCATGGCTGCGGTATGGCCGCTTACAGCTCCAATATCCAACCTATGGCTGCTGCTAATCTGCCGCTTTATCCTTGCCGCCGTTCTTTATCTTGCGATAATGCGACTGGCGCATGCCGAGATTCTGAATGAAGCTATCGAGTTTGTCAAGAACAGGAAAAAGCGATAAAGACGATAAGCCTAGGGACATGGTATCGTGCCATAAAGACAAATGTCAGCGATAAATGCGGCATGCAGAATGCCTCTTTTATCGCTGACATCTTATTATGCTTAACCTTAATCGGCCATAAGGATCTATCCAGCATTTTTGCTTTATATTGAGCGGATTCTCGTTTGATTTTTCGCAGGCATAGCGGCTATATCAAAAAAAGCGTACTAAAATACGGATGAAAGCATGAATGCACAAAATATATAAAATAATGTGCTGTTTAATAACCGGTTGGTGTCTAGACTAAAAGAAACGGCTGCACATCTTTCGCGCCGTGAGATATGCGAAATTGGCTATACTGAAAGGGCAACGCCCACGGAACATTGCGGCAAGCATCTTGAACAGCGGTCCCGACGGACGATAAGGCAGAAGGCCATAAGCCTCGTCAAAGCTGTATCCGTCAGTGCGCACACAACGCAAGGCATTGATCATGCCCAGCTGCAAAGGCACGGCATACACGCGGCGCGAGTCGTTCTCTGTAAAGAAGTCAAGCACTATGCGGTTTGCCTTCAGATATGAACGCAGATGTCGTTCCGAACGTGTATGTGTATAAGAAGCCGTGTTTTCGTCGCTGTAATAATAAACAACATCGTTGATAAACGAGCGTTTGGCGTAGAACATCAGCCTCGTCATTATAGAATAATCCTCGCTATAGTCTACTCCCGGCACAAGGGTTATACCGTGGTCGGCATACAGACTGCGGCGGAAGAGCCGTCCCCACATGCGGTTTGACACTATATTCTGGCACAGCATAAGCGAGAGATAGCGCCTGGTGTCGCGGCTCTGGCATGGAAGCACCGGCTCAGACAGCCCTGCCGACGTGAAACGTTGCCAGGCTCCGTCTACCACATCGGCACCGCTACGCTCCATCTCGGCGCACAACAGCTCCACAGCCCGCGGGGGCATATAGTCGTCGCTGTCGGCATGCATGATACATTCGCCTGTTGCGGCAGCAATGGCCACGGCACGCGTAGCACCCACTCCGCGGTTCACCTCATTGTCTATTATGCGCACCTGCCGCGCACGGTCAGGATAACGCTCTATGACTGAGCGCAAGATGCTTATGCTGCGGTCTGGAGTACAGTCGTTTACAAACACATACTCCATGTCGCGATGTGTCTGCTCGAACAGCGAAACAGCACAACGCTCAATATACTTTTCCACCCCGTAGACGGGCACAAGCACTGATACCTTCATAAAATCTCTTGCGTTAAACGTTAAACCAACCTTACAGCCACACCGTTATCCTCACAGGCTGCTGCCGTTTATCCCAGCAGATAGCCTGCAAGCAGAGTACCGTTATATGCCCAAAGCCACAGCGTAAGCACAACGAGCAGCACGCGCAGCCATGTTCTGAACCTTCCGTTCTCAGCCTGTTTCACAACAAATGCCATTGCCATAGGCATTACAAACAGCCAGTGGGCACCCATTATATACACTTCGTTGATGCCGAAGCCAAGTCCCATGTGCAGGAACATGTCGAAAGCAAAGCCGCCCAAAGCCATCCAAAGGAAGCGCGAACGGCGTCCGCACCATATTCCGCCGATAAACAGCAGAACAATGACAGCCTCAACCACGTAGTTGATAATCCAGCTGTAAGGCACTATCACCGGCCTGCTGCGCAGCGTATCCTGCAGCAGATGCTGGTCATGCAGCTGTATAGACTCGCCAAAAAGGTTCTCAACAGCCGTTTCAGAGCGCGATGTAGAAATGTCTGTCCACTTGATAAATTCGCCCTTGCCCATCGGCTTGCCGGTATGCTTGTTCCATGCCTTCTGGTGGTCTTTCACATATTTTGCCTTCACACGCTTGTTCATCTCTTTTGCAAAGGCTTTTTTTATCTCGGCACTGTCCTTCAGCGACGTTGTGTCGGCAAATGCATTGAACAGTTTCTGACGTGTCTCGGCACTCTTCTTCAGCCGTGCTTCGTGGCGTGCCTTTTCTTTAGGCAATACGAAAGTGCGGTATTCCCATCGTGCAAAAACCCATATAAGGGCTGAAGGCAGCAGCACGGCAAGCAGCAGATACTTGATGCGGAAGAACTTCTTTCCGTTGGTAAAGAGCGCATATATGAATATCTTCACGCCGTTGCTAAGCGTCACGCCGGCCGTAACAAAGAACAGCAGCACCGTCTGCCAGATGTTTAACCTTGTGCCGTTCTGCATTTTTAGGCCTGATATATACAACGCGAACACAAGCAGGAACATCGACACGCAGAAATGATCGGGCACTACGGCTGCTATCATGACATACGCAAACGAGAACAGCATGGCCGAAAGCACCATGGCCTCAAAACGCCGTATCTTTATTATGTCGCGGAAGATGCGGAAGATGAATATAAACGAATAGAATGCAAAGAACAGGAGCGGAACAGCCACTATAAACTGCACAAGGTTTAGCCCTGTCATATCCATCAGCCAACCGTCGAGCAAGGACAGGGGCCAGACCATGAACGAAAGGAACGGATGGCGGTAAACATTATAGTTGGCTTCCCAATACGTAACCATAGAATAGGTTATCGGGTCGAAGCCTGACACTACAAAGTTCTTTATAAATATATTCCAGTGCGCCCCGCCTGTATGCAGAAACGTATTGAAGGTCTTGCTTATCATCATTGCGTGCAGAGCAATCAGCACACAGAGAGCGCAGACCGACGCGGCCATTTCCTCGCGCCTTATTTTAAACATTCTGAAAAATTTCTTCATATCGTTTGTTTATATTTTCTAAAATCCAAAATTCCTGACAGCCTAATGTCCCTCATTGCGTCAGCCAAGCATCAAGCCAATCTGTCAGGCATGCCGGTCTATTCGCGGCAGTCTCACCGCCACGAAAGCGTCAAAGGCTATTTTCTGAAAGGCTTATAGTGGCTTTCGTTGGCAAAGTCAAGCAGTTCGAAGTCGCCCCTGCTGTCGCCATAAGCCGCAAGCCAATAGCTATTACGACCGGGATAAAGCTGTATCAGGCGTCTCACTTTCTCTTCGCCATAGCAGTTTTTTGAGATAAAACGCCCCGTAACAACCCCGTCGCGCTCCTCTATCATGGTGCCGATGACCGTCACGCCGTCAAGTCCGGCAAAGAACGGTTCCACCCAGTTGTTTATACTCGCGCTTACAATAACCACCTTGCAGCCTTCCTCAAGCACCTCGTTAATCTTCTGTATGCCTTTTGGCCGCAATAAAGAAATGTTCTCACTCGCAAAGCGCACGCACCATTTGTTGAACTCGTCGAGCTTCATCCCTCCGAAGCAATGGGCAAAGACTTTCTGCTTTACCTTCCAGTTGGGATAAAGGCCAAGCTTCATCAGCAACAGCAACGGCAAATAGCGCAGCATACAAAGAAAGAAAGCCTTGTCGCCACGGACGAACCTTATAAACTCCAGAAGGGTGTCGCGGTTGGTCAGTGTGCCGTCGAAATCAAAGGCGTGTATCTTTAAAGTACTGTCCATAATCTAAATCACAAGAAATGCTTTATACGCTTAAATCAGCTATTGTCCTTACTTTATTACATATATCAGCACAAGGAACGTAAGCGCCCATAGCAGCACCACGCACTGCGTGAACCTGTCGCGGAGCATCATCTTTGTAGGGTCGCCACTCCTCTTGTCAACAACGGTTATCTGTATGTAGCGCAACAGTCCGAGCAGCACGAAAACCGAAGTGAGATAAAGCAGGTCTGAATGGAAACGGTTAACCACCTCGGGCGACACGGTGTACATGATATAGCATACAAGCGTCACCGACGCCGTGATGGTTATTGCCTGATTTATGAAGGTAAGGTTATACCTTATAGTATTCTTTCTCGGCGGCTCTCCCGTCTCGTTCATGCGCAGCACATCGTCGCGCCGCTTGGCAAACGAGAGGAAAAGAGTGAGCAGGAAGGTCATCAGCACGAGCCACTTGCTCAAGGCTATGTCCGTGGCAAAACCTCCGGCAAGCACGCGCAGCACAAAGCCGAAAGCTATGATGCAGACATCTACAATGGCATACTGCTTCAGCTTAGAACAATAAAGAATGTTCAGAATATAATAAATAAGGATCACCAGTCCTACATTTATAACATGGCTGTATGTATCGAGCAGACACACCGTTCCTACCGACAGCAGAAACATTAGAGCCATAAGGGCCCAGGCACTCCTGACGCTTATGGCGCCCGATGCTATTGGACGCTTGCACTTAACGGGATGGCGGCGGTCGGCCTCAACGTCGATAATGTCGTTGAAGCAATAGACCGACGACGCAATGAAACTGAATGCAAAGAACGTTACGACCGATGCCCTTATGTCAGACGGGTCGAGCAGACTTCCGCCGAAGAACATGGGTATCATCACGAACACATTCTTTAGCCACTGGTGCGGACGTATCAGTTTTAACAGATTACTTTTCATTACTTCTCGTTTTTAATTTCATTTTGCCGACCAGGCCGAAGACTTGCTCTCCCAGCAGGGCTATATGCCTCAGGCCGCCCGGTCAGTGCCATGCATTATCAATATCCGTCACATGCCGTTGCCCGTTATATGTTCTTCGGCAAGAATCCTATCACGAACGACACAAGTCGGTGCAACAGCCACGCAAGTACAAGAGAAACGGCTATCATGATAAGAGCCGTAAGACAGTAACCCAGCTTGTAGGGGGTTATGTATTTCATGACAAACTGTATGTGGATGAGATAAAGCTCAAGGCTTACCGTGCCCACAAAGGCAAGTGCCCGGCAGATAATAGCGGGCGTATGGCACAGCAGCTTCACAAGCAGCAATATCATCGACACGGTGAGCGGAATGTAGACCATGCGCTCAAGGAACAGCGGAAAACGGCCTCGCCACGACTCCTCGAACTCCACACACATGGCCAGACTCATGACAAAAATCAGCAGCACGAGCCACAGCGACGAGCCGTCGAGGCTGCGTCCGCCCTTTACGAGCGCACCGCAGTTGATGCCGATAAGAAATATAGGTATGCGGCTGAAGAATATCTCCACATGCCCTACAGCCTTATGCACAGGCGGATAATACTGCACCATGACGGCAAGCACCATAGCGGCCACCGCAAGCCAACGGTATTCGGGATGCTTCTCTATGAGTTTCATGTATGCCGGGGCAAAGGTGTACATCATCATTATGGCAGGTATAAACCAGAACGTCAAGTCGTCAATGCGCCAGAAGCTCCAGTTTATCAGGATGTTTGCAACGAGGTCGGGCACGTTGCGGCTGTAGCCTCCGCCGGGAGTGTTGATAAACGCCGGAATGTAATACAGGCAGGCCATAAGTATCCATGCCGGATAGATGCGTATGTAGCGGCGCCAGAAAAAGTTTTTCAGCGTGGGTTTCTTGCTCCATGCATACCACAGGCCTATGCCGCTGAGGAAGAGGAACATGTCAACGCCCACATTTCCGCATCTCACAAAGCCGTACATCGGATTGCTCTTGGGCATCCACACATGGAACAGCATGACAAATATCATGGCCAGTCCCATCAGTTCGCTGCGATAGCGGCTTATGTCCGAAAGGTTTATGGCTTTTATCATATCTTCAGCTTTGGTTTTGGAATATAGCGGAACATCAGCTTAAACAGCCATGCCAGAAGTATCGACGCAACGATATACGTGATCAGTCCGGTGTAGATGTATCCGCGGTAAGACATCTTTATAATTATCTCGCGCGTGATGGGGTGCATCACGAACAGCGCCGACGATATGGCACCGAACCATACGCACGGGGCAAGTGCCTTGTCGGGTATCAGCTTCATGGTGGCAACGGCTCCGGTTACGATGAACAGCGGCACAAACAGCCACGACCAGAAATAGAAGCTGCCTATGAACACGATGAATGCCGACACCACTACTATGGTGAGATTTATCGGCAAGGGCAGGTTGCGGCCGTGGCGGGCATAGAGTATGCCGGCACCAAAGGGCAGCATGCCGCCAATAAAGTTGTAACGTATGCGGTTGAGAATCTCGCCTCCCTCATCGACCGACGGAGGAAAAAATGCCTGGACAGCCGTGCACAGCACTATCAGAGCCAGCGTAACAGCCGAACTGCGGCGATAAAGCACTAGGCGGTAGACGATGTAGAGCTGAAGCATGAGTCCGAAATACCAGTAAGGCCCGGGCTTTATGATGTGGTCGGGGTCGGGCATCAGGTTGATATACATCAGCAGCTGGGCTATGACGCGGCCCACGGTGTAGCCGTGATAGCCGTGCGGATGGAGATAGCTCACCACGGCGAAGCCTATATAGCCAAGGAACATAAGGCGCAGCAGCTTGGCATAATGGAAGCCGATGAAGGGCAGCGCCCTTACTCTCGTCGGAGTGCTGCGCTCATACTTGTAGACGAGGCCGAAGCCACTGATAAACAGAAACACGGGCACTCCGTAGTGTCCGAAAAACGACATAACGTGTATAAACAGGTTGTCATCGAGCGTCAGCATGCGCTCAAGCAGCTGTCTCGGCTTAGATGCCGTGAAGGTGTATTCGTTCTCCTTTACGGCAAAGCCCAGAAAGTGGCAGTAGTTGTGAAGAATTATTCCCAGTATGGCTATGCCCCTGAGGGCCTTCGACTCAGCCATGCTCAGCAGTTCTTTTTTCATTGTCTTAAGTTATTTTTGTCACGGCGCCATTGCCGCGCGGCCCGCACCTCACCGGTTGCGGCGTCCTGCGCGTCAGTCTTCAACGCCGAGTTTGTCATAGTCGGTAGTGTTCTTTAATATTCTTGGTCTCTTTTCGTTATACCCGTCGCTCAGCACGTTCAGGTCGTCGCGATAGTGGGGCGAGCTTATGCCGCCCAGATACAGCAGCAGATGCGGCAGCGCGTCGGTCATGTAGCGGCGGTCTTTGGCCTTCACGATGTCGTTGAACAGCGACGGATGACCAACCATAAAGCTGTGTGAGCACCATATCCAGAACGGTATGTCGAACTCCTCGCGTGCCAGGCGCGCCGTTATCTCAGTAGAGTGCATGCGGCCGTAGAAGTGGACGTCGCCCTCATAGCACTCCTCGCCATGGTCGGGCACATACACCACGATGGCATCTTCGTCCTCGAAGCGCTTAATTATCTGGTCGACAATCGAGTCGTTATACAATATTGCGTTGTCGTAGTCGGCAAGCACGCGCAGCTCTTTCTGCTTGAGCTCGGGCCTGTCGTAGTCTTCCGGATTAAAGTGTCTGCGGTCTCTCGGGAAGCGCGTGCGATAGTCAACGTGCTGCCCCTTCAGATGGAATATTATCAGGTTGTTTTCTCCGTTGTTGCGCTGCAGCCTGTCATAGTCGCCCAGCAGTCCGTCGTCGTACCGGTAAAGCCTCGTGTTGCGCGTGTCGAACATGGCGTGGCTCAGCTGCGGATTGTTCAGGAAGAAGCCGCCGCTGAAGTCGTAGACAGCCTCCTTAGCCTGAGGCAGAAACTGGTTGGTAAGGAACGTTACATGATATCCTGCCTTGCGGAACAGCTCGGGGAACAGCGGATAGTCGCACCATTCGCCCTTGTCGCCCACTGTATAGAGCGAGAAGAGAGCCTTGAACACAAAGCTCGTAAGATTCCACGGCGCCACAACGTCGCTGAACGGTATCAGTTCGCCCTTCTGAGCGCGTGCCTCCTGTCTTGGCGTGGTGTCTTTATGGTATCCGTACAGTCCGGCATGATGGCGGTTGTAGCTCTCGCCTATTATCAGCACGATATTCTTGCTGCGGAACGAGCAGCTGTCCACCTTTGCCTTGTCGATATTTTCCACCAGGGTCTTCACCTGCTTGGCCGTAAGTTCGTTGGCATATATGCTGAACACAAGACGGTAGCCGGGCAGATACAGCTGGGCTTTCTCCTTCTTGGTCAGTTCGTGTTCCACCTGCCCTATGTTGTCGTAGGACATCAGGCGCACAAAGGCCGTCTTGTCGGCAAAACACTTGACCGTGCTGACCACAAACATCACAAGGAACAGCAGTCCGAGCCACGGCTCAGCCATGCGCCACCATCCGGGCACGCCTAAAGCCATGCCGGTCTTGGCCTCCAGCCAGGCCTTGCACTTGGGGCGGTTGTGCCATATCAGCACCCATGCCACATGGGCAAGCAGCACTAGCAGCACCCAGCCCAGACGGCTGAACACCACAGACCCCGTGAGATACGACTCGAGAAACTCTGCCGCCTCGCGGCTGTCGGTCTCGCCCACAAGCAGCAGCATCGTGGGGGTTATCGTCGTGTCGAACTTCACGAAGCAATAGACGTCGACAAGCACTATCATGTAAAAGAATACGTAGATAAAACGCTTCAGCCACTTGGCCACGCTGCGCGGCAAGAGCCACAGCACAACGCAGATTATGCTCACATCGAAGAACAGCTCGTAGGGCGCAAGCGGCCATGCGTGATATCCGCGCTTGTCGGGCACTACGGCATAAGTGCACACGATGCCGAGCACATACATGAATACAAAGAAAGCGGCATTGCCTTTTATCGGCTTGAAGATATTGGTGAACACACGTCCTGCCAGATTCAGTATTTTCATCAAATTCTAAATATTTTTGGCAAAATTACATCTTTTTATTGTATCTGCAATGCAAATGCACCGCAAATCGAATGCGGCAAAGATAAATCACACATATTTTATTATATATAGATACGTTTAATGCGCAAAAGCATGAAACGCAACGGCGCAAATAACTAAAAAAGCATAAAAAATGTTTTGTAATGTAACATAAACATTGTACCTTTGCGACTTCTTTAAAACAAATAACATTTCAGAATAACAACAAATCAGAACAAATGGAACCTTTTGCATTCAGGCCGCGCCTGCTGTCAACGCTGAAAAGCTATAACCGCAAGACGCTGATGGCAGACATCATGGCCGGAGTAATAGTAGGCATTGTGGCCCTGCCGCTCGCCATAGCCTTCGGTATAGCGTCGGGCGTAACTCCCGAGCAGGGCATAATAACCGCCATCGTGGCCGGACTTATCGTGTCGGTGTTTGGCGGAAGCAAGGTGCAGATAGGCGGCCCCACGGGCGCCTTCATCATCATCATCTACGGCATAATACAGCAGTACGGCATGGAGGGTCTTGCCATAGCCACACTCATGGCCGGCGCATTCCTCATCCTGTTCGGCCTGCTGCGCCTCGGAGTAATCATCAAGTATATACCCTACCCCATCATAGTGGGCTTCACGAGCGGAATAGCCGTAACCATATTCACCACGCAGATAAAAGACCTGCTGGGCCTTAGCATAACAGATGTGCCTGCCGACTTCATCGAGAAGTGGGGCGCCTACGCCGCCAACATAAGCACCATTGACATGTGGAGCGCCATTATCGGCGTCGCAAGCGTGCTGCTGATAGCCGTAACGCCGCGCTTCAGCAAGAAGATTCCCGGCTCGCTGATAGCCATAATCGTTATGACGGTGGCGGCGCTGCTGCTGAAAAACTTTGCCGGCGTGACGTCGATAGAGACCATAGGCGACAGATTCTCGATAAGCAGCGAACTGCCTGACGCACAGGTGCCGCAGATGACATGGGAGACAATAAAGAGTCTCGTGTCGCCGGCATTCACCATAGCCATACTGGGAGCCATAGAGTCGCTGCTGTCGGCAACAGTGGCAGACGGTGTAACTGGCGACCATCACGACTCTAACACCGAGCTTATAGCCCAGGGCATTGCCAACCTGGCATCGCCGCTGTTTGGCGGAATACCGGCAACGGGAGCCATAGCGCGCACGATGACCAACATCAACAACGGCGGACGCACGCCCGTGGCGGGCATCATACACGCTGCCGTGCTCATGCTGATATTCCTGTTCCTCATGCCGCTTGCCCAGTATATCCCCATGGCCTGCCTGGCAGGAGTGCTGGTGATAGTGTCATACGGCATGTCTGGATGGCGCTCGTTCACAGAGCTTATGAAGAATCCCAAGAGCGATGTGGCAGTGCTGCTGATAACGTTCTTCCTCACCATAATATTCGACCTCACCATAGCCATCGAGGTGGGCCTGCTCATAGCCTGCCTGCTGTTTATGAAGCGCATGGCCGAAACCACTGACGTAAAGGTGATTATGGACGAGATTGACCCCAACGACGAGCTTGACATCGAGCAGGGTAACCTTGAGCACCTCACTATACCCAAAGGCGTGGAGGTGTACGAGATTAACGGTCCTTACTTCTTCGGAGCCGGCAACAAGTTTGAGGAGGTGATGGCCGTGTTCGGCGACCGTCCTGTTGTGAGGGTGATACGCATGAGGAAGGTGCCATTTGTCGACTCTACGGGAATACACAACCTGAAGAATCTCTGCATAATGAGCCGCAAGGAGGGCATCGAGATAGTGCTGTCGGGCGTAAACAGCAATGTCCGGGCCGTACTAGAAAGGTCTGGCTTCAACGAGCTTATAGGCAAGGAGAACATCTGCGACCACATAAGCACTGCCCTCAAACGTTCAAAAGAGATTATCGGAGAGAACGCGTAAGTGAAAGTGAAAAATGAACAGTGAAAAATCCAAATGTTTTGTGGCTTCTGATCAACCACTCAGCATTTGGATTTTTCACTTTTATTTTTTTAATTTTCATTGCGCTCTACCCTGTTTTTTCTATTAAGTTCCGATAATGCAACCTTAATATCTTCACTTTCGCAACCGGGACATAGGAAGCAAGCGAATTGAAAAATCCTGATAAATAATTCCGGCAGATTGCAAATCAGCCGGCACATTAGTCTTGCTGGTACATATCCGTAAGCACGGATAGCGGGAGAGTTGCAGTGGTGTTGCCGTGAAGCATTATTTGTTTTGATAATGCGCGATTTTGCGGGACGGGATGCGAAAAGAATGTAGGAATAGCAGATTGCCCACAGATATTTTGTATATTTGCCTGTGGAAATCAAGAGGTTAATAAAGACATCTGATAAAATTAAATGTTCAAATATGAAAACCATAATCACTGTTATTTTACTTGGTGCAATTTCTCTTGGTCTACATGCCCAGAATTTTACGCTTAAAGGGCATTTTACAGACATTGCGGATGATACTTTGCTGATAGAATATGTCAGGCGTGAACCTGACAAAAGAGTGGTGAGTGAAAGAATCCCTGTTGACTCAAACGGATTCTTTAATTACAGTTGCAACATTAAGTGGGCGTACAATGCTGAGTTGACAGTTAAATCAAACGGCTACAAGTCGCATATATTTCTTGTTCCCGACGAAAGTGCGGAAATAGAGGGACCATGCGCATATTGGAAGATTAATGGCACGGCGTTCTATCAGAGGATGGACAGCATAAACCAAATGCTGCAGCCATTTTACAAAGAGTTTGACGCCGCTAAATCAGAATATGACAAGGGCATGGCCGACGGACTCGACAAAGCCGTGCTGGACAGCATAAAGAAAGCTGCCAACATGGATATAAACAAAAGGATGTGGAAAGTAACGCATCAGTATATAACGGAGCATCCGAACGATGAAATTTCGGCCGCCATCCTCCTTTCTCAAGACTATACGGACATCTTGCCTGCCATAAGGATGCTGTCTCCGGAAGTGCGCAACGGGCGTTTCAGAAACTACATAGACATAATAGACAATATGTTTTCAAGGCTTGACAAGGAAATAAAGGCGAAAAAATCAGAAAAATTAAAGTTGCAGGAAGGCAAGCTTGTGCCCGACTTTACGTTGAAAGATATAGACGGCGAAGATTTCAGCCTTCATTCCATTTTAGGCAAAGGCAAATATATTGTTGTTGATTTCTGGGGTTCCTGGTGCTCTTGGTGCATAAAGGGATTTCCGAAAATGAAAGAATACTATGACAGGTTCAGGGACAAGTTGGAGATAGTAGGTGTGGCCTGCTATGACAAGGAAGATAAGTGGAAAGCTTCCGTAAGAAAGAACAATGCGCCGTGGATACATGTGTTCTCACCCGACGGCAAAACAGAAGTACGCTTCGGCGTGACAGCCTATCCCTATAAGGTTGTTGTCTCACCGGACGGAAAGGTAATAAAATGCTTCACGGGCGAGACAGATGAATTCTACAATATGCTTGATGATGTGCTAAAGCGATTCGGAGTCATGCCGTGTAAAGCGGGTACACCGCAACATGGCCATGAATGTGACGGGCTGCGAAAGGCAAGGCAGGCCGTGTATAAGTAGGGCGCGCCTTGTTTGCGTCATGATGCCGTACAAAAAAATCAGCCGGCACAGTAGTCTTGCTGCTACATATCCGTAAGCACAGATAGCAACAAGGCTATTGTTCTGTCGGATATGCACGTGTTGTTGAGCGCAGCGAAAAATTCGACAGCATCGAATATCAGGATCTGTGATCCGAAATTCATACCTATTAATCAAAAAAATAGGAAGCAAGCG
>OGLY01000092.1_pt1 | contig 57483 bp, 46 predicted proteins | sample 1573091 | NCBI WGS metagenome assembly OGLY01 (sample SAMEA2581916, study PRJEB24529) | metagenome | biome: Human gut stool | place: China | collected 2011
CTCTCAAGCCACTTCGTAATCGAACCATTTTCAACGAATTCCTTTAATGCCCCATCGCAGAATCTTTCTGCTCTTACCGCACCCATACCTGACAGGGAATATCCACTCTCTGATCCATCATATCAATCCTTTATTCACTTCTGGACGTTGTGACCAGAAGTGAAAATTACTCTTTCTTATATACAATTTCTATATCCCCATCAACAAAACCAACACCAATGCCTTGAAGTCTGTCCAACATCTCCATAAGTACAGTTCCATCCAGCAAATCTCCGATCCATTCTGTCACTTCTTTCAGTATGGCATCACTATCTGTTTCTTCTTCCCATGTAAATGGATTGTCTCTCGTTACAAAAACCTCATCACATGCCCAATCTGCATCATTCTCATCAAATGAAGATGTTCCAACTATCTCTACTGCCCAAAAAGAATCTTGATCCTCATACAAATTGAAATTAAGAGCCACAACATTTGATAATTCAGCATCCTGCAATGCGTTTTCTGCCCATTCTATAAATTTTTCAACCATACTACATCCTCCCGGAAATTCATTTCTATTTTATCAATCAGAAAATAGCCTTGATTATCCCATATAACAATAAAAGACCTACAATACAAAATAACATCGCAATTTGATTTAACATCCTCTTCCGGTCACAGCGTCCAGAAGTAACCACTACATCAATCGCTCAATCCAGACAACTCTAATAATTCTTGTCTTTTTTGCTCATACTCTGCTTTTTTATCTTCTGGAAGCTCTGCGTACAGTTCATCATAATCTAATTCTTCCCGATCTGTTCCCTTCACAGGTGCCAAAAGTACATAGTCCATCCACATTTCCCAGAGATCATCAAACATTTCTCTGCTGTCTGTATATACAGTATTTCCATCAAAATTACCATCTCTAAACCATTTCAGATGTACAAATCCAAAATCTCCTGCATCTAAAACGCACATATCTCCATACATAGCATATAATTCTTGAAATGCTTCTGCTACTCGCTTACATTTATCATGTTCTTCCTTCGTGTACACTTTTTCCATATAGCCTACCTCTCATTCCTTTCGGCTTCTGGACGCTGTGACCAGAAGTGTCCTATTCCACTCCCAATGCCTTAAATACCGCATCTTCCGCACTGGAATACGGTATAATCTGAAATGAACTCATAAGCTCCGGTGGTACAGTTGCCATATCTGCAAATGATGTAGCAGGAAGCAGCACTTTCTTTGCACCACTATCCAAGCACACCTGCAGAGTGTTTGCCAGTTCTTCCACCTTAATCATTGTTCCGCTGATACTGATTTCTCCAAGTACCACAAGACTGCTGAGAGCAGGTTTTCCAAGGGCAATTGAGCATAATGCCACCAGTGTCGGTAATGCCAGCTTTCCGGTCATGCCAATGCCCTGTAAATCCTGATAATTGATGATGTAATCTTTATTATCTGTACTGATCGTACCGCTGATGCGTTTTCCGTTCGCCTTCAGATAACTAAATGCCGTATTCGATGATTCCTTTGCTTCCCTGTCAGTTCCGATACCAGTTCTCTCAAACTTACCACTGCCCTGTAACATCTGTGACTCCAGTCGGAATACACCAATCATGCCAGACTTTCCATTGGAAACAGTATAGACCTGTCCCGGATTGCACATTCCTTCCGGAATGAGCTTGCCACCACTCTGCTCCGGTACCGATACATAATGTTCCTCGAAGGTTTCGTTATCTATGTAAGAGAAATTTACATCATAGAACTCCATGCCGCCCAGCTTTTTGAGCTGTTCCTTTACCCTGCGACGCATTTCAAGAGCAATCTGTAAAATTTCTTCAATTTCTTCCTTTGTATATTCTCCATCCGGATATAACAGTTTGATATATCCGCCTACCATTTTACGGACTGCAATCGTATCTCGCTGATTCAGATTCTTGCCAAGACGGAAATATTTGTCCAGGGCATCTCCAAACTGCTCTTTACGAAGTTCACGGATAAACTCTGCCAGATAATCTGTAATAAAACCATAATCATCTGTAAAATGTTCCGGTCTGAATTTTGGTACTTCCCATCCCGGCAGATAGCAATGAATACGATCAAGAAAAGCAGTATCCGTTCCCATTTCAGCAGGAAATGGATCAAATAAACTTGATGTTTTCAGAAGTGAATCCACGCTTTGATTGATATTTCCGACAAATACCATAGACGCAGATGCAGCCTTTTCCTCCTTGCCACGAGCAAACGAACCGGACGCCATGTCCTTTCGACTTAATATGTAAATTGTGGCAACAAAGATAAGATAAATCTGGATGCCATCCTTGTCCTTAAAATTGATACCTGCAACCTCATCAAATGCCACACAATCCCACAATCCGACAAGTCCAACTGTCTTTCTCCCCATGTTATAAAAAAGATTGGCAACCGTTGTCTGTCCCCCAGATACCAGAATGGAATTAGGCGAGATTTCCTTGTATAAATGGCTTTTTCCGGTGCTCCTCGGTCCTAATTCGCAGAGATTGAAGTTGTTCTCTACAAGCGGAAGCATACGGGTAAGAAGCAGCCACTTTTCACGAGTATCCAGCATATCCGGCTCCATTCCAATAGAACGGAGCAGTACGTCCATCCATTCCTCTTTGGTGAACTGTTTTCTGCCCTCTTTCAGTTCATTGATATCTACATGGGGCATCTGTATCGGGTTCAAATTGATAATTTTGATTGGCGTATCATTCTGATTTTTCTTTTTGGAACGCAGATGATCTCCATCGGCTGATACAATCCCACTATCATAGTCTGAATTACTGTCATATTCCAGACGGATAATGCACCAGATACCACCACACAAAAGTCTATCGAATTTTGTCGGGTATTCTTCATCAATCGGCACACCACTCAAGCCAAGGTTAGAGAACTCTGCTTCATATCTGTCTCTCTTGATATTAAGGGATACGGTTATCTTATCAATGACCGTATGGCTTCCCTTCTGTCTAAGCAGAGAAAGTATCTTCTGTGCTTCATCCGGACGTACAAAATTATCTGCAAGTATCTTCTTTACGCTTTCTACACCCTGCTCGATAATCTCAGGATCATCCGAACTGCAATACTGTCCCAGAAGAAACTCCAATACATATACAGGCACATTTGCGCCCTCTTTTATCTTCTTTGTCAAATCTTTCCGGACAATCTTTCCATCAAAATATTTACGCAATTTCTGTTTGCTTTTGTGTCCGTTATTTGCTCCGATATAGCACCACTTCGGGTGCTCATAGTTTGTTTTGTTACAGGCCGTGGGTGATACACCCACGGTTACTTAAGTGTAGCCCTTCGGGCTATAAGTTAGCATCAACCTTTAGCCGGTATAATAGCCTTGTTGGTTATTATCGTACGTACTACGCTAACATTTGGATTTTTCACTCTTCACTCTTCGTTCTTCACTTAAACACGCACTACGTTAGCATATGACTTTAACTACTTTAACTTCTCTAACTACTTTAACTTCCGACTCGAATCCACAAGACTATTGTCTTTTTTCGCTATGCTCAAGGAACTTCTCCTTAACTACATAACTCCTTAACTCCTAAAGAATTACTCCTAAAGAAAAACCCTACTGATTCGGATTCTTCACATACCCCTGATATTTCGGAGTCAGGTCGGCCATAATCTCCTTATAGCTTATGTCCATGCGTTTGCTTATGTCTTCGGCACCCTGTCCTTCGGGGTATATCGGCTTATGTATGGTCAGTGTCAGCGGATGCCATTTCACCCAGAACCATTTGTTTGTCCTTGGCAGCACGTCGAAAGAGCCGTTGATGGTCAGCGGCACTACGGGCAGCTGAAGCTCGTCGGCAAGCATGAAGGCGCCACGCTTAAACGTACCCATATGACCTGTAAACGTGCGCGAGCCTTCGGGGAACACCACCACGCTCATTCCGTCCTTCAGCGTGTGGCGTGCCTTGTCGTATGTCTCCTTTACCTTGCTCGGGCCGCGCTTGTCTACAAATATCTGGTGAGACATCTCGCAGGCAAAGCCAACGAGAGGAATCTTGCGCAGCTGGTGCTTCATCATCCATTTGAAGTTGCGTCCCAGATGACCGAATATCAGAAATATGTCGAACGAGCCCTGATGGTTGCTCACAAACACATACGACTCGTTGTGCTTCAGGTTCTCGCGTCCCACAACCTTTACCGGCAGAAACAGCACCTTAAGTATGGCTGCTGCCCACAGCTTAGGCGGATAGTAGCCCCAGAAGTGACCGTTGCCAAGCACGCAGCCCACGCTCGTGGTGAGCGACGTAAGTATGGTGAGCACGAGTATTATCGGCAGTGCGATGCATATTTGATATATTCGGTAGATGTATCTCATTGTTAGTTGTTTTTATCGTTTTTTCGTTAGAATAATATTTGCGGTTAACCTGTCTGTGATGCCTGCTGCATCAGTGGCAGCCTAGTCTGCCTCGGTGAGCGTTGTCGTGTCTGATAAGCCGGGGCGCTCTTTCCCCTTGCTCGTCTTCTGATATTGCGCGGCTTGCGCTTTATGTCTGTATCTTCTTGCGTCCTTGCAGACCGTTTTTGCGCAGCAGCGTTGTTGCGGTTATGGTGTTGCAGCAGGGCAGCGGCCCTGCTGCATGTCCCTTCCTGCTGTCAGTCTTTAATCTTGGGATACTTGCGTGTCCATCCGTCCCAGCGCAGACGCATCACACCGAAGAAAGCCTCGCCGAATATGCCGCCGCTCATCTTCGACACGCCTTCACGTCTGTTGACGAATATCACGGGCACTTCCTTAATCTTGAAGCCTATCTTGTATGCCGTAAACTTCATCTCTATCTGGAAGCCGTAGCCCTTGAAGCGTATCTTGTCCAGCTCTATTGTCTCGAGCACGCGGCGCTTGTAGCACTTAAATCCCGCAGTGGTGTCGTGCACCTTGAAGCCCGTCACCATGCGCACATACTTAGATGCAAAATAGCTCATCAGCACGCGTCCTATAGGCCAGTTAACCACGTTCACTCCGCTCACGTAGCGCGAGCCTATGGCAACGTCGTAGCCCTCGTCGTGGCATGCCGAATAGAGGCGCGGCAGGTCGTTGGGGTCGTGACTGAAGTCGGCGTCCATCTCGAATATATAGTCATATCCGTGCTCCAGTGCCCATTTAAAGCCCGTTATGTATGCCGTGCCCAGGCCCAGCTTGCCGCTGCGCTCAATGATAAACAGACGGTCGGCAAACTCGCTCTCCATCAGTCGGTGAACTATAGCCGCGGTGCCGTCGGGCGAGCCGTCGTCTATCACGAGAATATTAAAACATTTTTCAAGCGAGAACACCGCCCTTATAATCTTCTCGATGTTCTCTTTCTCGTTATACGTAGGTATAATGACTATGCTGTCGCTTTTGTTCATGTCCTGAATGTCTTTTGTTTATGCGTGCTATATATGTCTTGTCTCCCTCCGGCTGGCGTCGTCATGGAGCCTTCAACGTTGTTGTCTTCTTCTTCTGATAAAGCAGCTCTCAGTCGTGTCCGTGCGTCCTGTCTCCCCGGTCAGTCCTGTCTGCCGCTTATCTTATTGCAGAGATAATGCAAACCGAGAGCAGAATCATCAAGTCTTGCTTGTATGTTATGCCGAGATGCAGCTTATCTTATGCAAAGATAATGCAAACCGAGAGCAGAATCATTAAGCTTGCTTGAATGTTATGCCGAGATGCAGCTTATCTTATGTGCAAAGATAATGCAAATTGGCATAACTACAAAATAAAAATTTGCCAACAGAGCCATTATTTTTCGTCCTTGCCTTTTAAAATGACGTTTTTCAGTCAATTTGCTTTATTACATCACGTTTTGCGTAACATTATTTATGACTTTTTTATCAATCGCAATACCATAAACCATAGCCGCCCCGTAGTCCGCAACATTGACATGAGCGTCACTTCTTATTCCCAATAGCCCGATTAATATTTGTCAGCTCCCCAGTCCGGTCGCCTTTTCATGCCCATACATTTGCGTCATAAAAACAATCTCGAAAAATCGTAAGTATTTGCGTTGCTTTATGTTTTAAATTGAAAGATTATGTCTTTGTGTGTTGCTGCTTGTTAAGCAAATCCAATGTATTTACTTCTAAACTGTTAATGGCTGAGTTTTGCCTCGTAACTCGGCCACTTTTGCATCAAAAGTCATAGGTTTTTTATGCGTAAGTCATAGGTTTTTGTGGGGAATAAGTAAGGAGAAAATAATTTAAGTTTGATATAAAGTGTTGAAAATAAATTGAATGTAGAAAATATCCTTTTTAATTGTTGATAGTGTTTTATTGTCTAAGTCTTTATGTTTTAATGTATCATGGAGCTCATTATAATTTCTATTTGTATATTATCGTCTATTTGGAGATTAATTCAATCTGAAAGTATATATCCTTGGGGATTTAAAATAAAAGAGTCTGTTAAATCTTTTTTAATTAAAATTGTCGGTGTGAATACAGTTAAAATATATGGTGCTAGAATAAATTTCCTCAAAAGAAGTTGCTCTCTCGAATTAAATTTGTAATTTTGCCATGTGTCAGTGTGCTTTACTATGTTAATTTTAATTACAAGTTAAGTGAAATTTTTGATAAAAGTGAGTCTGGCCTAAATAAATGCTCTCAAAGAGCTTACATGATATACAAATAATTAAACTACTAATATTTAATAATACATTAGTAAAAATATTTTTATTATAAATAGATGAAAATACTACTTGTAAAAAAGTAAATACTATGATATTATAGACATGGAAACTGATGAACTTGCAGGTTGAGAAAGTGCAGAAGATAATTAAGTAATAAATAACAATTATCTTTTGTATGTATAGCTACTTGTTATAAATGGAAAGTTACATAGTTATGAAAAGGAAAAAAAGATATAAGATTGGATTAGTAGATGCAGACTTGTTATGTAATGGTACACGCCATCCAAATCTTGCATTATTGAAGATTGCAGGATATTTAAGAGATAATGGATTCAAAAGAATGGAACATGGATTAGGAATCACTGATTGTAGTTATTATAAATTTATAACAACAGATTGTAATTTTGATGAGTTACATGTGTTTGACCATATTTATGTTTCTTGTGTTTTTACTTTTACACTAGATAAATCACCTGCAATTCTTCATTTTCTTATGACTGATGAACGAATGAAAAAGAAAGTTCACATTGGAGGTTCTGGAAGTTATGCTAATCTTAATATTGATGAAGGATTTCTTGAAGCAAGAGAGGCTGATATGAGCAGTTTAGAAACGGATAGTTTTCTAAAAAAATTTATGGACAAAAAAACGAGTGTGAATGGTATAAACATGCAGACACAGATGCCAGATTATCATTTGTATGATGAATACGTAAGTATGATGGAAGGCTCTAAAAAATCTCCTAATTATTATAAGGATTATAAAGAATATTCTATAGGCTTTTTAACAAGAGGATGTTTTCGTCGTTGTCCATTCTGTATAAATAAACTTGAGAAGAAGGTCTTGCCTTACTCCAATCTTTTAGATTTCCTAGATAATGAGAAAGATGAGAAAGGAAAATTAAAACGTCCATATATTTATCTATGGGATGATAATTTTCTTGCATATCCATACTGGGAGTCTTTACTAAAAGAGTTAATTAATAGCGGAAGGCCTTTCCAATTTCGCCAAGGTCTTGATGAACGAATTATTGCACAAAGTAAACGTGGAGAAGATATGGCTCGTATGCTGGCAAATTCAAATTATCATGGCGATTTTATATTTGCTTTTGATAACTGGTTTGATAGGAAACTTATAGAAAAGGCTTTGAAGATTTGGAAGTATTACTGCCCCAAAAAAGAAACAAAATTTTATTTATTTTGTGGCTTTCAACAGACACCAAATAACGATAAAAAGTTTCAGCAGGATATTGCTCAGATATTTATGCGTATCACTATACTAATGCGTTATGGATGTCTAGGATATATAATGCGTCATGAAGATTATAAAAAAGCCCAATTGTCTAATATTTATGTTCAAATAGCTAGATGGTGTAATCAACCAGGCTTTTACAGAAATCTTTCATTTTGGGAATATTGTTATAAAAATCAGACTTATTGGGAAGAACATACTCTTGGTATTAAGCATGTTAGATTAAAAACCTATGATGAATTTATTGAAGATTTAAATAATGGCTATTATAACGACAAGAAAATATGTTTAACATTAAAAACATGTCATAAATTTTTAGAAAGTCACAATTCACATAAGAAACTATTCCTTAGCTTCTTTAATTTGTCATTTAAAAAGATGATAAACCCTTCTCTGTGGGAACGTAAAGATAATATATAAATGTGTTGATATGGTAATAGTTACAATAGAAAATTTTTTTTCGAAAAAGTTTGAAATAGAATCAACAAACATATTGATTGATAATCCTTCATATTTTTCTTCTTCTATGATGGAAGAGTATGTGATTCAACTTATGAAATATGACCTAAAGACATATATCAACTATTTATCAGAACATCCAATAAAAGCAGAGATAACATCTAGAGACATTACGCAATTAAGTAGCATAGATGATTGTACCATAAATGTGTGTATAATAATGATTCAATGTGGTAATAAAGAACTGACACTAATTGAAATTGCCTCAAAATTATACGGTAAAGATTCTTATAAAAATACTATTGTTGCGTTAACTAAGTATGGTAAAAATCAGGTTAAAACAGCTTGTCAGATGCGATTGACCATATTAAAAAATGATCTTTGGTTTTTATCTGGAATCGGATATGTATTTGGTACACTTACAGGAAAAACTCAGAATAAATATCTTTCGATTAATTTGTTGAGGGACTCCTTTTATTCAAGGGTAATACTTTCTTTATGCAAAAGTGATACTAATCTTAGAGATTTTATGTCATTTCTTTCTGAATCAACTCAGAAACGAAGGGCTTCAAGTTGCATGAGAGTAATCACTTTCTTTCTAAATCAGTGCAATTTGGAAGGAATTCAAATATACAACCTTACATCTATATAATATGTCATATATTAACCACTCGAGAAGAACAGGAACATTAGAACAGGTTATCGGACGACATGAAGACGGCAGCTTGCTTCAAGGTGAGGCAGATATGTATAAACGAATCTTTGATGATTGTAAAGCGAGTACATTGCATTGGCATGTTTGGTATGATTTATCATTACCAATACAATATGCTGGTAAATCTGAAATACAGATAGACTTTTTATTGATTTGTGAAAAAGGAGCTATAGTCTTGGAGGTCAAAGGAGGAAAAATTGAAGTAATTAATGGCCGGTATTACTATTCAAATGTTAATGGTATATCCAAACAGATGCCAATAACACCTTTTGAACAAGCTCATAATTATAAGTGGGCTTTGTTACAACATCATGTCCTTAATGGAGACCAATTGTTAGTAGAATATGCAGTAGCATTTCCACATCAAGAGATGAGCATAACTAGTGAAAATAAGTATATAGATCAAAGTTTTTGGCTATGGGACAAACAAATGCATAGTGATGATAAATGTTCTTTTGCTGATTTCTGTGAAAGCATTTTAGATGAAGCAAGGGATAATTCTTCTCGTAGTAAATACATACCTATGCTTACGGAAAAAGAATTAGATAAAATAGTAAACATTCTTTCTCCTACATTTTTAGATAAAAGTCGCTACGCACAATCAACACTTTCAGAGGTTCTGAATTGGTTGCATATTCAAAACCTTGATGTTTTGGAAGGATTGTCAAAGAATAAACGTTTGTTTATTGAAGGGGGGCCTGGAACAGGAAAAACAACAATGGCAAAAGCATTTATAAAAAAAAATAAAGGATTGAAAGGCCTATATCTTTGTCAAAATATCTTTCTTCATGCTAAAGTAAAAGAAGAGCTAATACAAGAAGACCTTTATAATTGTGAAGTATATACTTTTGGTCGTTTTCTTAATTCAATTTGTATTGGCATAGAGAATGATTATAAATGTAATCACTCCAAATTAAAGGATTTATTCTCTTCGTCTGAGTATAAATTATATGACTATATAATTATAGATGAAGCACAAGACATTGCTGATCAGGGTATTGATATTATCATAGATAATCTGACTTCAATATCTGGAAATGGAATGTCTGTAGGTAATTATTTGATATTTTATGATATTGAGCAAGGATATAATAGAAATTCTCGTCATATAGAGAATTTTGTGTCTCGTTATCTTTCATTCTCAGCGCATTATAGATTAAACGAAAATAAACGTGTTATTACAAACAAACAAATTGTTAGCGTAGCAAATCATATATTAACTTTAAAGACAAATTCAGAATATAAAAAATATTTGCACGAGCTAAGTAATGATATGACTCAATACTTACATATGGTTTTTGTTGCAAATAAAAAAGAACTATCACGTAGTTTCAAATCTGCAGTTAAACAAAGCGAGGATATTACAAATACAGTTGTTTTGGTTCATTCTGCTTTCAAACATATTAAATATGAATCAGATACAATTTATGATCTTCTTTCCGATAAAGTAGGAATACATAATTTAGATGAGAAAGATATTATTACTCCAAATCGTTCAAGTATCCCTTTTACAAGTATATTAAAATATAAAGGATTGGAAACTCATAAAGTTATATTAATAATCCCTGAGTTGTGTAATATTGGTGAAATTGAAAACTTTTTATTTGAGGTATATATAGGAATGACACGTGCTATGATGGAACTTCAAATAATTATTTATACTGGAATTTAATATGGATTTTAGAAATGCATTACAAAGCCGTGATTCAAATTTTGAGAGTATTCTTGAAATAATGAAACTTAGGAAAAATCCTGAGAAAATAGACTCTGTTCGTAATTTGCTTTTGACAACGAATCTTATTCTTAATTTTTTTATGAATAGAGAGGATGAAACTCTAAAGATTCCTGTTATATATTTTCCTATATGTGAAGAATATGCTCAGGAACTTTGTGAAGACTTCGTAACATTAAAACTTGGTTTGTTCTCCAACAAGGAATGGACATATACAATAGCTCAAAGTCTTTCCGGGACAGAGTTTAATATACCAGCTGATGTGAAAACAAAAAGACAATTTAATATTGCTTGGGAAAATCATAAATTTGAAAATAAACTTTCAGAAATTCTAACACGATCGATAAATGAATTTGTAGATTATGGAAAATCTCTTATTTATAGCGAGAATCTGTTAAAATCGTATAAAGAATATTCAGAGTGTGTGTATAATAATAGAGTCGTTAATAGATACTGGTATTTAAGAAATGCAATTTCTTGTAAGCGTCAATTTCTGATTGCTCCATGTCCGCTTTCATTAATTTATGGAGATAGCAATGAATTTTATAACATGATTGTTGAAGATGGAGGAAAACACCATATAGAAAACATTGTAATTTTTCCAACTAAAACAGCTGATGGACGATATACAAATTTTTGTGCAGACTCATTTCAAAAACCGTACTTAGATGATTTTGTTAATTCAGGATGTGGACTAAAAAACGTATTATTCTTTTGTTTCTCACGCAAGCCTTATCGTTTACGTAGACTATTTGATTTTAAGCAAAGAATGAAAGAGCGTATTCAAATTTTTGACGAAGACTCTTATGAGTTTATCTCATTTACATATGAAGAATCTTTGTTGTTATCAGGCAAAGTTGAGAGACCACACTTAACGATCAATATTGGTAAAGATAATAATGAAATTCAAGAAGATTATGAAACGATATTTGATGATATGACAAAAGGTTTAGACAGAGCTGTTTCGAGAAGAAATGAAATGTCAATTTGCTTTGATGAAGTATTATCGGAAAAGTATACTCCAAGACTTATTGATGAAATAGAGGCAGATGAAAATCTCCTAAATGAAATATTTAGAATAAATAATCGCTTATGGAAATCAGATGCTGAGACTGTTATTAGACAATTTGTGTTTAATAGTGATGTCTTTATCATTACTGGTAATGATATTGACGAAGAATTAAAAGATTCTTGTGGTGATTTTCTTAAGGTTAATTATGGTGCAAAAATGGTTTCATTTGGAACTTTCGGAGATTTACGTGGATATCAAATTAACGGAGTATATAAAAATGAAATAAAATGCAATAAGATAATAATCATGTCTTTTAGAAATGATTATACAAATAGTATATTTCATAAGTACCCAAATTCTTTTGACCCCTATTGTATTAATGATGATCAGCAGTTAATAGAAATATCTAATTATTTTTATTTGAGACAATATTATTATTGGGGTAGATATAACTATGGTAAGGCTATTAGACATATTTTAAAATCTGAGTTTCGAAAGTTAAAAATGAAACCTTTTCTTGTTAATTATGAAAAACCTACCAAAAAAATTACAGAAGATACACGTGAAGAGGAAAATGATAGAAATGTCACAAGAACCATAAAAAAAATAAAAGTCTATTATCTAAATGGTAGCATACAAGAATTTGGAAAGTCTGAATGGATTATCTATAAGTATTGTGAACATATAGGTATTTCAACATTATCTGATTTGTACGATTTGTATGAATCTACGAAAGATTTATATATTCAACCATTATCATATTTGGTAAGACAAGTTTATAACCAATGTGTTGTTGTGGGTAAGGAACGAGATACTAGAAGCGAAAAAGTTTTTAAAGAACAGCCATTATATAATTTAACACCTGAAGAGATTAATTCTAATACGCAACTTTGGAAAATACTTTTATCAAAACGAGTTAAAAAACTAGGATGTAGAAATGTTTTTGAAGACATTATGTCGAATTTTAATGAGAGGTACAGAGTAAGTTATCACTCTTTTAAAAGATGGATGGAACCAGAATATGGTATTCCTAGGGCGAGACGCGTACAAAAGTTTCTAGTTGAAAATTATCTTGGTATCAGGCCGCCATATATAAATCTTATACGTAGGATGAAAGAAAGGAATAGAACTGATACAGAAGAAATTACTATTAATATTAGGCATTTCCTCAATATTGCACTTTTAAATAACAATACAGAAACTGTATTTGATGCTTTAAGTGATGAAATTAGGGATTTATTGGATATAAATGAACCAAACGATATAAAGAGAATCATTACTGATGTAAAAGAAATAATAAATTTTGAACCTGTAAAATTAATTGAACAATGATAATAAAAAAACGTGATTCTTTAGAGAATTTTATTAGAGAGCAACTTATTGGCCCTGGTGGATGTAATTACCAGTTCTATGTTTGTCATGAAGAAAACGAACAATTGGAGCCTGGCTGTTCGTTTGGTGAGGTAATTAATACAACTCCAGGATCGATATATAGTTCTGCAATACTTTTTCCTAAAAAAGCCGTTGAGGATGTTCAATATAAGCCTCAAGCTGATTACGATGGAAAAGAAGATACTGAAGAAGATACATTATGTATTGATAATGATATAGAAGATGAACTTGTAGAGGAAAAAAATCTTGATAACTCAGAAGATATAGATGCTTTAGAAAGAAGATTTCCCAATAAATTTGGTATTTCGTGTTGTTTGGATGAGTCAAAAATTAATGAAGATATTATTATATCTGTTTCAGGAAGATATTATAAAAAATTAGAATCTTTAACATCACTTAGAATTAAAATTGAGGATGTTGAAGGCTTTAAAAGTTTTTTGGATGATGAAGAATTTAAACGTAGAATAGGGAAATTAGTGGCAGTTGATGGTAATACCATTAAAATTGCCATGGGAATCAATGAAAAAGAAGTTAGACAAAAAAGAGATGGACTACGTGAAGTAAATAAATATTTATGTAATCTTATAGCAACAAATCCGGATGGTTCAATCTGTGATATATATAATGAAACTTCTTTTAAACCAGAGTATAGATTCTTAAGTGCATATAAAGAAAGACTTTTTTCCAAATTGAACAATTTCGATACAGAAGGCAACTACACTTGTGCCAGAAGAGAAGAAATAAAAGAACGAATTAAGAATATAGAAAAATATGAAACCTATATTTCATATATAGAGGATGTTATTGCTGTATTTGATCCTCAGGGATTTGGATACTGGGAGTCTATTAATTTCGAGAAAAAATAGATCTTACAGGTATAGATTTAACCTCCAAAAGAGTGTTCTTGGCAAACGAATATCCAGCTTTAAAAGATATTATTAAAGTAAAAATTTCCCAAGATGTTTATTTGTCAATTGACGTATGCCTGCAGACTATAAAAAGCAATGGTAAAATCTATTTGAAAGTTCTTCTTGTAAATAGTTCTACACAGATTAAATCTAGTGATGTTAGATACTTTTCTATTGTTACAGAAAAGATTAATGAAAGAAGTGTATTTGGCGCATCAATTAAAATATCAAGTCCACATCTATTGGAATATCATAGGATGAATAGCTATGATAGTTGTGATGAAGAAGCGAATACGTTAAGGTTCTTATATAGGAATGTTAGAGATTATGGAGTAGGACATTTATGTTCTGTTGATTGGGAATTAAAGAATGGTATTATGAGTATTTGGTCTGAGTTTTTGCCGAAGGTTGAAACTCCGGATGTAGAACCAGTGCCTAGAGACAAAAATGAAGAAGAAATAGGTAATGATGGTAGGGTATATGCAAAACCTTATCTTAAATCATCAACCTGTCTTCAATTCAAATGGTTATCAATATTTTCAAATGCTACGGATCATGAAATTATTGAAGGATTATTAGAATTTATTGAAAATTATAATTCTTGGATTGATAATTTAAAGACAGATGATAATTTAATTGCAAGAGAAAATAAGAACAAGTGTAAAAAAGATTATATACGTATAAAGAATAATATAAATGATTTTCTTTCAGACCGCAATAAAATACTTTCATTTAGACTTATGAATGCTGCTATGTTTATGCAATTATGGCATAATACAGCAAGCAATAAGGCTAAAATTATAAGCGACAAAAGAGAATTAACTTTTGATTATTACTTAGAAGAAGCAGACGACACTACTATCTTCACAGGAATGAATGCTGCTTGGCGTCCATTTCAGTTGGCATTTATATTGCTTAACCTTGATGGTATATTCCAAAGAGAAAATAATTCACCATGGATTGAACGTAATGAACTTGTAGATTTAGTATGGTTTCCGACAGGTGGTGGTAAAACAGAAGCTTACCTTGGTATTATAGCTCTTACAATTATAAACAGGAGACTTACACAAGGTAGGAGTGGAGAAGGTACAGCTGCAATAATGAGGTATACTCTTCGTCTTTTAACTACGCAACAGTTCCAACGTGCTCTACGTTTGATTATGGCATTAGAGCAAATTAGATTGTGGAAAGATAATAGATTTAATTTAGGAGATACTGAAATTTCAATAGGCTTGTACGTTGGAAGTGCATCTTTGCCAAATTCTAATAATGAATTAGAAAATGAAACTCAAAATTGGCAACGAACTCATGGTAAAGTTCCTTTAGATTTATGTCCGTGGTGTGGGTCGGAAATTGTACCTGTTAAGAAGGACAGAGAGCAACATTTCAGGTGTAAAAATATTAACTGTACTTTTGGAGGAAAAAATGTATTCCCTGTTAGATTATGTGATGAGCAAATTTACTGTAAACCACCAACATTATTGTTTGGTACAGTAGATAAGTTTGCGCAACTAGCTCACAAAGTTGATAATTCAGATATAAAGAAAGATTCAAGAAGAATATTTGGCAATACGAATGATTGTTTTCCTCCAGATTTAATAATTCAAGATGAATTACATCTACTACTTGGTCCTTTGGGTTCAGCAGTTGGTCTTTATGAGTGTGCTATAGATCAACTATGTACTAGAAAAGATCCAAATGGAAATATCATTCGCCCCAAAATCATTTCTTCAACAGCAACTACTAGAAATACGTCTCTTCAGATAAGGGCTCTTTACGACAGAAATGTAAGCATTTTTCCTAAGAATGGAACGGACTATGATGATTCGTTTTTTGCTTTTTATAAAAGATATAAAAATAGGAACGATTCTGATTGGAAATATATTGCAAAACGCAAGTATTTGGGGGTTTTGCCAACAGGACGAACACAAATGACAACACAGATACGTCTTGCAGCTATTATGTTTGTTCATAGAGCCTTGTTTGAAATCGAGAACTACGATATGTTAACAGATAAGGATTTTATAAAGGCAGCAGACTATTATTATACAATAATATCGTATTTTAATAGTCTGAAAGAAGTTGGAAAGACTGATGCTCAATTTTATCAAGAGTTTACAAAATACACTCGAAGGTTATATAAACGTGTTCTGAGATATTCACATATGAATGAATGTTTGTATGCATATAATGAACATTTCCGCAAGTCAGAATTGACTGGTAGATTAACAGGTGAAGAGGCTGTAAAAGAACTTGCTATTGCTCAGACTAGAAAATGGGATCCAGATAAACGTATTCCATTTCAGGACTCTGAAGGTAAATGGCATAATGCACAATTACCAGCAGATATGATACTTGCAACTAATATGATATCTGTTGGTCTTGATGTATCCAGATTTAATACAATAATAATGAATTCGATGCCAAGAAATATAGCTGAGTATATTCAAGCAAGTTCGCGTGTCGCTCGCGAGGTGGAAGGATTGGTTGTTACATTACATAATCCTTTTAACCAACGAGATGTTTCTCATTTTGAGAAATTCAGAGAGTTTCATGAGAAATTGTATTATTATGTTGAGCCGATTTCTATTACCCCATTTTCTCCAAAGTCTGTAGAAAGATTCTTGCCTTTGTATCTAGCTGCAATAATAAGGCAGAAGTATGAAGGGTATGGTAACCGTAGGGATGCATGCAACATTAACGAAGAATTTGCTGTTCAAATAAAGCAAGAATTAAAGGAATATTTTAAAATAAGAGGGGCTAAAAGTGCAGAACTTCCTACTGCGGAGTCTGCTATTCTTACGCCTGAGATGCTTGTTGTCATTAGTCAACAAATTGATAAGATCATTGATGTTTGGCTCAATGCTGCAAAAATAGCTGGAGATAAATTAGTATATTATATTCTTCGATTTGCTCGTAGAGCTACAAACGAAGTTGCATTATTTGCATCTCCAGAGGATTATGAAGGTGAAACTCCAATTGACAAATGGTTAGTTCCAAATGCTCTTAGAGTTATAGAACCAGAATCAGTTATTCACGTTATTCGATAAAAAGTATGGATATTAATAGAGATAGTCAATATAACATTAGTTCAAGTAAATTCAAGATGTTATCTTCTACATCTGGTGTTGGTTCGGTTGTGGCTACTAAGTGGGGAGGCTTTATTATGCCGCTCAGTATTAATAATTGGGCATTTATCAGAGCTTTGACAGACAGTATAAATAACCCTGCAAACTCACAATATACTAACAAAGATCATCAAGATGCTACAGGAGCAGAGATTGTTGATGATGAACGTTTTATCAGATTCCTTCAAATAAAAAAGAATTTTATTAATTTAAAATGTTTCGCTGCGATACCACATGTTAGACTTTCTGGAGCCAATTACATTGATTATAAAGATCATATTCTTTATAAAGAACAACAACTTAGAAATAGGAATCTGCAGCCAAGTATGTTTTACGTTCCTGCAATCGATTTTCCTAAATGGTTTATATCTTCTAAATCAGAATTAAAAGATATCAATGAATGGTTTAATATTTGGAAACACGAAGAATTTGTTCGTGGTGGAAAGAAACTTCACCATAATGATGGAAAAGAGGAGTATTTTGCCCCTCCAAGAGATCCACATGGTCCTACATATAGAAAGTTTAATAATCAACTAGACGATCCAACAATTTATCGGCCGTTATCTCCTGTTCCACTCGTATTGATTTGTGAAAATGGACACATTTCTGATATTGATTGGTATAAATATTTTTGTGCATATTTAGATGGAAAAAAGAAAGAAATGACGAGTGAAGAAGGATTTGATTTATTCGGATATTCATGTGATAATCATTGTACTGTGAAGGGAAAACATTCACTAAAGTGGATCATGAATCGTAATCAATCTGAATCGTGGGGTATATTGAAATGTGAACATTGTGGAAAGAGTGTTTCCTTAGCTGGTATTATGAATTTAAAAATTTTTTGTAGAGGTGAGAAACCATGGGAACCAGTGCAAGGTCAATACTGGATTCCGTCTCATGAAAGATGCATAAAAGAGAATGGTCGGTGTATTATGCAAGTTGCAATGGTAACTAGTAATAGTATATATTACGCATCATCTCAAAGTAGTCTGTATATTCCATTAGCATGGACATCACAAGGGAATATTACGTTACAAGGAGATGCCTATGATTATCTTGAGGAATTGAGAAAGAAATATGCAAGAAAACTATCACGAACTCCAGATTTAAAAAAAGAGGACTTTATTATTAGTTTAGGAAATCTTATTGAAACTGCAGATGATGATGGTTACATAATAACTGAGGTTGAAGTTGATTCAATTAAAAATGAATTTCTAGGAATCAGTAATGAAATCGATGTGGTTAAAACATATCGTTTAGATGAATTTAAAGTATTTGTTAATAACAATAGAACTCCTGAAATAAATACGAAAATTGATTTTAATGATATTAATATGTCGGAATTTACACAAACGGCCTTAGCTGATAAATTCTTAAAAATAAAGCAAGTTCCTATTCTTGCTGTGACTAGTACACAATTAGGATTTGGACGAGTAAAAATGCCATCTCCGAAATTAATAAATGGTCAAGTTGTATACAATAATGAGCAGATTCGCCCTATATATTCTGGAAATATAAATGACATAAAAGTCCTTCCTGCTAATCAAATATATGGTGAAGGTTTATTTTTCGCTTTTGACTCAGACTTAATTAACTCTTGGAGTGACAGTTATCAACTTGAAGAATATTATAAGACTTCATTAGAGACAGATAGTATGGGGGCATTTCTTGCTAGTGAAATGGAACTTTATGGTAGAGCTAAATTTTATTTGTTACACACATTCTCACATCTGATAATGAAAGAATTGGAATTTTCTTGTGGATACCCGACAGCAAGTCTTCGAGAACGTCTTTATTATTCAGATGAAATGTGCGGTGTACTTATTTATACTGCGGATGGTGCAGAAGGTAGTATGGGGGGATTAGTGTGGCAAGGTCAGCCGAAATTAATCGAAAAAATTATTATCTCTGCTTTACAACGGGCATCTGATTGTTCTGCTGATCCTCTTTGTTGGGAGAACTCTGATGGACTTAATAAGGCAGCATGTTTCTCTTGTGCTATGGTATCTGAGACTTCATGCGAACAAAGAAATATGGGACTTGACCGAAGAGCTTTAGTCGACCCTAAATTTGGATTTTTTAAGGGTTTTATAAGACCATAGATTTTTATATATTCCAGTTCAAATTTTTTGCTGTTAGATAAAAGTTGAAAATGATAAAAATGTTTAGCTGATCATTGATTTAATGGCGATGTGGTTAGGTGCCTTTGCAATTTTCTCTTAGTAGAAAAAATTCTATTTGTGATACATATTAAACTTTTTAAAAACTTTTATTAGAGAATAAAAATTATGTCCCCCCACTAGAATCTGGGGGGCTTTATTGGCGATAACCAAAAGTTTTTGTATTACAGAAAATTTTATAAATTTGCGACAGGCATTTTTCAAAAAATAATTGCATACTAAAGCTGATATCAGTATGTGTGTTTTAACAAAGATGATATATGACAATAAATAATTTGCTTAACGTCAATTCTCGTGATGAACTGCGTGAATGGCTGATGCAGAATCATGATAAGGAGCCGGAATGTTGGGTGGTGGTAAAGCGTGGAAGACCTGTTGACGACGGCACGTTCTGGTATATAGATGCTGTAGAAGAGGCTATGTGCTTCGGATGGATAGACAGCACGACAAAGAAGCTGGCAGACGGGGTGACGGCACAGAGGCTGTGCCCGAGAAAGCGGCGCAGCAACTGGTCGGAACTGAACAAGGAAAGATGTCGCAGGATGGAACGGCTCGGGCTGATGACCGACGCCGGCAGAGCCGTGTTGCCGGATATGACGGACAAGGGCTTTGTGATAGACGATGATGTAATGAAAGAATTGAAGTCGGACCCTGTGGTGTGGCAGAATTTTTGCCGCCTGCCCGAGCTGTATAAGCGTGTGCGCATTGACACCATCCAAATAAAGAAGCGTCAGCCGGATCTGTTCAGAAAGCGGCTTGACAAATTTATAGAAAACACCCGAAAAGGCGTTCTTTATGGTGAGTGGAACGATAACGGCAGACTGCTGATGTAATCAGCGTATGTTTCCTTATTAGAGCGTCAAAAAAAGTTCTGCAAAAGGCATCCGCAATACAGAAAAAATCTATAACTTTGTCATCGTTGGTTATTGTTTATATTTTGCAATAAAGTTGCAGTCTTCTCTGAGTATCTAATATATGCATTGGCGTTCGTACTGTCAAATTCTAACCTTAAATTTGCAAATATGAAGTTGAAAGATAAACGATTTGTTATATTCGAAGGCACAATGTCGTGTTTTATCTTCATTGTTGGTATAATTTATGTTTTATGCGGATTTGGCGAATTGTTTGGTGTGGCTGAATATTTCTTTTTGTTTTGGCCATCGCACATTCTTGCAGGAATAGCTACGTGGCTTGTATGTAAAAAGGATTATTGGGCAAATCTTACAATATGGCAAATCGTGTTTTCTTTTATCATTTCATTACTTATACTTTTATTCTTTATGCAAGGCGAGTATATTCTGTTCTTGGCCATTATGATCTTTTTCGTTACCAATATATTTTCCATGTTTCTAATTCCTTTTTATTGTTTACTGTATGGAATAATCATAAACAAGGGTAAGAAGAGTAAAAAGCTATGGAAGGAATAATGAAATAGATTTTATTTATACTTATCAATTCATGAATATATATTCGTGAAAGCATTCTAAGAAATTAGTTAGAAATAAAGAAACAATGAAAGATAAAATTTTACTTACATTATTACTTAGTATTGTCGCCATATATTGTAGTGGTCAGTCTTTTCTTGTCAAATACCCCAAATTGACAGACCGTAATTTGGGAGAGTTTTTCAAGGATTGGGAAATTTATTCGGATAGCATTTCTTCTTGTAATATCATTAAAGACAGCATATTGTCTGATGTTGTAAATAGAGAACTTGCAGCGTTTAAGGATGAAAACAAAAGGCAAAACAGTATAAATTCGCAATATATAGTTTTTCCTCGAACAATTGAAGTTGAACGATATTGTTTAGATGTGGATACGATAATGGCAAAATCCTCCCAAGGCTTTCCGGTATATATACCTGACATGAAAAGAGATCAATATTCAGTTGACACAATAACTCCTGACATTCCACGAGGCGGACTGTATTTAACTCCTGGTATAAGAAAGGTATTATCGGAATTTGCAGGCGGACTTAAAAAGGAAAATGTAATTACGGAGATAAATAAAAGTAATGTCAAAAAGTTGAAAAAATACATACCTGTGGCTTATGGACATTGGGGCGGCTATTGGTGGTTTGTGTCTTTCCCTATAATTAACGGTATTTGTTATTCGGACAATCTGATAGCAATTATGAGGAGAACAAGTTGGTGTACTGGCGATGTAATATGGTATGTAAAAGAAAATGGTAAATTTGTCAGAAGACCACAGCCTGTATCTGCATGGATTGAATGATGATTATTAGCAGATTGTATAATTATCAGAATGTTAGGCACTATAAAATATTTTCCATTTACACAAAATATCTTATAGTGCCAAAAGACAGTGAATCTATAGTCTAAAATACTTTTCAACCATATCCTTGAGCTGATTCAATGACAGATTTGCTATTCCAATCGATTCTATAAGTGAAAACTCTTCTTTATTCTTGCTTATAACAAACTTATGTTCATGACCATCTATTTTGGCAAGCAAATGGAAATTTCCCTTATACGCCTGTTCAATACGGACATTCTTTATAATATGCCCTTTTATGACAAATTCGTATATTGCAGGAGCCACTTTCTGTAACTCTCCCCATGATTTCAAATGGTCAGATATAGTGGTTTCAACACGTCCTATCCATTGTTCTGCAACACCATATTTAGCGGAAACCGCACGAAATTGTCTTATGGCATTAACTATATCACGTATTATTGCATCAGGTCTACGTATTCCATTATCTTTAGCAAACTGAATAATATCATCCCGTGTTATATCCCTAAGTTTTGCCCTGATATACATACAATGGTCTTCATTAGGCAAGAATCCTCCATTGTCAAATATATAAGTTACATCGTATGCGGGAGATATACGCCAAGTACCATCCTCACTCATTACAAATGAAAAATTCTTATTATGGTCATCCGTATTGTTTGCCAATACATTAAAGACCATTCTGCGGAATACTTCAGAACAATCTGTTTCTGGCAAATGAAGCTTCCGACATACAGCAATCAATTGTTCATAACTGTCTGCATCGGGGCTAATAGCAGCTAAAGTTTGTGTATGAATCTTTTTCCCGTTATTACGGTCAAAGCGTTTTGTCATGAAATGATTATTTCCATCTACCTGATAGAGTCTTGAAGGCATCATATTTATTCCTGCCATTGTAGCAAGTTCATAGTAAGACATCTCCAATTCAGCTGAACTGTATTGTGTATTACCAAATTTGATCAGATAGTAATCAAAGTCCTCCAATCCTGAAATCTGTCCGCTACGAATCTCACCATTATTTCGATTGATGGCAATAATTGCCTTAGGTTGACGACCACCGGCTGAAGTGCCAACCGTAAGCAATGATTGCATTGTTACGGACTCTTCAGGTAGGATTCTGGCATTTTCTCTTTCTGAGAATATGCGTTCTGCTAAATTGGCCAATGATTTGATATCTATTTTTTCAGCCTTTCGCTCTCTTGAAATATCGGGTAAAAATTCTAAAGCTCCCATTCCACGTTTTCCTATAAATGAGAGTTTATCAAGAGGGGTAATATCTGCATTTGACAGGTGGTTTTGTTGACGCCATAAATCAAAAAGTTGATTACCCCATGCATCAGGTAACGAATCGGCTAAAAATGCCGGTAATTTTTGATAAATCTTAGCTTCTTCTCCCCATACAGGTATAAGTCCCCTTGCTCCATCCACGGGTGCTACTAATGGAGAAATATTGAGACCTTTCTTCAGAAAGGACGGATTATACATAAAATATGATAACCTACGTCTGGCATCCCAAGCCAATCTGCCAATTTCCTCATCCCAAAGGATTACTTTTAACGACTGTACCATAAGTTTACGTTATTTTGAGTGTCTGACACGTTGCGCCTTTTTATCATCCTTACGCATCAGATAAGGAGATTCAGGCAACTCAGGAAGAAGGTTGTCTATCGTGTTAATCTGACCGACTACTTTCAGCAGCAAGATAAATGTTGACAACGAAATATTGCCTGCAGTACCATTTTCAAATTTGTGTATGGTTGTAAGGCCAATGCCTGACTGCTCTGAAACATCTTTCTGAGTAAGATTGCAACGGATTCTATATTCTTTGAATCTGTTGCCTAATAGCCTTACAAGCTCAGGCGTAGAGTATTCATAAAAGTCTACCATATTATTCTTGTTTATATATCATTATGATGATAGTTATGCTTGTTTTTAGTTGTTAATCTTCAATATTGTGAATGTTATAAACGCAAAACTATGCAATTTTTGAGAATAAAACTAATTTTTTTGAAAAAACTTTATCATTAAATTATATGACAGATTGTAATTCTTAGATTTTCGACTTGTTTTTATCCAAATTTCATTATATTTGTATTGAAGTTTTGGCTGCAAAAAATCGGAATAGTACGAAGTACGAGAATATATATGTAATCATTGATTTTCAGAGAGTTGAGTTTACAGTAATTTCTTTTCCTATGTTCAAAATGACTACTCATACCAATTAATTTAGAAAGTGCCGAATATCATAATTGTGAATATACTGCATCGGATATTGAAAACAAATTTACTGTAACTATCACTCCTATGGAGCGTATTAAAACTCCAGCACGTAAGATGTAATCAGTTGATGTTTCTCTCTGTGAGTGTCAAAAAAAGTTCTGCAAAAGGCATCCGCAATACAGAAAAAATCTATAACTTTGTCATCGTTGGTTATTTTTTATATAAAAGCATTGATTCCGGTTTTTGGCTGTTCTTTCTGTCAGACAATGACTTTAAAAAAGTAAAAAGCGCCAGGGAGAATAAGGCCTATTGCAACTTGATTGGGATGAAGAATATAAAGGTTCTCTAATGTACTGAAGTATGGAAGAAAATAATATAATTATCTATACCGCAGCGGATGGGCTGTTATGAATTTTTTAAGATATGAGTTATGAAAAAAATATTTCTACTTTTATATTTGTGTGTTATTCTCAGTAATATCGCCATATCACAGAACATAATGGATGTGAAACAATATTCATTTAGGTCATTAACTTATAATGATACACGTTCTTTCAGGATTGCTTTACCTGCTTCGGCTTATCCAAATGTAAAGTATAATGTGCTGTTTGTCCTGGATGCAGATTATACCTTTGATGTGATCGCTTCGACAGCCGTTTATTTACAGACCTTTGACTATATTCCTCCAACGGCAGTTGTAGCAATCGACTATTCAACTCCCGGAAATAGAAATGATGTAGGATACGACTTGTCCGGCAACAGTCTTGATTCAAGCGGAGAAATGTTTTATAAATATGTTAATACCGATTTGGCAAAGGAAATAGACAGAATTATTCCAACATCAGGTTTTAATACGTTAGTTGGCCATTCATATACGGCAAGCTATCTGAACTATTATATCGATGCAGGGAATGATAATATGACGTCATATATTCTATTCTCGCCTGAAAAGATGGAACGGATGCCTGGCTTTGAAACCAAGTACAAGACAAAGAGTCCGAGTGTCCGCATAATTACAGCTATGGATGATACTGAAGAAAGACAGACTTTTGGCCGGAATTTGTATGAGAACTTTCAGAAAATGAAATATGACGTTAAGCTTCACAGTATTAAAGCAGACCATATGTCTGTAATTCCGGCAGGGATTATGCAAGCCTTGACAAGCTTGTATGACAAATATTACAATATAGACAGTATATACGCTGCCATAGAACGTTCGGACTGTCCTTTATGGGAGACTTTTACAAGCATAAATGAAAATAACAGAACTCTTTATAAACAAGAATTACCAGTTTCAGGCTCATGCATTTCTGCTTTCTTGTGGACGGCCATTCAAAAAGACGAAAAAGAATCAATAGACAAATTACGCGTTTATTATGAGAAGGCCTTGGAAAGTGAAAACTCTGATCCTAATGCATTAGGCGTTATGGGAGATCTGATGAATAAACTTGGCTTATGGAAAGAGGCAGATTACTACTTGCAACGATGTCTGGACAGATATAAAAAATTGAAACAAGAACATGAAACACTGTATTGGAGAAGAGTGTACTCATTGAATGTCTTACCTAAACTCGGGCAATATAAAAAGGCATGGAAGATATTAGAAGAAGGGAAAAAGATATATCCCGATGATAAAGCTATATTCTGTTATTACCAAGGAGTGTTATCAATAACAAACGATTTTCTTATAAAGAAAGGCATAGAACAATTGAAAATTGCACTGAAATATCCCGATGTACTGAAAAATAATTTTGTGAACTCGGATGAAGCAGAAGCTCTTTTGAAAAAAGGAATATCAAAGGAAAAAGGTGTAATGCCATAGATTCTACAATTGGATAAGAAAAATAAGTAAAATTACAAATGAATACGGGTAATCATACTCCATTAATGCAGAATATTGTCAAGGTTTGACTAGACGTAAGAACCTAAAATCTTGATATATGGTTTTGATTTAAAAAAATAATGCTAACTTTGCAGTTAAGCATGCATTGGCTTGCGGAAAATCTTGAATTTAAGATAAAAATATGATAGAGCAAGTTTTGATAAAGAATTATAAGTCGATAAGAGACTTGTCGCTGCCGTTGAACAGACTTAATGTGCTCATTGGTTCAAATGGTGCGGGCAAAAGCAACTTTATTTCATTCTTTGAACTGATTAAGGCTATCTATGAACAAAGGTTTGGAAGCTATACGTTGTCAAAGGGTGGTATAGATAATTTGTTGTATCATGGAAGAAAGAAATCCGCGTCAATAGAAGGATTGATAGATTTTGATAATACCAATGCTTTCTTTTTTGAGATAAAGCCGGCACAGTCTAACAAAGGCTATATAGAGAATACCGGCGACTATTTTAATTGTCATCAAAGTAATATAAAAGATTATCCGCAGTGGAACAAAACATTATGGGATTCTGCCGTGGAAGAATCTTCGTTGGCATATAACACTAAATGGAGAGCGGCCTATTTGAGGACATATTTAAAAAGTTTTATGGTGTATCATTTTCATGATACAAGCTTCACTTCTCCTATGCGTGGTGACTGCAACATAAACGACAATGAATGTCTGCGTGATAACGGCTCAAACCTGGCAGCTTATCTGTATTATCTGATGCAGAACGACGAAAAGGCTTTCCGCTTTATCGAGGGTGTCGTACGTTCCGTGGCGCCTTATTTTAAAGGCTTTAAGCTTCGCCCTGACGCCAACAATAACAACAAGATTCGTCTTGAATGGGAAGAAAGAGACACGGATATGTATCTCGACGGATACAGTTTTTCTGACGGCACGCTGCGTTTTATCGCTTTGGCAACGTTGTTGTTGCAGCCGAAAAAGCCTGAGGTTATTATTATTGACGAACCAGAACTCGGACTGCATCCTGCTGCTATCAATAAGTTGGCTGAGATGGTGAAAAGTGCTTCTGTAAAGAGTCAGATAATCTTGTCTACCCAGTCAACAAATCTTGTCAACTGCTTTGATGTTGACGACATTATTGTGGTAGACCGTGCCGACAGCCAGTCGGTGTTCCGTCATTTGTCAGGTGATGAATTGAAAAAATGGATGGACGATTATAATCTCACTATCAGTGACCTGTGGGAGAAAAACATGATAGGAGGGCAGCTGTGAAACGTTTGTATATCGTTGTGGAAGGGCAGACAGAACAAGAGTTTGTCAACAGTCTTATTGCTCCATATTTGCAGAAATCTGAAATATATAGCGTCACGCCCGTTTTGATACGCACAAGCAGGAGCGGACGTGGAGGCATGGTTAACTATCAGCATCTGTATAATACTATAAAGATGCTGCTTGCGTCATCGCAGACAGACTTTGTTGTTACTACTTTAATCGATTTCTTCAGACTGCCTAATGATATGCCGAATTATGCAGAGTGTACGGCTGTTAAGGATAAGACACAATGTGTTGAGGCTCTGGAAAATGCTGTTGATGACTCTGTGTGCGATTCGCGTTTCTTTTCTTACATACAGTTGCATGAGTTCGAGGCTCTTTTGTTTTCAAACAACAAAGGTTTTGAATTTTACTTTTCAGACGAGCATGCAAGTAAAACAGCCTCAATAATTTCTTCTTATGACAATCCTGAGAACATAAACTCTTCTCCTGAAGGTGCGCCGTCAAAACGGCTATTGGCAATAAAACCTGACTACAACAAGGTGCTTGAAGGCAATCTTATTGCGCTGGAGGTAGGAATAGAGGCCATAATAGAAAAATGCCCGCGCTTTGCAGAATGGATGAATAGCATTGTCGAGAAGTGTAAAGATTAGGATGCTTTATTCCTAATAGCCGTTTGTACTAATAATCCCAATAGGTACCTGTTTTTCTTGCCGTTATGGTTATATTAAATTACTTTTACCTATAATGCAAGTATTCGCACGTGGATAAAACTGATAAGATCACAATTTAAAGGCAATCATGCGTTGCTGGGGCATATGTATAAAATTATAATGACATGAGAATATTTATCGCAATACGATTTACTGAAGCATTCAAGTCTTCAATATTGGATGCACAGGACGGACTGAAGGAATATGGAGTAAAAGGCAACTATACGCAGCCGGAGAACCTGCATCTTACGTTGGCATTTATCGGCGAGACGGAAAGGGTGGAGGAGATAAAGGCCGCTGTTGATGCCGTTAAGTTTGAGCCGTTTGTAATCAGAACGGGCAAGATGGGATGCTTTAACGGCAGAAGCAGGGTGGTATGGCTCGGCATAGAAGGCGAGGACAAGGTGAAGGCTATAGCGCAGCAGTTGAGACGAAATCTTGACCAACGCGGCATTGACTATGCAAAGGGCAAGTTCAGTCCGCATATCACTCTTGTGCGCCAACCGTCGGAAATGCCTCTTGACATCGACGTGGAGAGCGAAAGCATGACTGTAAGCAAGATTTATGTAATGAAGTCGGAACGGATCAATGGCCGGCTCGTTTATACGGCCTTGTAATTGATTGATGATAAATCAGCGCAACTGAGCCTGAAGAATAGAGAGAGAGTTTTGTAATATTAAAATTACGGACTGATTCATAATTATAATTTGATTGCAGTTACAGGTTGAATTTTGAAAATAGTTAAAGTTATTATGAAACTTAGACGCATAATATTATTTTATTTTGTATGCCTCGTAGGTGTTGTCAGTGCATTTGCCGCAAACGGCCATGAGATAAGATTTATTTATTGTTCTGACCTTCACTACGGAATAAAACGACAGTTTAGAGGAGATAAGGTTGATGCCTATAAGGTCATTGGCGAGATGGTGAAGTCGTTTTATCTGCTCAATAAAACAGATTTGCCCTCAGACGGAGGAGTAGGTGAGGGAACAAAGTTTGGCGAGCCGGATTTTGTTGTGTGTACGGGCGATATATCGAACAGAATGCATGATGGGGTGTGGCAGGCATGTAGATCATGGAGGCAGTTTGAAAAAGACTGGATAGAAACCCTCGGATGTCCCATATATCTTGTTCCCGGTAATCATGACATATCAAATGCCATAGGATATCCGAAGGCACTTACACCTGCCAAGGATAAAACAAGTGCTATAGAAATATACAATCATAACATGCCGGAATTTGGCAGTCGGAAAATTTCGTCTTTTGATTATACTGCCAATAAAGTTCATTACACTTTTATAAAAGACAATCTCCGATTTGCCTTTGTGGGGATATGGCCGGACGGCTTTATGCGTAGTTGGTTAGACAGCATATTTAAAGATGACCCGGCAACATCCACAATACTCTTCGCACATGATCCGGTTGAGGCTGATGCCAAACACTTTACAAATCCTAACTTTCCGTATGACATAAACAGTAAGGATAAATTTGAAAACCTGTTGAGCGATACGTGTAGCGTAAATGCCATTGACATGAGACCTGTTGGCAACTGGAACAGGCTGGAGAGGTTTTTAAAGTCTCATCCTCAGATAAAGGCATATTTCCACGGAGACTGCAACTATAATGAATTCTATGACTGGAAGGGCACGGAGGGAAGCATATCCTTGCCTGTGTTCAGGGTTGACTCGCCGATGAAAGGAGAGTTGTCGGCAGACGATGAAAGCAGGCTTTCATATCAGGTGGTATGCATAGATACAGAAAGCAGGGTCATAACAGTGAGGGAATGTCTTTGGAACAAGAATGGTAAGACTTCTGTAAATTGGGGCAAGATGAGGAGCATTTCATATTGATGATGTCAGGTAATGACCTTATGGTCATTTATTTTTGATAAAAGCAGGTTTTAACCTATCATCCGCGTGAAAGATTATTGTTGCAGATATCTGCCGCTTCTGACAAAATCAACAAGCAGCTGTTCGTATTCTGCTTCGCCCTGAATGTAATATTTACGGCTGACACACTGAAATTTCTCGTATATCTTTTCGGCCTTGCTGCTGTCTGCTTCGTGTATCATGGCGAGGGCGTATTGAACGCGCAGGGCTGAAGGACGGAAGACAGACTGCACTTGCAGGTATTTGCTGATTGACTTGTCAAGTAGCCTGTTGATGTCTTCGGGATAGTGGGGACGTATCAGCGTGAGGTAAATGCGCTCCAAGGTCAGTTCGTTGCGGTAGATAGTAACCAACCGGCTCATGTGCGGCTCGGCGCGCTGCATGATGGCGTTGGCCTTGCCGAAGTCCATGTGCAGCATGGCTAACGACAAGTCGGACGAAAGTGCCATGACGTGGATGGGGTTGCTGAAGTTTATGTCGCGGTCGTCGCACATGTATGTCATGGCCTCAAGCCGTGATGTGTCGTTCTGCATAAGATATCCGATGAGGCGCATGGAGCGCAGAAACACCATCGTGGAAAACTCGTCTTTGTGAAGATTGAGCATGTTGAGACCGTCGTTGGGCAGCCCGGCCAGCTTGTTCGGGATGCCGTTCATGACAATGAGATACAGTCCGGAGATGATGATGCACAACAGAAAGACCGTTGTGATGAGCGAATGATGTGCCGACGGCATGAACATAATGACAGATGCAATCACCGTGAGCAGAAGGTTGGCCAACACACCGCCAGCATTATATAGGGCTATGCCGAAGGGCGTGTCGCCGTTTTCGGGCGGCAGCATAAGACACTGGCCTGCTGCTCCGGCCATGCTGAAGCGCGACAGACGGAAACGGCCGTCGCGACGGCTCAGGACAACGCCCATAATCATAAACGACAGAAACTTCCAGCCGCGCGCCATGGCAGCAAGCATGTGGCCTGCTTCGTGGATGACGATGTGTATGATGAAAGATAGAATGAAGAATATCGCTGCCAGGAGTATCGTGAGAAACACGTCGGCGGCTGATATGTCGGCATGAAGCGCAGGCTTGATGATTTTGCCTATGACGAAACCAACCCCGAAGCCTATGGCTATTCCGCCAATAAATAATGCTGCTATGCGTAATGTCTTGTGGAGAAATGTCTTTTTTATGTTTCCCATGTTTCAGTGTATATTCTTTTGTCTGACTTATTTCGTTCGCGGCTCTGTTGCAAAAGAGCCATTGTTTCAGTGATGCTGACGGCACCGGCATCTCATGATGCTGCAAAGATAGCGTAATAAATTTAAGAAATAAAACAGAAAACGAAACTTTTGTACAGCAGTAACAGAGATGTAATGTAATTTGGTCATTAGACCGCACATAGTTTTATCAATTTTGTGCATTAACGTTTTCAGCCCGTCTTATTGTTTGCTTTTTCTTGACATAGCCCGCTATATCAAGAAAAATCTTACGAAAATCAGCTTAATGTAAAGCCAAAGCGCCATGTGTTTTCCATTCGCAAGCACTACGTTTGGTATTGTGCCGGCTGATTTGCAATCTGCCGGAATTGAGTATCAGAACCGAAGGTCAGCGCAACTAATTTTTTAATCCGATTACTTCCTATTTGACATCACCTTATACTTTTAATGCAAACTTAGCATTAGATTTTTCATTACTCACTTTCATAATACAGCGGTACTTTTAGCGGATCTCAAATTACCTATGCTGACCTAAGGTTCTTATATTCAATTCCGGCGGAGCACAAATCCGCCGGCACATTACCAAACGTAGTGCGTGCGCTTTGTCGATTATTGTCAATTGTATTACATTGAAAAGAATCAACAAGGAGTTTGACTTTAACTCCTAGCCCACCTTAGTAAGCGATAACTACTTTAACTCCTGACCCGAAAGCACAGATTAGTCGGAATGATAGCAACGTAGTGCTTACGTAACGTAGATTTTGTGTATTAATGCTTTCTGCCCGCCCTTTTTGTTTCTATTGGCGCAAGGCACCATCAGCAGATTTATTGCCTACCAGAAGTATGAAAGCCAAAGATTTTGCGGCAGAGATGACATCTGTTAATTGGCCTCCGATTCTCGCATTTTAACATGTGTTGTTACTGTGTTATAAACACTCTCCAGCTGCCATCCTTATCGCCTCGTTCAACGTATTTTTTCTGTATGAGTTGATCGAGCAGTTTCTGAATGGCTGTGATGCTGATGCCTGTAATTTCTTTCATGTCAGCCAAGGTAAGTGTCGGTTCAGTTTGCATAGCATTCAGAATCTTTGTGTAATTTGGGGTTCGGAATGCAATGCGTTCACCATCATACCACCACACATTTTCATTTCTTTCGCTAATAAACAATACATCGTTATAAACCTCTGTTGCAACCAAATCTCTGAAATATTTCAAAAAAGGACGGATATCCTTAATTTCTGCGTGAGCACCATCACTAGGGACAGGCCCAACTTCGAGATCTGTTTGATGCAGAGCCTCCTGATACTCACTCTTCTTGCGGCTGCGAACAACGACCATCGGGTAATTATGGCGAGTTAGGATAAAGTTTGTCATCAGTCGGGCAATACGGCCATTTCCATCTTCAAAGGGATGAATGCGTATATAACGGTAATGGAATAACGCTGCCAACTCTACAGGTGAGAGTTTTCCTTCTTGCTCAGCCTTGTTATACCAATCTACCAGGTCTGCCATTAGGTAGGGAGTCTCTTCCGGCGAAGCATACTCAAACCTGTCGCCGTATCTTGTAATGACACTATTTGGCCTAGTCTTATACTGACCAGCGTGTATTACATAACTTGTCTGCACGCCACCAGGAAGATTACGAAATACCGTGTAATCTTCACGAAGTAGAGTTTTGTGTAATGTTCTGATAAAATTCTGAGTCAATGGAGTTTCTTTCACTCTTGCTTCCTCTGTCATCATACGAAGTCCAACGTTGCTTGCTGCCATCTCTTGTACGTCACGCACATCAGCCTCGCCAATCACTTTACCAAAGAGCAACAAAATTTCCGTCTGACCATAGGTCAGTGTATTCCCCTCAATGTGGTTGCTGTTGTAGTTGAAGTCAACTGTAAAACGACGGCTAAGCCTCTCCCTGTCCTTATCAGACAATGGTTGCAGCTCTTGCCATGCAGCCAATGCTTTCTTGATATTTAGGTATTTCATACGCCTCAAAATTTATTATCATGACTGCAAATATATAAAAAAACTTTGAATATGGTTATATATATACAACCTTTTCATGCTTTTTGCGACATGTCGAATAGTAAAATTGGAGATTTATTGCTCCAATACCCAATTATGTCTATTGGCTTTATTTTGTTCCTTATCTAAAACTATGGATTTGGAATAGCAGGCAAAACAGCCGAACTCATTCCATAATAACCCAATAGTAAAAAAGCAAGAAGCTGCTTAAAACAGAATAAAATTATGGCTTTGGCTCCAAACTCGGTTTCAGAAGCATTTAGTTCATTTTCTAATTAAAAAACTGCATTCTTTCACAAGTTTTGTACCGCAAATTTTGATATTTAAGAAATTACACTTACTTTTACTTCTCAAAATGGAGACACAAACCGATATTTAAAAAGATGGTTCTACGTGAAGTTGTTATAACCGCAACGTGTTGAACAAAGGTAGTATATGACAATAAATAATTTGCTGAACGTCAAATCTCGTGATGAATTGCGCGAATGGCTGATGCATAATTATGATAAGGAAATGTCATCTGGAGCTGTTCAAAAAATGGCTTGAAAAATTTATTGAAAACACCTGAAAGGGGGTATGTATGATGAATGGTACGATAACGGCATAAATAATTATCTAAAATTATGAGAACAACAATATTATGTATTTTGCTTTTCTGCGCTTATGCGCTGGACACGAAGGCTCAGACAATAGAACCTGAGGTGAATGAGAATGTTGAACTGATGAGTATATTGGCACGTATGGCCGGATATCCTGAATATAACATGGACATGGCAGGGCAATATATAAAAGACATGGATGAATATTTTAAGAGTCAGACGATGCATCCGGCTGTGCATTATATGAAAGAACTCAGAAACAAGTACGGCATATCTTTTGATGCCGTGATGTCGATGGCGATACATCTTAATAATCAGAACGGCACGTTCTCGCTGATAGACGAAGAAGTGCCGACGCTTGAAAAGAGATGGGGCAAGGTGGACAAGACGGAGTTTTTGACACAGCTCGGCAACTTTTATAAAGACTCAAGGTTCAACGACTTTTTCAATGCACATAAAACCCTCTATGAAAAAGGACTTGACGCTTATCGTGAGAATGTGATAAAGTATCTTGACACAAGTTGGTATTCGGATTTCTATGGTAAAGCGCCGCAGGAAATATTTTCTGTGATTATTGGCTTTTGTAACGGCGGTGGAAACTATGGAGTTAACAGACACGTAAGAGGCAACAAGAAAGAAGTGTTTGCCGTTGTGGGCTATTATGTTGACAAGGACGACAGGCCAATGTACAGCAAGGATTATCTGCCTACGCTTGTGCATGAGTTTAATCACTCCTTTGTAAATTATCTGCTTGATGAGAAACGATATCCTGGTCATGTGAAAGATATGGAACAGGCGGCAACAGGCATATTTGAGCTGTCTAAATGGGCAATGGCGAAGCAGGCATATGGCAATTGGAAGACAATGATAAACGAATCGCTGGTGCGCGCAGCCGTAATCTGTTATATGTTGGACAATGATTATAAACCGGAAGAAGTGAAGCAGGAGTTGTCGGAGCAGATTCAGCGCAACTTCAGATGGATGCCTGAACTGGTGAGTCTGCTGAGAAAATATGAGAAGAAACAGCATAAATATGGCAACTTTGAGAACTTCTATCCGCATGTCATAACCTTCTTTTCGGATGTGGCGAAAAAGGAAAATGAGCAATTCAAGGTATTAAACTGAAATCGGTAATTATGCCGTACATAGTTTTATAAATTTTGTGCATTAATGGTTTCAGCCGTTATGTTGTTTTTATTGGCGCAAGGTGCTAAGGGAAAACGAAATTCAGCGCTAGCTAATTAAAAATTAAAAGTGAAAAACAAGTGCATGTGGTTCCCATTCGCAAGCACTATGTTTGGTATTGTGCCGGCTGATTTGCAATCTGCCGGAATTGAGTATCAGAACCGAAGGTCAGCGTAGCTAATTTTTTAATCCGATTACTTCCTATTTCTTGTAGTAAACATTGACTTGACTAACGTCGAACTTCGTTTTTAGCGCAGCTAATTATGAAACGCTGTTCGGCGTTAGCCAATTATAAAAGTGTCTGCAAAAAATTGACGAAGAACCGCTCAATGTAAAAAATACAGACAGGATTCTTATAACGATTTGGATTTAATGTAAACCTAAACTCGGCATAAGAAAAATGTGTCAGCGGCATAAATGTACAGGCAGGAATGCTGACAGCCATAAATACCGGCCTGTTTGCCGGTAAAAACTGTGCCGTTTCCGCATCAAAAGTGGCCTGTTTTTAGACCGTAAACGATAGGTTAATGATTTGAAACATATACGCATTGTTTTGCTTACAGTTTTCTTTGTGGAGGTTCTTTCTCTGATTGTTTTTTAATGAAGAATATGCGTTTTCCTTTCAGTTTTTTCCGTTAATTTCTGTGATGCTTTTTATGCAGGCTTATATGGATGAGAACATTTGTGGCAGTTTTGTTTTATTGCCGTCAGAAAATAAGTACGGATGTTTTTGATGAAGAATAAAAAAATATTATCTTTGCAGTTAGACAAGTAAGGGCAGAGAACCCGTACATGTCATAACGGCGTGCTGAAAGGCTTACGGCATTATGCCGGACAAAAACGGCAGCATACAGTTGACGAAAAGGGGCGGGGGATGGACAGATGTACTAAGGAGCAGCGGCACAAAAACATGGCCGCCATACATTCGGCAAACACAAAGCCGGAGATGATAGTCAGGAAGTATCTGTTTTCACGCGGATTCAGATACAGGCTGAATCATCCGCGCCTGCCGGGACATCCAGACATAGTGCTGCGCAAATATCGCACGTGCATCTTTGTGAACGGTTGCTTCTGGCATGGACATGAAGGGTGCAAGTATTTCAAGATGCCAAAGAGCAACGTTGACTTCTGGGCAGCCAAGATAAACCGCAACAGGCAGCGCGACAAAAGGGTGCAGCAGGAGCTGGCCGCCATGGGATGGCACTGCATGACGGTGTGGGAGTGTGAGCTGAAGACAGACAGGCGTGAACAGACGCTGACGTCGCTCGAATACACATTGAACCATATATATCTTGGCGACCGCACCGTGAGATACTCTCTGCCGGAAGACGACTGCGGCATGATGGCGGCAGAGGCCGAGCCTGAATATGGGGCGGCGGATGATGACGACGGGGCGATGATATAACGCATAGAATTAACAGCTAAACCGGAAACAAGAAAATAAATCTTTACAACTGTATGAGTTAAAAAACTAAATAGCTTACGTTTTAAGTGTAGAATTTGCTAAATTTGCGGCAGAAACAAGTATTGTGTAGATGAAAGATTTTGCGGCTATAGATTTTGAGACGGCCAACGGCGAGCGCAGTTCGGTGTGCAGCGTGGGCGTGGTGGTTGTGCGTGACGGTGAGATTGCCGACACGTTCTATTCGCTTATACAGCCCGAGCCAAACTATTACACCTATTGGTGCAGCAGAGTGCATGGCCTGACGCGCGAAGATACCGAGGAGGCACCGGTGTTCAGCGAGGTGTGGAAGCAGGTGGAGCCGCTCATTGAGGGGCTGCCGCTGGTGGCCCATAACAAAGGCTTTGACGAGGGCTGCCTTAAAGCCGCGTTCAAGGTTTATCAGATGGATTATCCCGACTACTGCTTTTACGACACCCTTGCCGCTGCCCGCAGGGCTTTTCCCGGTGCAGAGAATCATCAGCTGCATACTGTTGCTGCCCTTTGTGGTTACGACCTAACGATGCACCACAATGCCCTTGCTGATGCCGAGGCCTGTGCATGGATTGCAAGAGAGATTTTGTGATGCTGCAATGTTGTGGCACATATACTGAGAATGAATAAAAGACGGAGTAAGAAAACAAGTCGAGTGTGTAATTGCTAAACAAAGAAGAAAAATGAAACCTATTGTAGCCATAGGAGATGTTCACGGTCTTGAAAAATGGAGAAGCATAGTTGATGAGCACGAAGACTGCACAATCGTGTTCCTGGGTGACTATCTTGATCCGTATGAATACATTACGCGCAGGCAACAGCTGGACAACCTGCGTGACATCATAGAACTTAAGAAGCGGCGCATGGACGACGTGGTGCTGCTTCTTGGCAACCATGACCTGCATTATTTCTGCGACAGGGCCCTGCCCGGCTCGCGCTACGACTTTCAGATAGAGAGGTTTGCCGAGGCTATGTTCAACGCCAACATAGAGCTGTTTCAGTATGCCTATCAGCAGGGCAACCGGATATTTACGCATGCCGGCATACAGCACAGCTGGTTTGTAGACGACTTTAAGGGCGACCTTACTCAGCCTATAGCGCATCAGCTAAATAATCCCGAGTCAGTCCAGTTTAACGCCATGTTGCGCCTTGGGCATGCCAGGGGAGGGCGCATAGGCAAAATCGGAGGAATATTCTGGGCAGACATAAGCGAACTGACCGACCCGCTGCATGGATATACGCAGATTGTTGGCCACAACCGCGTTGACGACATTACGGAACGCTGCGGATATAATGACAACAAGATAATCTTCTGCGACTGTCTGCGCAACGGCAAATATTATTATGAGGAATGAGGCTGTTTGCTTGACTAAATATGTAAAAGAAAAGATTAACAAATAGCAGAATGTCGGGACTAGGTATAGGCAAGCTATGTGTGAAACCATGATGCTCAAAAAAATGTCGTTAAAAAAACATCAGATTGCTTGTCGGTTAAAATTTTAATTCTTAATTTTGTTCATGCCTAAGGTTCATGATTTTCTTTTTCTTGGTTACAACTACATAAAGATAAGAAATTTTGGACCATGATTTTTTCAATCATAATTATTCTTATGCTAAATTGGATGTAATGCAATTCTGATCCAGGCAGTGGTTGACTAAAAATGATGATGAAGAATGATAGTTTCTTGATGCCTTGTTACTCTATATAGATAAAACAAAGAATTTATGTTGTTATGAATATTTTCAGATTGAATACTGATGCTTTATGGGATGGCATACGTGACTGGAGTTTAAAAGCAGGACGTTCGGCAGCCCGTCCCGTGTTGCTTATGTGGTATGTCATGCGCAGTGATAAAACGCCACGTAAGGACAAGTTGGCAATATTCGGTTCGCTGGCGTATCTTATATTGCCGATAGACCTTCTTGACGCTCACCGGCTGCCTGTCGTCGGCTGGCTGGATGAGGCGGTTTCGCTTGCGGTGCTGATCAGAAAAATGTCAAAGTATATCACTCCTGAGACACAAGCCAAGGTCGAAGCACAGCTTGACAAGTGGTTTCCGGAATACACAAAATATGAGATAGTTGAATAAAAATAGTCCACAATGAAGAATGCCCATCGTATATTGTATAAATCTGTGCGCAATGGAACTCTGTTCTGTGTTGTGATAGCAACAGTTGAGGACGGAAGATTGACCGTCCATAAAGTCGACTTTCAGGAGTGGGACTATAACCGACGCGACGGCATCGTGGAAGCCTCATACGGGTTTGACGGGGAAAACACTTTGAAACTATATAATCTTATGCAGGCTTCAACGGCTTCAGACTTCATCAAAAAACTAAAATTGGAGTTCGGTTTTAGAACGGACCGTAATACTTTTATTGGTAATCTGATGAAGTTCTGTGAAAAAAATAATATCAAAAATAAGTTTAACGTCTGGTATTAATTTAAACAACACAATAGTTATTATGAACAAAATGTATCTGAGAAAATCGATAAAACCTCTGGCATCCGCTGTTGTCACATTGCTTATGTGTGCTTGTCAGGGAAGTAAGACTGCCGGTTGTCAGACTATTGATCCTGCGATAAATCAATATACAGACAGTGTGCTGGCATGCCTGAAAGATGAACATCATGCCGACAGCGGTTTGATCATGGTTGTGGATACCCATACAGGCTATATAATGGCGGCAAGTGAGGTGGGGTGTACCGATAACGATATTATGGACAACTTCCGCAGAAATGAATATTCGTGTCTGGAGAAGGTGGCAACATGGCTGGCAGCATTGGAGAGCGGCAGAATAACCACCGGAGACACCATCGACACCTATGACGGTTCTTGCATAGTGTATGGCAGGGAACTGAATGATATGCCAGAAAGCAGGCACGGCAGGATGACCTTTCATGACGCGTTTGTGCAGCAGTCGAACATTGCGACTTATAAGGCGGCCTCTTTGGCATGCAAAAATAATGTAGACAGCTTAACCGAAGGCATAAGGATTACGGGACAGAATGTTCCCCAAAAGAAATATAAGGACAAGTCAGAATTTGTGTGGACTTCGCTGGGATATGGCTATAAGATGTCTGCGTGGGATATGATAGAATATATAAACGGAATAGTCAATGGCGGCACGATGGTTAAGCTTATGTCTGTAAATGGTCTCGTTCAGGTGATACAGGATAAGATGGCTGCCCCAAAAAACATTCGAGGCATCAGAAATATTTTTGAGGATAAGGAAAATCTCAAAAAGCTAAATTTTTCAGACGAAAGTCCAACAGGCACAATATGCACAGTGACCACACCGCAAGGACCTAAGTCGGTTGCTGAATATAAGGTGGAACTGTGCGGCTATTTCCCGACAGACAAACCAAAATACACGATTTATATTTGTGCGTACAGGCAAGATGTCGGAGAGCTTTATGATGCGGTCTGCAACTTATATTTAAAGCTGATGAAATACTTGTCGGCTCGTTAAGTAAATGATTAAACAACACACTAATTTCAGATTTTATTATGAAATGCAACATTTATGCCCTGTATGTCGCGTTCTCTGTGCTTCTGCTAACGGCAGCGTGCAGTTTGGATAATAAAATAGAGATAATAAACCTTATGCATACGGATATGCGTGAAGATTCTGATTGCATAAAGAAGACAGGCTTTATGGACTACGATTCGGTTACTTATTCAGACGGGTCTTATGCCGTGAGTATGCTGCAGTGGGCTCCTCAGAATTGGCTCATAAAATATGTAGACAAAGACGGCAGGCTCATGGCTACCATATCTGCGGCATCAGAAAACGAACCGCAGCGTATTGTGTATGGATATGACGATAAGGACCGCCTGAAATATATTTTGCAGTTTGATATAAATTTAAGGAGAGATTTTGACTTTACGGAGGAAAGATGCGACAGCGCATACCTGCATTTCAGGCTTGCTATAGACAGTCTTGATTTCAGCAGACCTGACACCAGCCGTCATAAGCTGGCTGAAATAGAATATAGTAATGAGGGATATGCCTATAAAGTGGAAGACAGGGCGTCTGGTAAAAAAATAACAGCTCCGACAGGTTATAAACTGAATGTAAGCGTTGATCCATGCGTATGTTTTTGGGAAAGTGATATAAACGGGGGATTTTATTACTTAAAGATAGATGTGGTTCCTTTAAAGAAAGGTAATGGCGATTACTTCATAAAAAGGTTTGTTGATTTCAAGCCTACGACAGAAGAGTATTATCAGAATGGGCAATTGGTCAAGACTGTGTGTCACCCTAATCCTAATTATCCTGATGATGTTAAGATAACAACTTCATGCAAGAGATTGAATGGAGCAAATATTTATTCGCTACAGTTTGGAAACAGTATGGATACACTGATAAGCACATGGAAAGACGGACTTATGCAAGAGGAAGTTATTAAAAGCAAGTGGGGAACGGTGTTGAACGTGAAGCGTTATTATTACCTTCCTTTGGGTAAAGTTAAGGAAGAGGAGAGGCGTTTTGATTTTAAGGAAAAGAAACTTAAGTCTGCTGCAGAGAAAATAATAAATATTTCAGACTTATTATCAGAAGACGACCTTATTAATCCTTTAAAAAATGATAGTTGGTGGAATGTATATGGTGAATAATACTGAAATATGGTTGGCATAGATGCTTCTTTTTCAGACGTTATTTCATCGCTTATTCATAAACCCAATCGAGCTTGTTTGAATTAGGCCGGATTGTATTTTTATATTGAAGGCTTGTCGCTTTTTAACAGGTTTGTCGGGCTATTTCAAGAAAAATGGGCTGCAATAGAAAATAATTAAGACATCAGAAGACATCAATATGTCTGTAGATTCAAACCATATGCGGTCTGTTGACCGGTTCGGGTTTAAATAAAGTTTTTGTTAACGTCACATAAAAGCTAAAAATAAACACTTGACATGGATTAAAAACATATAATTCATCGAAAAATTTTTGCTGCTTATGCTGCGGTTTGGCATAAGTGGCATTTATTTTTGCACAAAAATTAAATAACTTCGTATGATACTTTCAAACACATATATAAAAAATGAGTCAGCATTAAGAAAATATTTTTTAGGAAATATAAGACTTAATTGGACTTTTGGTTAGGTGATGTCATGGTGTAATTTCTTGATTTCAGACAATATAGGCAGGATAATGATGCCGTTGAGGCAGTTTCTGTGATTATATCCGTATGTTGCGGAGCTTTGTTATTTGCATAATGATAAGCTTATGCTTAGAAGAAGCGATAGGTTTTGTTTTGGGGTAAGATATTGTTTGCAATCGAAAGAAATGGGTGGGCTGTGGGTTTTTGTTTCTTATGAATAAGCATGTTTGGCGTACACAGGCTGCAGTATTGTCTGCATGGTTGTGGGCACGTGCATGTTGCGGTTTACATTTTTTGTACGTTGCGGCTTGAAATAATAAATAGCTGGCTGTTGTTGATGCTGTGTTGCCGGTGTCAGCCGTTATTGTTACGGCTGATGTCGGTTGTGTATTGATATTAGAACCAAAAAATAAATAGACAATTAATTATGACAAAAGACCTATTCGACAAGTATATATGGCTTGTTGATGTAATTTACCGCTCGCGAAAAATAACGTTTGAGGAAATCAATGAGCGGTGGCTCAGGTCGAGCCTGAGCGACGGGCAGGACATACCTTTAAGGACATTCCATAACTGGCGCGCGGCCATAGAACAGATTTTCGACATAAACATTGAATGCAACAGAAAAGGAGGCTACTATTATTACATCGAGAATGTAGACGACCTGGAAAACAACGGGCTGCGAAACTGGCTGCTGAACACCTTTTCGGTTAATAATCTGCTTGTAGACGGGCATAACCTCAACAAGCGCATACTGTTTGAATATATGCCTTCGGACAAAGTGCATCTCGAAAAGATTCTTGAAGCCATGCGCGACGGCCATGAGGCACAGTTTGAATATAGATGTAACTGGTGTGAAGAGACAGGATGTTATACTTTTAGACCTTATTGCGTAAAGTTGTTCAAGCAGCATTGGTATGCGGTGGGACAGTGTGTTGAATGTGGTTCGGTACGCACATTTGCGTTAGACCATATAATAGATATGCACATCACCGACAAGGAGTTTGTCTATCCCAAGGACTTTAACCCGGAGAAGTTTTTTGAAGACAGCTTCGGCATAGTTATAAGTGACGACAATCCGGTAAAAATCCGCCTGAAGGTGTATGGCATGCATGCGTCGTATATGCGCTCCCAACCTTTGCATCATTCGCAGCAGGAAGTTGAGACTGCCGAAGGTTACTCGGTGTTTGAGTATTATATGCGCCCTACGTGCGACCTGATACAGGAGATATTGTCGCGCGGCTCGGATGTAGAGGTGGTATCTCCCGAAAGTTTCCGTAAAAAAGTTGCAGAAGTGATACGCAGGATGGCCGGAAGATACGATGGTAATTCATAATTGACTACGCTGAACTACGTTTCACAATTTTTTCCGCTATGAAATGAGGTGATGAATCTCTGACATGGCGGAAACTTTTTTATTAAGGATGAATAGCTAAGAAACATGGTTTGTTTTAATTAAATTATGAAACGAAGTTCAGCGCAGCTAATTGTGAATTGTTCTTTTGCATTCTTCTTTCGATTTGTATTCACGTTTCGTTTTAATGTTGTATCTTTGTCAGCGGATTCGCGATGAATATACAGGAAATATCTGATTTATATGCCAAGTCGCCGCAGGTTGCGGCACTGGTCAAGTTGCTGGAAGACAAGTCTGTTCCGACCGTTTTCCTGCAGGGACTTGTTGCGTCGGCCGCTCCAATGATGTTTGCGTCGGCCGCACGCCGTGTCAGTCCTATGTGTCTTTTTGTTCTTAACGATGCCGAGGAGGCCGGCTATTTTTATCACGACCTTACTCAGATTATGGGCAACACAGACGTGTTGTTCTTCCCATCGTCTTATCGGCGTCAGGTGAAGTACGGACAGCGTGATCCGGCCAGCGAGATATTGCGCACCGAGGTGCTCAGCCGCTTGTCGGCGCCGCTTGAGGGCCATCCTCTTTATGTGGTTACATGTCCTGAGGCGTTGAGCGAACTTGTCGTGTCGCGCAAAAAACTTGACGAACGCACATTGCTGCTGCGCACAGGCGACACACACGACGTTATACAACTGGAAAGAACGCTGCGCGACTTTGGCTTCACAGAGGTTGACTATGTTTACGAGCCGGGCCAGTTTGCCCTGCGCGGAAGCATTCTCGACGTGTTCTCCTATAGCAGCGAATATCCTTTCCGTATCGACTTTTTCGGCGATGAAATAGACTCTATACGCACCTTTGAAGTGCAGAGCCAGTTGTCGCGCGACAAGCGCGAGCGCATAGAGATAGTGCCCGAACTGGCAACGCTGACCGACGAGAAAGTGTCGTTCATGCGCTTTCTGCCTGAAGACACCATCATTGTGGCTAAAGACATTCTGTATGTGCGCGACGTTATAGACCGCACCTATCATGACGGCTTTTCGCAGCAGGCTAAGAAAGAACGTCTCGAGGGACTGACCGAGATGGAGCAGCAGGCCGTGATGAAGGAGCTTAGGGCCGACTCCATGCTGATAAGCGGAGCACGCTTTATGACCGATGCTTCTGGTTTCAGACGTATGGAGATGGGCACCAAGCCGACGGGCACACCGGCGGCAACGCTGAAGTTTGACATGACGCCTCAGCCGCTGTTCCATAAGAACTTCGACCTGCTGACAAAGGCTCTTGAGGACTATATGCTGCGGGGATATAAACTTTATATCCTTGCCGACAGTGTCAAGCAGAACGAACGCCTGAAAGACATCTTCACAACGCTGGCAGACGAAGGCAAAGCCGGAAGGATAGAGTTCTTGCCTGTTGACAAGACTCTGCATGAAGGATTTGCCGACAACAGTATGCCGGCATGTTTCTTTACCGACCATCAGATATTCGACCGCTTCCACAAATACAGTCTGCGCTCTGACGCCGCACGCAGCGGCAAGATGGCGCTCACCATGAAAGAGTTGCAGGAGATGGAGCCGGGCGACTATATCGTGCATGTGGATTTCGGCATCGGGCGCTTTGCCGGACTGGTGCGTGTGCCGGCAGGCAACAGCTATCAGGAGGTGATACGCATCATTTATCAGAACAACGACAAGGTGGACGTGAGCATCCACTCGCTCTACAAGATATCAAAATACAAGCGCCGCGACAGCGAGACTCCGCCACGCCTGAGCACACTCGGCACTGGGGCATGGGACAGGCTGAAGGAGCGCACCAAGAAGAAGATAAAGGACATTGCGCGCGACCTTATAAAGCTATATGCGGCGCGCCGACACGAACAGGGCTATGCCTTCAGTACCGACTCGTTTATGCAGCATGAGCTTGAAGCCAGTTTTATATATGAGGACACGCCCGACCAGCTGAAGGCCACTAACGATGTTAAGGCCGACATGGAGAGCCGCAGGCCTATGGACAGGCTTGTTTGCGGTGACGTAGGCTTTGGCAAGACCGAGGTGGCTGTGCGTGCGGCCTTCAAGGCTGCGTGCGACTCTAAGCAGGTGGCTGTTCTTGTGCCTACAACTGTTTTGGCTTATCAGCACTATCAGACGTTCTCAAAGCGACTGAAGGATTTTCCAGTGCGTGTTGATTATCTGTCGCGCGCACGCAGCGCAAAGAAGACCCGTGAGGTGCTGGCCGACCTTGCCGACGGCAAGATTGACATCATTGTCGGCACGCACAAGCTGATAGGCAAGAGCGTGAAGTTTAAAGACCTAGGACTGCTCATAATAGACGAGGAACAGAAGTTTGGTGTGGCAACAAAGGAGAAACTGCGCAAGATGAAAGTGAACGTAGACACGCTGACCATGTCGGCAACGCCGATACCGCGCACGCTGCAGTTCTCGCTGATGGGTGCGCGCGACATGAGTATAATGCAGACTCCGCCGCCTAACCGCTATCCTATATGCACCGAGCTGCACACCTTTGACAAGGAAGTGATAGCCGATGCAATAAACTTTGAGATGAGCCGCAACGGACAGGTGTATTTCGTTAACGACCGCATAAGTAACCTGCCTGAGCTTGCCGCCATGATACGTAAGTATGTGCCCGACGCGCGTGTGGCCATCGGTCACGGACAGATGAAGCCCGAGGAACTCGAGAAGATCATAATGGACTTCATGAACTATGAATACGACGTGCTGCTGTCTACCACCATCGTTGAGAACGGCATTGACATAAGCAACGCCAACACCATAATTATCAACGATGCTCACCGCTTCGGACTGTCTGACCTTCATCAGATGCGTGGCCGTGTCGGCCGTGGCAACCGTAAGGCTTTCTGTTATCTGCTTGCTCCGCCTAAGTCGGTGCTTACGCAGGAGGCCCGTCGCCGGCTTGAGGCTCTCGAGACATTCTCTGAACTTGGCAGCGGATTTAACCTGTCTATGCAGGACCTCGACATCCGCGGAGCCGGCAATCTGCTTGGAGCCGAGCAGAGCGGATTTATGGAAGACCTTGGGTATGAGACTTATCAGAAGATATTGAATCAGGCCGTAACCGAGCTGAAGAACGATGAGTTCAGCGATATGTATGAGGACGAGATGGCCGAGGGCAAGACATTTACGGGCGACGACTTTGTTGAGGACTGCGCCATTGAGAGCGACCTCGAGATGTATCTGCCCGACCAGTATGTGCCCAGCAGCAGCGAGCGTATGCTCCTTTACCGTGAGCTTGACAACATTCAGACTGATGCCGACCTCGACGCTTACCGTTCTCGTCTTGTCGACCGTTTCGGTCCTGTGCCTCACGAGGGCGAAGAACTTATGCATGTTGTTCCGCTGCGCCGTATAGGCAAGCGTCTTGGCTGCGAGAAGATCATCTTGCGTCAGGGGCAGATGCGCATGCAGTTTGTGAGCAACCCCATGAGCGCATATTATCGCAGCAACGTGTTCGACACCATCTTAAACTATATCGGTCATAATCCGCGGACATGCAATCTGAAGGAAGTGGCCGGCAAGCGTATGATGATGGTTACGGGCATTAATACCGTTGGCGAAGCCGTAAAAAAACTGCGTGAGATAGAAGGGTTTAAGTGAAGAACGAAGAGTGAAGAACGAAGAATTCAATAGCTTTGCCGTATAGATTTTATTGGCAATTACTATGCATTTGAATTGACTAACGTCGAACACTGTTTCTTCGTTCTTTACTCTTCATTCTTCACTTTATTTATTCTGTGTTTCATTGTTCTCAGTGCGCTGTATGATATGCCGGTGGTTTGCATAATTTCGTCGTTGCTTTTGCCGTTGTTAATCATTATCAGCAGGAAAATGTTATACGGAGTCAGCTTTTTGTAGTTACGCTCTATACTTTCTATGGTTTTAGGGTCTATAGTCCTGTAATATTCAATCACGGCCTCATAGTCGTCCTTCTTCCATGTTATGGTCTTACCTCCTTTTTCCAGTTCATCGTAAAGCGTGCGTCCGTGGCCGAGAATAGTCATTCTCCTTTCTTTCAGACTCTCAATTTTCTTGTTCAGTTTCTCTATTTCCTTTTCGTTCTTGTCTTTCTCCTTGTCGAGTTCGCTTATCTTCTGTCTGTATTGTTCCGTCGTTCTGCTTATGTCCTCAATTTGTCGTTTTGTCGCATTTCTTCTTCGGCGGTTATATGCAAGCATGGATATCATTACAGCCGTTGCCAAAACCATTACGGCTGATATGGCAATCACGAGTCTGTTTTGGGCTTGCTCATCAGCCGCCTTTCTTTCGGCATTGTTTTGCAGACTGAGCATGTGTTCTGTCTGCTGTTTAGTCTTTATGCTGTCTTTTGTGGCCAAAGCCCTTTCTTCAAGTTCAGACGCCTCTTTATATTTTCCCTCTTCTTTTTTAAGGTCAGCCATCCATAACAGCACTTCTGCCTTAATTTCAAGTTCGTTAGTGTTTAGTGCGTCGTTCAGCAGTTGCCATGCCTTTTGGTTTTCTCCTCTTTCAAAATAAATTGAGCCTATGATATAATATGCGTGCGCATTTGGCTTAATTTCCAAAGACTTTTTCGCATAAAGGATAGCTTCGTCATACATGTTTTTGTTGATGAAACTTATACTTATATTTGTCAATATTTCTGCAATATGTTCATTGTTATTCAAATATTTTAAATAAGGAATTATTTTTTTTGAATATACTATGCTGCTGTCAACTTCTTCAATACGATTAAAAGCTAAATTAATCTTATTCATTGACAAGGCGATAAGAATTTTGTTGTTAGCTTTTTGGGCAGTCTGAAGGGCTCTCCGAGCATAGTTTAGTCCGGTTTGATAATTGCCGGTGTCGATATTTATAAAAGATAAGTTGATGTATATTTTCGTAATGAAGTTAAGGTCGCTTGTTCCTTTGGCCAAGTGTTCCGCTTTTTTTATTAAGTTTATGCCTTCGCTTTTGTTTCCCCTCTGATAGCATGTTATGCCTTTATAATAATATGCCTTGGCCAGCAAAATCTTGTTGTTGTTTTCTTCATAGAACCTTATGCTTTCATTAATCAAGGAGTCTGAATCGGTTTGCTTGTCGAGACAAAAATTTGCTTGCGTCATCAGCAAGTCGTAATATGCTTTGTTTTCTTCGTTTAGCCTTTTGACATTTATGTCCGACAGGTTATTCATGGCAAGTTCATATTTCTCCTTTTCAAGCAGTCTTTCTATTTCCGACAGCTTTTCATGTGTGTCGTTGTCGTTACTGCAATTTGTTAATATTAAAACGGATAAAATAAGGCAGAGTATAATTTTTGTCATTGCTTCAGAATTTTGATTAAAGGTATGAAAATAATACCAATCGAGCAAGAAAAATGAACGTTTTATCATTGCATCGTGTTACATTTTTAGTTTGACAAATGCTGTAATATGGGCACTAAAGTGTTGATGCATAATGCTTTATGCCTAAATAAAAAATGTAACACACCCGAAAAGATAAGCCGAAAAAGTTTGGATGTAATTTTGGATAACACTAATTTTGGAAGTAACGAAATTATTAAAATAAGTATTATGAAAAAAATCATCATGTTATTTATGCTTTTGGCTGTCATGACATCAGCCGGGGCGCAGAACGCATCAAATGCGGAAAAGTTTTACGACAGATTGTTGACTGATTTTGCAGTTGTTAGCGGAACTAAGTGTAATGGCGTCACGCTGCTTTCGCCAAGTGTAAATTTAGGTTATAAGCTCCTTCCGCGTATGTCTTTGTTCCTGCATACGGAAACGCTGTATGGGCATTATGACGAACAGAAAAGCTACGCAAGGACACAAGTTTACGGAGGTGGAGTAGGGTATACTTTATGGAAAGCAGATGCCGTGGCTCTCGAAGTGCGTGGCACTGTGGCTGCAGGACTTAGTTCTGAATGGAAAAATGTTATATATGACGCAGCGCTGATGATGAAGTTAGGGCGCGGAAAAATACACATGAACGTCGGTGTAGGATTCCGCCATATCAGTTCGCGCACAGCCGGCATAGACAATTATAATGGTGCCAACTTCATATTGGGCTTCGGAATTTAGGTTTGCTTAAGGTGCTAAAAGACTGGTTATAGAAAAGGAATGCTGAAAATCGTAACCAAATCATATTGTTTTGCTTAACGCGTGTCTGTAATTGTAACATGGCTAAAGCGAATTGTAAGCAAAGTCATGCGTAAATGTTTTAAATCATTAACCTATCGTTTATGCATCGTAACTCGGTCACTTTTACATCAAAAGTGGCCGAGTTTTTAGTCGTAATCCTATGACTTTTTTATGCTATCCATAAGGTTATGATAAAACTGAGAATTTATAATTAAATTATATGCATAAGGCGGTTTGTGTTTAAGCTTTTAGCCACAGCTGTCTTATGATAAAAAACTCCCCGTAAGCACCCTGCTGTGCTTACGGGGAATAGAATATGATAATAAAGATTTTGTTATTCTGCCGTCTTCTTCATAAACTTTCTTACAGGTCTGTCGGCGTTGTTGCTGCCGTCAGCACGTGTTGAAGGTGAGTAGTCAGGATAAGAGTAGCCATACCAGCTGTCCCAGCCCCATTCGAAGTCACCCCAGTTAGGTGATGACGTCTTGCGCAGCCTGAACTGCATTGGGTCGCCATATTCGCCTATGATAGTTCCGCTGAACCAGCTTTCAGATAGCGAGTAGTCGTATATTGTGAAGTAGGTGTCGTCCTCGCGTGAGTAAATTTCGATGTTGCGGTTGTTCACTCTCCATTCTATGTGGCTTGCGAAATAGTCCCACGGGGCATCGCTGTAATAGTCAATCCAGTAGCCTGTGCCCGAAGCATACTCGTAAGGATTCTTGTCGAAGGCCAGGATTGAGTAAGAAGAGTAGTAGGTGTGTCCGTTCCACTCGCTCGTTACGTACATGTCGCCTTCCCAAACGCCCCACAGTGTGTCGGCTATGTATTCGTCGTCGTCGCAGCTTACGAATGTCAATGACATGGCTGCCATCATTATCATAGCAAGGATAGATGTAAACTTTTTCATAATATATCGCTTTAAATTATTAATATTCTGTTTCGCTGTTTTAAATATTCTGTTGCAAATATAATTCATTGTGTCTGCCTGTGCAAGCATAAATCCATATTGTTTTTAGGAATTTCCCTATTTTTATGTTACCAAAAGCCTACTTTCATAGATGAATCCTGCCGTGAGAGACGCGCAGAAGTGGGGGCGCGATAACGGCAGAAGGCTTTATAGTCCGGTGTAGAGCGAGATAGTGGGGAGTAAGTTTTTAAAGCTCCGTTTAATTTAGTATCTTTGCATTCGTGCAGAATAATAAACAGACTGAAGGATGAAAAACAAGAAACACTTGATTATGGCAGCAGCCCTTATGGCTGCCCCAGTGTGCGCACAGGCGCAGGCCGTACACGAAACAATTAAGGTGAACATTGAGCGCGGGCGCATTGATGCCGTTACGGGCATAGTATATTCGCAGATTACATCGGCATCAGACAACCGCACGCTGCAGATGACTCTGCTCGTGCCGTGTACGGACAAGCCAAAACCGGCCATAATATATTATCCCGGCGGCGGATTCCTTTCGGCAGCACACGACAGATATGTAGAGATGCGCATGGCTCTGGCTGAGGCCGGCTTTGTGGTGGCATCAGTAGAGTATCGCACCGTGCCCGACATGTTTCCGGCTTTGCTGGTCGACGGCAAGTCGGCCGTCCGCTATCTTCGTGCCCATGCCCGTCAGTTTGGCATCGACCCTCAGCGCATAGGCGTGATAGGCGATTCGGCAGGAGGATATCTTGCGCAGATGGTAGGCGTTACGGGCGGCGACAAGGAATATGATCAGGGCGACTATCTCGACCAGAGTTCGGATGTGCAGGCCGCAGCGACAATTTATGGCATAAGCAACCTGATGAACATAGGCGAGGGGTATTCAAAGGAGATACAGGACATACACGCATCGAAGGCCGTTACCGAGGCGCTGCTCGTTCACGGAACGGCGTTTGCCTCTTATCCTGGCGCAAGCATTCTTAGCGATACGGCAAAGGCAATGAAGGCAAGTCCGATGGGGCATATACGCAAGGGACTGCCTCCGTTCCTGATAATGCACGGCACGGCAGACGCACTGGTGTCGCCTGTGCAGAGCAGGCAGCTGTATGACGCGCTGAAGAAAGCAGACAACGACGTAAGTTATGTAGAGGTTGAAGATGCCGGGCATGGCGACATGCACTGGTTTCAGCAGCCTGTCATCGACCGCGTGGTTAGATGGTTTAAGGAGAAACTTGCAGAAAAATAATATTTTGTGAATTAAGAAAATTAAAGGGGACGTTTTTTGAGTGCATCAAAAAACGTCCCCTTTGATTGTTTATGGTGTCTTTGTTAGGATGATAATCAACGAGACAAACGTTCCGGCTGATTTGCGCGGGTGTTGTTGTGCGTAGCTGAGAATCTGCCGGAATTAAATATAACAACCGAAAATCAGAGCGGCTAATTTTCTGATCTATCGCCAGCTCATAAACAATTTTGTAGTTTCGGCATCATGATGGTCGAAGAACAGATTTTTGCCTGTGTCGAGTGTGGCTATCTCTGCCATTTCCTCGTCTGAAAGTTCAAAGTCGAAGATGTCGAGATTCTGCTCCATGCGCTCTATGTGAACAGACTTCGGTATTATTATCACGCCACGCTGAATCAGCCAGCGCAATGCAATCTGTGCCACGCTCTTGCCGTGACTGTTGCCTGTCTTTGTGAGAGTTTCGTTGCTGAACAGATTGTTGCGGCCTTCCGCAAGCGGACCCCATGACATGATGTGTGTGCCGAACTCCTCCATTATCTTCTGTGTTTCAGTCTGCTGATTGAACACATGCGTCTCAACCTGATTGACCGCAGGCACAATGTCGACGTTGCTGGCCAGGTCGATAAAGTGGTCGGGATAAAAGTTGCTCACGCCTATGGCGCGCAGCTTGCCCTCTCTGTAGGCATCCTCGAGGGCCCTGTAGGCTCCGTAGCGGTCGCAGAATGGCTGATGAAGAAGCATCAGGTCAATGTAATCAGTCTGCAGCTTGCGCAGACTATCGTCTATCGATGCTTTTGCCTTTTCGTAGCCGTAGTTGGATATCCACACCTTGCTCACGATGAAAATGTCCGACCGGTTAATTCCGCTGTTCTTCACGGCACGTCCCACACCTTCCTCGTTATGGTAGGCCTGTGCCGTGTCAATCATCCTGTAGCCTGTTTTCAGTGCGTCGCTCACGCAATGTTCACATTCGTCGGGCGAAACCTGATATACGCCGTAGCCTATCTGTGGCATCTCTATTCCGTTGTTCAGTTTTATTGTCTTCATGTTACCTTCGTTTTTATGTTTAGCAAAATGTTTCTTTCACTTTGCAAAGTTAGCAATAAATAACTGAGTGAAGAGGATATGGATTACGGATAGATTAACCACTTTTACAGACTTTTTTAATCACTCTTTGAGACGTCGGCTGCATAGCCGTTTCAGCTGTGTCTGCCGGCAGCGTGAAGGCATGCGCTGCCTATGGCCTTTGCCTCTCAGTTATAGCCACCTTTATCACTCCGTCAAGCCTGTTTTCAAACGTGCGGTAAGCCTCTTCAATCTCGTTTAGCGGATAGCTGTGGGTTATCAGCGGGGTGGTGTCGATGCGTCCTTCGGATATCAGACGCAGAATTTCGTCGCAGTCGCAACCGTCAACGCCGCCTGTCTTGAACGTAAGGTTCTTGCCATACATGTCGGGCAGCGGCAGTGTCTGCGGCTTGTCGTAAAGAGCCACAACGGTAACTATTGCATTGGGACGTGCGCATCGCCATGCCAGTTCGAAAGTGTCGTCGGCTCCTGCCACTTCAATCACTCTGTCGGCGCCGCCGTGACTGCTGTTGGCTCTTACAAAGGCTTCGGCGTCTTCGGGCTTGGTTACGAGTACATCGGGATAATGACTGCGTACAAAACGGATGCGCTCGTCCGACTTCTCGCAGACGATTATGCGCCGTGGCTTATGGAGCATGGCGCACAGCAGGGTGCATATGCCTGTCGGACCGGCACCTATTATCATTACTATGTCGTCTGATGTAATTTCGGATATGCGTGCTGCCCAGAATCCTGTGGCAAGTATGTCTCCTGTGAAGAGTGCCTGCTCGTCTGTTACGTTGTCGGGTATGCGGTTGAGTCCGTTGTCGGCGTGCGGCACTCTTACATATTCGGCCTGTCCGCCGTCTATTCGGCAACCTAACGCCCAGCCTCCGTCGGGGTCTTCGCAGTTGTTCACGTAGCCGTGCTTGCAGAAGAAACATTCGCCGCAGAACGTTTCAACGTTCACCGTAACGCGGTCGCCCGGCTTAACGTTTCTTACTTCAGCTCCCACCTGTTCAACTATGCCCACCATTTCGTGGCCAACGGTTATGCCGGGCACGGCCCTCGGCACGCTGCCGTGCTTTATGTGCAGGTCGCTCGTGCAGATGCTTCCGAGGGTTACTCGCACAATGGCGTCGCGCGCGTCTTTAATTTGCGGCACGGGCTTTTCTTTAAGTTCAAACCGTCCGCGCTCTATGTATGTGTATGCTAACATCGTTTTGCTTGGTTTTATGGTTATATTAAATATGTTTCGGTATATAATGAGTCAGGGTAAAACCCCGGTTGCCGCATTGCTGGCCACAGGTTATTCCTCTTTGGCATTGAAGAAGGCGTCGAGCACTTCGGCAAATATGTCGCCTGGCGATATGCTGTCAAACAGCTGCATGCAGGTGCGCAGCTTCAGCACGTCGATTTGTGAGCCCATAAGTCTTCGTATTGTGGTGCGGCCTTTGTGCTCGAGCAGTGCGGCAGATATTTCGCGCAGTCGCGCTCCGAGCAGCGGGTGTGCCAGATATGCGCGTGCTTCGCCGGTGCCGTCGAGTCCGTAATATTCAGAGTTGTAGCTGTGCCCAAGACCTTTCTGCTGCGGAAATATGTACCATATCCAGTGGCTACGCTTGCCACCGCTGCGTATTTCGCTAAGTGCTGTTGCATATTCGGTTTCCTGTGCGTCGATGAATCTTTGCAGATTATATTCATTTTCGTTCATGGCATTATGTTTATTTGGTTTGTATGTCTTGTTCCTTGTTTTTGGAATGCTATGCGCGGGGTGCCGTCGGCAACGTAAATAGTGCCGCATCTTATGAATCCTTCTTTCTCTAGAATGCTGATCATCGTGGAGTTAAGTTCGTGAGTGTCCACCCTTAGGTTGCCTTTGTCAAGGGCAAACCTTATGGCAAGCAGTGCTATGCCGCCTACGCTGCCGTCAGACGCAAGTCGGTGTATCACGTTATAAGGCTCGTCGTCGGGCCATTGGCCGTTGTATATCTTGGCATAAGTTGGCTCGGGCGACGGGCGCATGCAGAAGCATGCCACAATGCGGCCGTTGAGGCATATCAGATAGAAACACCCGTCGGCAACATCACTCGCCACGGTCTGTTTCTGCGGATAGCCGTTAGTCCACTGCACGTTGTTGCCGTTGCGACGCATATATTGCCGCGCCTTGTCGAATATATCGTTTATCTGTGGCCACAGATTTTCAAATTCCTCTTTGCGGCACAGCTTTATCTGCGGTCTTATGTCTTTTGTAACGGCAGAGCCGTCGTGTTTTGCATATTGTTTCATATCAGGCTTTTGGCACATATAGTTTTTTTAATGACATACAAAGATAGTGAAAGGCGAGAGCAAAGTCAAATAAAAGACGTAGTTTTTTGAATTTTGTCATAGCCGAGCCGCCTCATTTTGGGTATGCCTGCCGTCGTTTGTAAATATTCCTGTATTACGGAAACAGATATAAAGGTATTTTTGACTTTGTGCAATTACATAAATATTTCAAAAAAACTTCTTCAAAGGATGTGGGATATTCAAAACTTTTGTGTAAGTTTGCAGAAGATAAAAATATCATGCCAAAAGTTTACTGATAAACAGTTGTCGCAGCGTTTGGCATAAAGTTTGTAGAAGATTTTATATATAAACCGATAAAAACAAAAGATGAAAACAGTTTATGATTTCACTGTCAAGGACAGAAAAGGAAAAGACGTATCGTTAAAGGAGTATTCCAACGAGGTGCTGCTGATTGTAAACACAGCAACAAAGTGCGGATTCACACCGCAGTATGAGGAGTTGGAGAAACTTTATGAAAAATATCACACTCAGGGATTCGAGATTCTTGATTTCCCATGCAACCAGTTCGGACAGCAGGCTCCGGGCACTGACGAATCTATACATGAGTTCTGCAAGCTGAACTATGGCACAGAGTTTCCACGTTTCAAGAAACTGAAGGTTAACGGCGAAGACGCAGATCCTTTGTACAAATATCTTACAAGCCAGAAGGGCTTTGCCGGATGGGACATGAGTCATCCTATAGCTCCGATTCTTGACGATATGCTGTCAAAGGCAGATCCCGACTATAAGAGCAAGGCAGACATAAAGTGGAACTTCACAAAGTTCCTTGTTGCCAAGAATGGTGTAGTTGTGGCACGTTTCGAGCCTACAGAGAAGATAGAGAACATAGAGAAGCAGATTGAAGAACTGTTGAAGAAATAAAAACATATACATTCATATTTGTATAAGATGAAATGAAAAGCCAATGATATAGCGCGGTGCAACCTTATGGGGCATGGTGGTGTATTGTTGGCTTTTCTTTGTCTTTAAAAAAAACTATAAATTAATATGGAAAACGCAGAGAGAGTGAGCTGCCTTATCATAGGCAGCGGTCCGGCAGGATATACGGCTGCGATATATGCAGCACGTGCTAACCTGAATCCGGTAGAGTATTGCGGTCTGCAGGTTGGCGGACAGCTGACACAGACTACAGTGATAGAGAATTTCCCCGGCTATCCCGAGGGTGTTGACGGCAATCAGATGATGTTGGATTTGAGGCAGCAGGCAGAGCGCTTCGGTACAGACATGCGCGACGGCGTTATCGTTAAGGCCGACCTGAGCGAGGCTCCTTACAAGCTGACAACAGACGACGGACATGTTATTGCTGCCGACACAGTAATCATTGCCACAGGTGCTTCGGCAAAATATCTCGGCCTGGCTGACGAGGAGAAATATAAGGGCGAAGGCGTGTCTGCATGTGCCACATGCGACGGCTTCTTCTATCGCAAGAAGGTTGTTGCCGTTGTTGGCGGCGGCGACACAGCATGCGAGGAGGCTCTTTATCTTGCAAGTCTTGCAAAGAAGGTTTACATGATTGTGCGCAAGCCGTTCCTCCGTGCATCAGAGGTTATGCAGCGCCGTGTAAAGGAGGCTGAGAACATAGAAATTCTGTTTGAGCACAACACGCTCGGCCTTTATGGTGAGAACGGTGTTGAGGGTGCCCACCTCGTTAAGCGCAAGGGCGAACCCGACGAGGAGAAATACGATCTGCCTATCGACGGCTTCTTCCTTGCTATCGGTCACAAGCCTAACAGCGATGTGTTTAAAGAGTGGCTCGACCTCGACGAGATAGGATATATCAAGACCATAGGCAATACTCCTTGCACCAATGTGCCCGGCGTATTTGCTGCCGGCGACGTTGCCGATCCTCACTATCGTCAGGCAATCACAGCAGCTGCAAGCGGTTGCCGTGCGGCAATAGAGGCTAAGAACTATCTTCAGGAGCATCCGTCTCACTGATAGACGTTTGCTAGCTTGAATAAGAAATAAAGTGGAGTATGGGCGCGTATGATTTCTCATGTCGTTCATACTCTTTTTTGTATTGTGCCGGATATTAGTAGATAAGTCTTTTCAAAGCTTGTGTTATTCGGTATATGCTGGCCTTATTCTGACAAAATGGCGGCAGTCCGAATATAGAAAATAAATCGGTGAGTCCGAAATATCTGGTTTGCTCAAAAATAACCACTTGTTTGCAACAGAAAACTCGGCCACTTTTGCATCAAAAGTGGCCGAGTTTTGACTCATAAACAATAGGTTAATGATTAGAAACCTATGGATGTGATTTAGTTTACAGTCTTTATTGAAATTGGCTGTATTTTTACCTAACTTTAATGAAAATACGCCTATTACTTTCAGATTTTTTTAGTTTAAATGCAATTAAACTTTTGTTGCCCGTAAAAACAAAATAAGTGGATATGGGTTGAACTCAAAAAAGAGCAGTTGGGCTGACTTATATATTCTGTATTATAAATTGCCGTTTATAAATTCATGCAGCCGAGTTATTTTAACGTGAGTTCGACTAATTTAGAATAGTCGCCCATTAAAAAATCTTTATTTAGTTGCCTCTTAAAACATCATTATCTACTGGTATTCAGTTATTTAAACAATAAAAGTCTTTGACAAATCTGCAAGTTCTCTTACATTTAGGGTAATATACTTGCAGAGTTTATGATTGAAAAGACGAATAACAGCTCTTCTTTATTCTGCAACCTGTCTGACATGCTGAACCAATCGCACCCACTTTACCGGTTGGCGGACAAAATGGATTGGGGAAAATTTGAAACAGCTTTTCTGCCATTGTATAGTCAGTCCAACGGCCGTCCCGTCAAGCCAATCCGTTTAATGTGTGCTATGCTCATCCTGAAGCACCTTCGTAATCTGTCAGATGACTCTTTGGTAGAATAATGGAGCGAATTATTATCAGTATTTTTGTGGTATGCAGGAGTTCACTCCGTCTGCCCCATGTGCCTCTTCAGAACTTATTCATTTCCGCAAGCGTATCGGTAAAGAAGGAATTGAACTTATTTTTCAGGAAAGCATTCGTGTGAATAACGAGGAGGATGCTGAAGACCATCATCATGATACAGCCTTTATTGATTCTACTGTTCAGGAAAAGAATATCACTTATAACACGGATGCAAAGTTGCATAAGAAGATCGTGAAAAAGGTTCTTGGCATTGTGAAAAAGCTTGGCCTTCTTCTGCGCCAAAGCTACACCTTTGTGCTGAAGGGAATCTATCGTGACCAGCGTTTCCGGAACC
>OGLY01000097.1_pt1 | contig 54625 bp, 38 predicted proteins | sample 1573091 | NCBI WGS metagenome assembly OGLY01 (sample SAMEA2581916, study PRJEB24529) | metagenome | biome: Human gut stool | place: China | collected 2011
AAATTAGTGCTTTATTTTAAAAAAAAGAAGTTATTAGAGAAAAATTTCCGTAATAGTGAAAGATTTATATTTGTGTAACAAAAATGCAATTTGCACTTTACAAATATGAAATTTATTTTGTTTCTTTGCAGGTCAAAGTCAATCATATAACAATAACACAGATATGAAAATCATCAATCTCAGTGAAGGCAATTCGCTTCTGAACCAATACGTAGCAGAATTGCGTGATGTACATGTTCAGAACGACCGTATGCGCTTCCGCAGAAATATCGAAAGAATAGGGGAAATCATGGCATACGAAATGAGTAAAGCACTAACCTATTCCGTCAAGCAGGTACAGACACCACTGGGAACTGCCACGGCCAGTACGCATGATGACAAAATAGTGATTGCCACTGTATTCCGCGCCGGACTGCCCCTGCACACCGGTTTTCTGAATATGTTCGACCATGCCGATAACGCTTTCGTTTCCGCATTCCGTTTCTACAAGGATGATGAACACCGTATTGTAGATGTACACATCGAATACATTGCCGCTCCCTCTCTGAATGACAAGACATTGCTTTTGGTCGACCCGATGCTTGCCACCGGCGAAAGCATGGAGCTTGCCTGGAAAGCTTTACTCACTAAAGGTACTCCTGCCAAACTGCAAATGGCCTGTGTCATTGCCAGCCGACAAGGAGTAGAGCATATGGCAAAACTTTTTCCCGGTGATAATATCACATTATGGTGTGCCGCCATCGACCCGGTTTTGGACGAGCACAAATACATTGTTCCGGGGCTGGGAGATGCAGGCGACTTGTCGTTTGGCGAGAAACTCTAACATCCGACTGTCATAAATCACAAATGGTTAGTAACCGGCAGCCCTCTCGCTGCTCATTACTAACCATTTATTATTTTCGACGATATGTCAAAAAGTAATTTCCATATCGTTATTTCACTTCCCAGATATCATTGGTCATCAGCAATTCCCGGAAATTATGATATTTCTTTTTAGCTGAGACTTCATCAATTTGTTCGTGAACCGCATCATCATAAGTAGGAGCCTCCACATCACGAATAACGCCCAATGCAATCGGGAAATCAGGACCTTCCATCAAAGCCAGTTTCAGCTGCAACGTGTTATCCATGCAATGTGCATCGTGAATCAGAATGTCTTTTTCTGTAATTCCATTCTCACCCAGTTTCACCACTTTCAGTCCGAAGCCTTCCTGCATCAATCCGAATTCCTTGTTCTCGCCAAACAACATCGGTTTGCCATGTTCCAGATAAATCGCATTCTTGGCGCGGCCTTCCTTATTGTATACAGATTCGTGTGTACCGTCATTGAATATCACACAATTCTGAAGAATCTCGCAAACCGAAGCACCCTTATGGTTAGCGGCTGCCTTCAACACTTCCACAGTGCCGGGACCGTCCGTTGCCACAGCACGGGCAAAGAAACGTCCGCGTGCACCAAAGCATAATTCGGCCGGATGGAACGGGTCTTCCACTGTTCCGTAAGGAGACGACTTGCTGACAAACCCACGGGGAGAAGTAGGAGAATACTGCCCTTTCGTCAAGCCATAAATACGATTGTTCAGCAAAATCATGTTCAAGTCGATATTACGACGCACAGCGTGGATAAAATGATTACCACCGATAGCCAGCCCATCACCGTCACCGGAAATCTGCCACACGGTGAGTTTCGGATTAGCTACCTTGCAACCGGTAGAAATTGCTGCCGCACGACCATGAACAGTTTGCATGGCGTATGTATTCATATAATAAGGCAAACGGCTGGAACAACCGATACCCGAAATAACTGCTGTATTATGAGGAGCTATTCCCAGTTCAGCCATCGCTTTGTGCAATGATGCCAAAAAGAAATGGTCACCGCAGCCCGGACACCAACGGGGCTGTCCTTTCTTAAAATCTTTTGCTGTATATTCGCTCATAGTTCTTACTTTCTTTACGGTTATTATTTATTTAAAATCTCTGTGAAAGCATCAACTAATTCGCTGACAACAAACGGTTGACCTTTTACTTCATTAAACTGATAAGGAACAAATCCGTCTACTTTCATACGGAGATATCCGGCAAACTGGCCTAAGTTCTGTTCGGCCACCACTACCTTCTTATATTTCTTCAGCACTTCCGCCGTATTCTCAGGCAATGGGTTCAAATGAACGAAATGAGCCAAAGCAACTTTCTTTCCCGCCTTATTCATTTCTTCCATGGCCGAATACAAATGACCGTAAGTTCCGCCAAAGCCCACAATCAAAAGGTCGGCATCATCTGCACAGCCTTGCACCTTCACATCGGGCACAGGAATCTTCGCCACCTTTTCGGCACGTAAGCGACACATCAGATTATGGTTTTCAGGGTCTGTAGAGATAGCTCCCGTATTACTGTCTTTCTCCAGACCACCCAGAATGTGCATATAACCTTCCTGTCCGGGAAGAGCCCAATAACGAACGCCGGTTTCCGGATTACGTTTATAAGGTGTATAGTTATCTTTCATTTCCGGAGTCACGTAAGGAGGATTGATGGCAGGATAGCTTTCCAAGTCGGGCAATCTCCATGCACCCGAACCATTGGCAACAAACCCGTCTGTCAGAAGAACAACCGGAGTCATGTGTTCCAATGCCATTTTACAAGCAGCATAAGCAGCATCAAAACAATGAGTGGGAGAAGCTGCGGCAATCACCGGCATGGGAGATTCACCGTTACGTCCGAACAATGCCTGCAACAAGTCTGTCTGCTCCGATTTGGTAGGCAAACCGGTAGAAGGACCGCCACGCTGAACATCAACAACCACCAAAGGCAATTCGGTGATTACAGCCAGGTTCATCGCTTCAGATTTCAGGCAGACTCCGGGACCTGAAGTAGAGGTCGCTGCCAGCGCACCGGCAAATGAAGCACCGATAGCAGTGGCACAACCTGAAATTTCGTCTTCACACTGAACAGTAGTCACACCCAATGACTTGTGCTTGGACAATTCATGAAGAATATCTGTTGCCGGAGTGATGGGATAAGAACCGAGGAACAACGGCAGTCCTGCCTTTTCAGCAGCAGCAATCAAGCCGTATGCCGTTGCCTTGTTTCCGCTGATATCCATATATTTTCCGGGAACCTTTGTTTTTGTTTCTACCTTATAGGTATGGTCTACAGAAGCATGTGTATTATGCCCGTAGTCATAACCGGCGTGAATTACTTTAATATTAGCCTCGGCAATGGCCGGCTTCTTTGCAAACTTTTCACGCAAGAAATTCTCTGCGATTGTCAAATCGCGATTAAACAACCAGCAAACCAATCCCAGTGCAAACATATTACGGCACTTCAGCATTGATTTGTTATCCATTCCGCTATCTGCCAGACAATTCTTGACCATCTGCGAGATAGGAGCAGCAATCACATCCTGCTTGATGCCCATTTCCTCAATGGGATTCTCTGTCTTAAAAGCCGCCTTGTCCAAATCCGATTTCTGGAAACAATCTGTATCAATGATGATACAGGCTGTGGACTTGGCAAACTTATATTGTGTTTTCAATGCAGCGGCATTCATGGCAACCAACACATCGCATTTGTCGCCGGGAGTAAACACCTTACCGGCACCAATATGTACTTGGAAACCTGATACACCTGTCAATGAGCCTTGCGGGGCACGGATATCCGCCGGATAATCGGGAAAAGTACTGATATCATTTCCCACTGTAGCCGAAATATTAGAAAATATATTTCCGGCTAGCTGCATACCATCGCCTGAGTCGCCTGAGAAACGGACCACAACCTGGTCCAACTCCTTGACTATCATTTCATCTGCCATAACTTATAATTTAGGGTTACAATAAATTCATTGCTCGCAAAGTTCGGAAAGTCCTGTCAAAAAACAAAATATTCCGCCATTTATCTCCATGCGATTATCAAAGTGCACAAAATTACAGCAATATTTAATTTCAAACGAAGAAAAAGAGTAGATAAATAACTGTTTAATAGCATACTTCACTATCAATATGATATCGACGCGATATTCTCCGGAATAACATATTGTTATTTTTATGTATATTTTACGAACATCAGAAAACTTCTTCTGACAGATAAGTAAATCAATGGCCGATTTTAAAACATCAGAATGACAAAATAATTATTCCTCTTGTCATCTATACCCTTTTCTTATATTTTTCATTCTTTCATATTGCCGTTTTAACAAAAAGGACTACCTTTGCAGCCAGATAAGTTGCCCTGGTAGTTCAACGGATAGAATAGATGTTTCCTAAACATTAGATAGGGGTTCGATTCCCCTCCGGGGTACCACACAGGCCGAAACATACTTCACTTGCCCCCTTTTATCCCCCTTTATGGACAATTATTATCCTATTATCGGAAAATATGTACCCCTGTTTTCGGAATACACCCTGTATCTTTGACCTCGAAATACAACTCATTCTAATCTTAAATTACATTTTATGAACACACGTTTTCTAATGACACTCTGCTGCTGCCTGTTGCCCTTCACCCTCAAAGGAGCAGGCAAAGAAGACATGAAATGGTTTACCGATGCCAAATTCGGGATGTTTATCCACTGGGGGCTTTATTCACAAACTGCCGGTGACTGGAAGGGACACCCCACAAAAGGCGGCGAACACTTTATGCTGTATGAACGGATACCGGTCAAAGAATATGCTTTAATTGCCAATGACTTCAACCCGACCGAGTTCAACGCCCGAAAATGGGTAAAGACTGCCAAAGAAGCCGGCATGAAATATATCGTCATCACCTCCAAGCACCATGACGGATTTGCCATGTATCACTCGGCATGCAGCGATTACAACATCGTTACCCGTACCCCGTTTGCACGCGACCCGATGAAAGAACTGGCCGACGAATGCCGTAAGCAAGGACTGAAATTCGGTTTCTATTATTCCCTGGGAAGAGACTGGGAAGACCCTGATGTCCCCACCAACTGGCCGACCAAAGCCGGCAGAAGCAATACGTGGGATTTTCCCGATGAGGACAATAAGAACCTTCAGGCATACATCGACCGCAAGGTGCTGCCGCAATTAACCGAACTGCTGACCAATTACGGAGAAATCGCCATGATGTGGTTCGACACTCCCGAAATGGTAACCAAAGAGCAAAGCCGTTCCATCCGCCGGCTCATTGAGCGCCTGCAACCGCATTGCCTCATCAACAGCCGCATCGGAAACGGTCTGGGTGACTACCGCATCATAGAGCAGAAATTAATGAACGAGATAGACCCGAAACCTTGGGAAGCATGCCTCACCATGGGTGCCAACTGGGGATACAACAAATATGATACTGTCTACAAGAAACCCGACATGATGATTCGCAATCTGACAGACGTGGTCAGCAAAGGAGGAAATCTGTTGCTGAACATCGGTCCCAACCCCCAAGGCAGTTTCCCGCAGCAAACCGAACCCGGACTCAACGCTTTCCGCCAATGGATAAAGACAAACGGGGAAGCCATCTACGGCACTTCGCCCTGGCATACTTACGGTGAGACCTCGCCCCTTGCCCACGGAAAAAGAGAAGAGGTAAAAGAAGGGTTCCACGATGCCGTGTTCGATGGTACACCCGTCAATGCCATTCCCGATTTCAGATATACTGCCAAAGGCAACCATGTCTACGTTATCGTACGCCACGTGCCTGCCGGTGAATTTACACTCCGTGCCTTCAAAGGCTACACCGACCGCATCAAGCGCATCACATTGCTCGACAACAAGAAAACCGTCGAATGGAAGCCGACCGAAGAAGGATTACGAATCTGCCATATCCGGCGCTCTTCCGATGCTTTCCCTGTCTATGTGTTGCAGGTAGAAATGCAAGCAGAATAAATACTCTCTTTTACATAAAATCTCTTTTGCCGGTCCTTACTGCTTATCCTACACGTTCAGTGATAAAAAGCAAGAACCGGCTTTAAGCATTCCCCACCCTATGAATAAGCCTTTCACACCCTAAACACAGGTCTTTCCTTCCTTACATATATTACAGTCCGCCGTAACAGACCGTACAGTCCACTGCAACAGACTGTACGGTCCATTATGGAAGACTGTACAGTCTACTATGGAAGACCGTAATAACCGACAGGAGAAAAAGCCATAACCGGCAGGAGGAAAAGAGGTAATATACAGAAAGAAAGGACATAAAGGAGAGGAGAAAGAAGAGTACTCCCGCAAGCGGTGGAAACGGGCAAAAAACACAAAAAAAATAAGGAAGAATGCTAAAACACCGAGACACTGTCCTGTTATACAGAGCAACAGCAGTCAGAAGTTTGGCACACTCCCTTATCAATCATCCTTCCGGACGAAAGACAGAACGGATTATTATTTAATCACGCCCAATTCCTTACCCACCTTGATAAATGCAGCAATCGCTTTATCCAGATGTTCACGTTCGTGACCGGCAGACAGCTGAACACGGATACGAGCCTGACCTTTCGGCACAACCGGATAATAGAAACCGGTTACATAAATGCCTTCTTCCTGCATCTTGGCAGCGAAGTCCTGAGACAGTTTTGCATCATACAGCATCACTGCACAGATAGCGCTCTGAGTCGGCTTGATATCGAAACCGGCAGCCAGCATCTTGTCGCGGAAATAAGTTACATTGTCCATCAACTTAGTATGCAGTGCATCGCTTTCTTTCAACATCTTGAACATTTCAAGGCTGGCGCCCACGATGGCAGGAGCAACCGAGTTAGAGAACAGATACGGACGAGAACGCTGACGCAGCATGTCGATGATTTCTTTTCTACCTGTAGTGAAACCACCCATAGCACCGCCGAATGCCTTACCCAATGTACCGGTAAAGATATCCACACGTCCGTAAACATCATATTGTTCAGCCACACCATGACCGGTCGGACCCACTACACCGGCAGAATGCGATTCGTCTACCATTACCAACGCATCGTATTTTTCTGCCAATTCGCAAATCTTATCCATCGGAGCCACATTACCGTCCATAGAGAACACACCGTCAGTAGCAATGATACGGTGGCGTTGAGCTTGAGCTTCCTGCAGGCAGCGTTCCAAGTCAGCCATGTCTGCATTGGCATAACGATAACGTTTTGCCTTACACAGACGCACACCGTCAATGATAGAAGCGTGGTTCAATGCATCGGAAATGATTGCATCCTCGTCGGTCAGCAGCGGTTCGAACAAACCACCGTTTGCATCAAAGCAGGCAGCATATAATATTGTATCTTCGGTCTTGAAATAATCAGAGATAGCAGCTTCCAGTTGTTTGTGCAAGTCCTGGGTTCCACAAATGAAACGTACAGACGACATACCAAAGCCATGAGAGTCCATTGCGTCTTTTGCTGCTTGGATCAAACGCTGGTTGTTTGACAATCCTAAGTAGTTGTTCGCGCAGAAGTTCAATACTTCTTCTCCTGCATTTACTTTGATATCAGCCTTTTGGGGAGTTGTAATGATACGTTCGTTTTTATACAATCCGGCTTCTTTGATGCCAGCCAGTTCCTTCGTGAGGAACTCTTTCATTTTACCATACATAGCTTTGATTTTTATTAAGTATTAAAGATTAAGTTCAGATATTTCTCTTCGACGGACAAAGTTCTTATTTTTTTTTGAATTTCTGCAAAAATATAGAGAAAACTTTGATAAAATCTGAATGCTTCTGCCTATCTTTGCTCTCAAATAGCAAACTAACGTATTATAATTTCACTATGAAAAATGTATTGATTATCGGCTCTACCGGTCAGATTGGCTCAGAGCTAACAATGAAATTAAGAAGTATTTATAATGGTAACATCGTAGCGGGATACATCCCCGGTGCAGAACCCAAAGGCGAACTGGCAGAATCAGGTCCGTCTGCTATCGTTGATATCACAAACGAACAGCAGATTGCCGAAACTGTTTCAAAGTATCATATTGATACCATCTACAACCTGGCAGCTTTGCTGTCGGCAGTAGCAGAAGCCAAACCGCAGCTTGCATGGAAAATCGGCATGGGCGGTCTGTTCAATGTACTTGAAGTAGCCCGCACCATGAAGTGCGCCGTATTTACTCCGAGTTCTATCGGTGTATTCGGCAACAACACTCCGAAGGACAAGACTCCGCAGGACACTATCCGCAATCCGCGCACCATGTACGGTGTAACCAAGGTTTCCGGTGAGTTGCTGAGTGACTACTACAACATCCGTTTCGGTGTCGACACCCGTTCCGTACGTTTCCCGGGATTGATTTCTTACGTGACTCCTCCGGGCGGCGGTACAACCGACTATGCTGTAGATATTTATTATTCGGCAGCCAAAGGTGAAAAGTTCATTTGTCCTATCGGCAAAGGTACTTACATGGATATGATGTATATGCCGGATGCTTTACGCGCCGCCATCGAAATCATGGAAGCAGACCCGAGCAAGTTCGTTCACCGCAACTCATTCAACATTGCTTCAATGAGCTTCGATCCTGAAATCATCTTCAACAAGATTAAGGAATACGAACCTAACTTCGAAATGGAATACCAGGTAGACCCATTGCGTCAGGCTATCGCCGAATCATGGCCTAACTCACTGGACGACACTTGTGCCCGCGAAGAATGGGGCTGGAAACCTGAATACGACTTGGATACCATGACCAAAGACATGCTTGCCAAGTTGAAAGAACGTTTCAAGAAATAAATACTGTCTTAAAGAATCCGACAGCCTTCATACACCGGTAAGAAAGCCGGTTGTGAAGGCTGTTTTTGATTTAAAAGAAGCTATGGACAAAAAAATGATTTCAACAAACCGCAAGGTGGTTACATTTGGAGAAGTGATGCTCCGCCTTACTGCTCCCGACTTCCGCCGTTTCTCCCAGACCAACGAATTCATTGCCACGTATGGTGGCAGCGAGGCTAATGTGGCTGTATCGCTCGCCAACTTCGGGATTCCCACCGAGTTTGTCACCCGGCTGCCCGACAATGCAATGGCGCAGGCATGTATCGCATCGCTCCGTGCCAACGGGCTGGGTACGGAAGGAATCGTATTCGGAGGGAAACGCATGGGACTGTATTTTCTCGAGAGTGGTGCTTCGTTTCGCAATTCCAATGTGGTATACGATCGTGAAGGGTCTTCTTTTGCCACCCTGCGTCCCGGCATGATAGATTGGGAAAAGATATTTGCCGATGCAGACTGGTTTCATTGGTCGGGCATAGCGGCTTCACTGTCACAAGAGGGTGCCGACGCCTGTCTGGAAGCTCTACAAACGGCCGACCGCATGGGCTTAACCATTTCCTGTGATTTGAATGTGCGCAAAAAACTATGGAATTACGGGCGTTCGGTTGCCGATGTCATGTTGCCCTTGGTGCAATACAGTGATGTAATCTTCGGTGCAGAACCGGAATACAAAGAAGTTTTCGATATCGCTCCGGTAGGCTTTCAAGCTGTGGATACTGCTTATCCGTTGGATTTGAAAGGATTCGAGACATTCGGACAGAAAATATCGCATATAGTGCCGCGTTGCCGGAAAGTATTTTTAGAATTGCGCAATACGATTACTTCCAACCACAATCTGCTTGCAGCCGTGCTTTATTCCGACCAAACATTAAAATATACCGGCATTTACGATATTACTCACGAAGTCGACCGTGTAGGTACCGGAGATGCTTTTGTAGGAGGAATGATATACGGTTTGCTTACATATCCCGACAATGACCAGAAAGCACTGGAATTTGCTCTTGCCGCATCTGCATTGAAAAATACCGTATACGGTGACTTCAATCAGGTGACTGTGGAAGAAGTGGAAAGTCTGATGAAAGGAAATACCTCGGGAAGAGTAGCCCGATAAAGAAGAGAAGATAAAAAGAAAGGAGGTTCCGCCATGGAAACCTCCTTTCTTTTTATCTCTTGGCAATTATAATCCTTCTTATGCCTTCGCTTCTTCTTCAGGCATCTTATTACCCAGTGTCAGGTAAGCAACCGGAGCAGCAATGAACAATGAAGTCAACGTACCGATAACGACACCCAGAATCATTGCAAATGCGAAACTGCGGATACTGTCTCCACCCAATACAAAGATACACAACAATACAATCAATGTACTCAATGAAGTATTGATAGTACGTGCCAAAGTAGTATTCAATGAATCATTGAACAACTGCAAACGGTTACGTTTCGGGTACAAGCCGAAGAACTCACGGATACGGTCGAAGATAACCACCTTATCATTGATAGAATAACCGATAGCAGTCAGGATAGCACCAATGAATGTCTGGTCGATTTCCAATGAGAAAGGAACCCAGCCATAGCACAATGAGTAAGCACCGATAATCAAAACGGTATCGACAGCCAATGCCACCGTTGCACCGACACTATATGCCACATTGCGGAAACGCAACAGGATATACAAACCGATAGCAACCAATGCGAACAATACAGACCAGATAGCGGAAGTCTTGATATCGTCAGCGATACTGGGACCCACCTTCTGAGAGCTGATGATTGAGCCGCCTGCACGGTTATCACGGTCGATAAATATTTCCAGTGTAGTGCCTTCGCCCAACAAATTACCGTCTTTCAATGACTGATACAGGAACTCTTCGATTTCAGAATCGATATTGGGAGAGTCTTCAGTGATACGGTAGTTGGTAGTGATACGGATTGTTTTCTTGTCTGTACCCAAAGCGATAGCCTGCACGTTATCTTCGGTAATCTTCTGTTTCAGCAGGTCGCGAACAGTTTCCGGTTCTACTTGCTGTTCAAACTGAACCACAAAGTTACGTCCGCCGGTGAAATCGATGCTCTGAGCCAAACCGCGGATAAAGAACGAAACCACACATGCTGCAATAATGATACCGAATACAGTGAACGAACGTTTCATCATACCCATAAAGTTATAATGAACATTCTGCATCAGATTCTTGGAAATACCTGTCGTAAATGTCAATCCCAGCCATTTGTCTTTGTTCATGAAGTGTTCGTAAACCACACGTGTCAAGAACACAGCAGTAAAGAACGAGCAGAGGATACCGATAATCAGTGTGGTAGCAAAACCGCGGATAGGACCTGTACCGAAATAGAACAGGATGATACCGGTAAGGATTGAAGTCAGGTTAGAGTCAAAGATTGCAGAGAATGCATTCGAGTAACCGTCAGCCAAAGCAGCCTTGACACCCTTTCCTGCTCTCAGCTCTTCTTTTGTACGTTCGTAAATCAATACGTTGGCATCCACCGCCATACCCAATGACAGCACCATACCGGCAATACCCGACATTGTCAATGCAGCCTGGAACGAGGTAAGAATACCCAGCGTAAAGAAGAAGTTCACAACCAAGGCACAGTTGGCAACCATACCCGGAATCAGTCCGTACATAGCACACATGTAAACCATCAACAGAATCAATGCCACAACGAATGAAACGATACCCTGGTTGATAGATTCCTGACCCAATGACGGACCAACGATATCTTCCTGAACAATGCGTGCAGGAGCCGGCATCTTACCGGATCTCAATACGTTAGCCAAGTCCTTTGTTACTTCGGGAGTAAAGTGACCGCTAATCAGAGAATGTCCGTCGGTGATTTCACCGTTTACGTTAGGAGCACTATATACATAATCATCCAATACAATGGCAATGGATTTTCCTACATTATTTTTTGTCAAAACAGCCCAGCGACGAGAACCGTCAGTATTCATCGACATACTCACGCAAGGTTTGCCGAAGCTGTCGAACTCATCCTTGGCATCAGTAATCACGTCACCTTCCAACGGAGCGCGTCCGTTACGTTCGCTTGACTTGATGGCATATAATTCGAAGATACGTCCTGTCTTGTCGAAATCGGCACCTTTCACACCCCACTTCAGGCGAAGGTCTTTCGGCAACATTTCTTTTACCTCTTTCATGGCAAGGTAAGTATTGACCTGAGCTGTATCTTTATAATCAGCATAACCTACCACACAGCTGCCGTTCGGATTCAGCTGAAGAATAGAAGCCAACGGATGTTCTTTCTTCATTTGCTCCATGGCAACAGCATTGTCTGCAGGCTCTCCCTTCAAAGCAGCAGCCAGACTATCGGCAGCAGATACCGCCTTTGCATCGGCAGTTTCAACGGCAGTAGAATCTGTAGCAGCATTATCGGTAGCAACGGTAGCAAGGATAGCACGCAATCTGTTGTCAATAGCAGTCAGATAAGGATAGATTTCCTTGGAGTCGAAAGTTTCCCAAAACTCAAGATTAGCAGAACCCTGCAAGAGCTTTCTCACACGTTCCGGTTCTTTGATACCCGGAAGTTCCACCATGATACGTCCCATCTTACCTTCCAAAGCCTGAATATTGGGCTGAACCACACCAAAGCGGTCGATACGGGTACGCAATACATTATAAGAGTTATCGATAGCAGCTTTGACTTCTTCACGCAACACCTTTTCTACATCAGCATCAGAGCTGCGGGTATTTACTTTGTCTTTCAACTGCTGAGTAGCGAACAATTCTGCCAACTTTCCTTGTGGAGCTTCTTTCTTATACTCTCTGATAAACAGAGTAATAAAGTCATCCTGGCTGGTAACAGACTGTTTGGCAGCTTCTGATATAGCCTTGTTAAAAGCTTCGTCGGTTTTGTTGTCAGCCAATGCCTTCACCACATCCGGTACAGAAACTTCAAGAATAACGTTCATACCACCTTTAAGGTCCAGACCCAGACCAATCTCCATCTCACGACACTGTTTCAGCGTATAACTACCCAGATAAACTTTTTCATTCTGCATAGAATCAAGGTAATGTGCTTCACCCTTCGGATCTTGCGCCGCTTTATTCATGTGATAGCGGGTCACAAAAGAGAAAGAAAGATAAAACACACATACAAGGGTAAGTAATACCGCAAAAACCTTTACAAATCCTTTGTTTTGCATGTTACTTTGAAATTTATTATTTTTACTTTTTGATTAATTCTTGGTTTATACAAGGTTGCAAATATAGTTTTTTTTTCACATTCGCACGGCATGAAACACAAATATTTGAATTTCAAATAAGAAAAAAGGCTGCAAAAGTATATTTCGCAGCCTAATTTGTTCTATTTCATGGGGTATTTTATTTCAGCCCTCTGTTTTTAAGCAACGGTTCCAAGCTCGGTTCGGCACCGCGAAACGCTTTGTAAAGCACCATAGGATCCTCTGTCCCACCCTTTTCCAAAACATTCCGGCGGAAAGAGTCGGCAGTATTTTTATCGAACAGTCCATGTTCTTTGAAAGCTTCAAAAGCATCAGCATCCAATACTTCCGCCCACAGATAACTGTAATATCCGGCAGCATAACCGCTAAGGATATGATTAAAATAAGTGGCACGGTAACGAGGAGCGATTTCAGGAATCAAACCCAATTTGTCCATCACCGCCTTTTCAAAGGCCACCACATCCAGACTTGCGGTGTCGGTCAGATTGTGCAATTCCATATCGAGCAATGCAGCAGCCAACAGTTCGGTTGTCATAAATCCCTGATTGAAGGTATTTTGGTCTTGTATCTTCCGAATCAATTCATCGGGAATCACCTCACCGGTCTTATAGTGCTTGGCATATACCTTCAGTACTTCCGGTTCCACCGCCCAATGTTCCATTATCTGAGAAGGAAGTTCCACAAAATCCTGTGCCACATTCGTACCCGATACTCCCAAATAGTTACATTTGGTCAGCATTCCGTGAAGAGCATGTCCGAATTCATGAAACATTGTTTCCACTTCATCCAGTGTCAGTAACGAAGGCATATCACCTGCGGGCTTCGTAAAGCTGGCTACATTATAGATAAGCGGCCTCACATCGCCTGCCTGTTCACGGAAGTTGCTCATCCATGCCCCTCCGCGTTTACCGGTACGGGGAAAATAATCGGCATAAAACAAGCCCAGATAAGCGCCATCGGCATCTTTCACCTCATACACCTTCACATCCGGTTCGTAAACAGATACATTATTCAGTTCGGTCAAGGTAATGCCGTACAATTTATTGGCAACATAATACAAACCGTTTCGCACTGACTCCAAGCTAAAGTAAGGCTTAATCTCATCCTCATTCAGATTATATTTTTGCTGACGAAGTTTTTCGGTATAATACCACCAATCCCATGCGGCAAGCTTCTCTCCTTTTCCTTCTTTATCCATCATTTTTTGTAATTCGGCAGCTTCCGTCTTTGCGTTTTTCAAAGAATAACCCCACAGATTATGCAGAAAATCCATAACCGTCTCGGAATTCTTTGCCATATTTTCATCCAACACAAAATTGGAATAACAGTCAAAGCCCAGCAAATTGGCTTTTTCCAGACGCAAAGAAATGATTTTCTTCAAAATCTCTTTATTATCATTGGCGTCTCCGTTATTACCACGATTGATATAAGCTTCATAGATATCCTTTCTCAACTCACGGTTGTCGGCATATTGCAGCAGTGGCAAACGGCTTGAGTTCTGCAAGGTAAACAGCCACTTGCCTTCTTTTCCGACAGCCTTCGCCTCTTCCGCCGCACCTGTTTTCACCCATTCCGGCAATCCTGCCAGTTCTGCTTCATTGTCTATAACCAGCCGGTAAGCATTATTTTCATTCAAAACATGGTTGCTGAAAGTAATAGCCAATGTAGACAATTCTTTATTTATCTCCCTAAGGCGGTTTTGCTTCCCGGCATCCAGTCCTGCCCCCGAACGGATAAACGCCTTATAATATCTATCCAAAAGACGATGCTGCTCTGTGGTCAGCGTTATTTTGCCTTCTTGTTCCTGTTGCCACACAGCAGCCACACGCTTATATAAATCCTGATTCAGATAAATATTATCGTTATGTTCGGAAAGCACAGGAGCAATCTTTTCGCTCAATGCGCTCATCTCATCATTCGTATCAGCCTCCGTCAATGCATAAAAGACACCCTTGACACGTGCCAGTGTCCTTCCGCTATTATCCAGTGCCACAATCGTATTTTCAAATCCGGGAGTTTCCCGGCTCTCCACAATTGCTTTTATTTCGGCATTCTGTTCTTCTATGCCTTTCAAAAACGCAGGTTCATAGTGTTCTATCTTGATTTTATCAAAATCAGGAGCACCATACTCTGTCCGGAACTCCGTAAAGAACGGGTTCGTTTCGGTTTTCTGTTCACATGCACACATGATACAACAAGTCGCTAACGTAAATACTAGTTTCTTCATACTTATATTAAATTAAAGGTCTGCTAATTATTTCTTCGCCACAAAACACCAGATGGGATAATGATCCGAACTCTTTATGGTTTTGTCTACCGTACATTGATAAGATTCCAGATTTTTACTCAATAGGATATGATCGATACGGAAATAAAAATGATTCTGATTATAAGATATCCCGAATCCGTTGCCCGACTGTACAAAAGCATCATCCAGTTCCTTCCCGATTACCCGGTGAGCATAAGACAAAGGAGAATCGTTAAAATCGCCGCAGACAATCACTCCTCCACCCCTAAAACCGGCAACCAACTTTGCTATGGAATCGGCTTGCAAAGCACGGATAGCCGAAGCCTCCGCCAGTTTGCCTATCAATATGCGGGCCCCTTCCGACACTTTAACCTTATCCGGGTCTTTTATCATCTCCCGATAGACAGCCTTATCTTTCTCTGTCAGTTTATTGGATTCCAAATGGTTATTGACCACCAACAAAGTATCCCCCTTCACATTTATTGTATAAGCAACAGAGCCATTGTTTCGGCTGTCATACTCAACAGGATGCGCCGACAGGATAGGATAGCGGGAGTAGCACCCCAGTCCATTCGCACCGGTCAATTTATAATAATGCTTATAGGGATAGTTTCTCAGGGCATAATCCACATCCTTTTTAGCCAGCCGATTGCTCAATATATATTCTTGCAAACAAATAATATCCGCATTGCTGTTCCGCAGGTATTCCAATACCGAATTAGGGTTGTCCTTCAAATTAGGATGTCCTTGTTCAAAAGCCATCGTATTGTATGACAATACTTTGACGGCATCCCCGGGAGGTTCTTTCTCGAACAGATTGATAGGTATATAAGTACGGATGGCACCAAAGCAGCAGAAAAAAGTCAGGAGAGACACCAAAGCATACCTGCGATATACCACCAACCAAAAGAAAAAAAATAAAACATTCGTTATCAGAAAAGCCGGAAACGCAAGACCGGCACACGACCACACAGGATGCGCCACCGGATTGATATAAGAACTATATGCACAGATCAGCAATAACACCGCCATGCATATATTTATCCCCAATAATATCCAACCTAAAACCCGACCGATATATTTCATATTCTATTTTTTACTTGCATCAAACAAGCTTTTCTTCTCATCCGACGTGAGACTGTCATAACCGGACTTCCTCAGTTTGTCCAATATGCGGTCTATCTCGTCACTATTCTGCTTCTTACGGGCATTATATTCATAGTCTTTCGCCTTATCGCCATAATGCACTTTCATTTTGGGCTTCTTCGGAGAACGGTGTACCGTAAATCCGCTTGCTACCCAATCGATAAAACGGTTAATCCACGCCGTTGCATCATGCCCGCGGGTCAATCCGGAAGCAAACCACCATCCGGCCAATGCCCCTCCCAAGTGTGCGATATGTCCGCCGGCATTGCCCGAAGTCATAAAAAGCAAATCGGTCACCACCATAAACAGGGCTACATATTTCAACCGCACCGTTCCGATAAACATGAAATGTACCGGATAGTCAGGCTCGCGGACAGCCGTTGCCACCACAATGGCCAACACAGAGGCCGAAGCCCCCAATAAATAAGAATAATAAAGCGAATCACTGAAATATGGAAATACATTGTAAGCCAGCATATAAAGCAAACCGCCACAAAACCCACCTAAGATATACACCCCACGGAAATGCTTGGCCGAGAAAAAAGAAAGAAACAACTGCCCGAACCAATAGAGCCACAGCATATTAAACAACAAGTGAAGCACTCCGGCATGCATAAACATATAAGTAAACAGAGACCACGGCTGCTTGATAAACTGTACCGTCCATGCAGGTAACTCCAAATATTGCAGAATAAATGCACCGTTACGGTTAAACAACATCCACAGAATTCCCAACAGGGATGTCAGGACAAACACTCCGACATTAATATATATAAACTGGATATATATATTACCCCTGTTAAAACTATTCTTTAAATCAGTAATAAAACTGCCCATTGTTATTCTTTTTTCTCCAATACATTATTAATATAAAGCCAAATATCATTCCTCCCAAGTGAGCGAAATGAGCAATACCGTCAGCCGAGCTGCCGAAGCCCAAATAAATCTCCAATGCTGCATACCCCATTACAAAATACTTCGCCTTAATAGGAAACGGAATCGGGAATACAAACATCTGACTATTGGGGAACAACATACCGAAAGCCAGCAAGATAGCATATACGGCCCCCGATGCCCCTACTGTAGTCATCAGATTGAGATATTCCGCCATCGGAATCACGGCAACTCCCGTATTAACCCCCTCATAATTGACCAATTCGGTGACATACTGAATATATTGCACTCCCTCCTGTACCAAACCTGCACCGATACCGCACAATATATAATAAAACAGAAAACGTTTCGGTCCCCAAACCTGTTCAAGCGTACGCCCGAACATCCACACTGCAAACATGTTAAAAAATATGTGCTGAAAACCAGCGTGCATAAACATATATGTAATCAACTGTGCCGGATTAAAATCGGAAGCCAGAAAAAAATGCAGTCCCAGCAAATCATTTAAATCAATTCCATACTTTGCAGCCACCACACTTCCGAAAAAGCATAGCACGTTTATTATCAATATATTCTTTGTTACAACAGGTATACTATTCATATTATTTTCTTCTATAATTCATTGATTGCTTGCAAATTTACAATTTTATTCTGTTATTTAGCAGAAAAACCCCATTCTCTTACGTTTTTTTGATTTTTGGCTTATCTTTTTTAGGCTATCTGTTTGATTTCTAATTTTGAAACTTTATATTTGTCCTTGATTTTGAAATTTCTTTTGTATTACATTAATAATTAATCGTTTTCATTATGAATAAGGCAGATCTAATCAGCGCAGTAGCCGCTGAATCAGGCTTGAGCAAAGCCGATGCAAAGAAAGCTGTTGAAGGAGTAGTTTCAGCAGTTTCAAATGCTCTGAAGAGTGGTGACAAAGTATCATTAGTTGGTTTTGGTACTTTCTCGGTTGTAGAAAAAGCAGAAAGAATGGGTATCAACCCGGCGACCAAAGAATCTATCACCATTAAAGCAAAAAAAGCAATCAAATTCAAGGCTGGTGCTGAATTATCGGAAGAAATCCAATAAATTGCTTATTTTAATAAAATGTAAAGGACTTAAGAGAGGGGCGCCGGCAATAGCGCCCTTTTTCTTTAAACAACTGATAATCTATGAATATTACGAAAACAACCTTATTGAGATACCTCATTGGCACAGTTGTCTGTGCATTCTCAGCACAAACCATCAGTGCAGAAGGGACCAAGCTTCCTTATTGGAAAGATATCCAAACCGTAGCAGTAAACAAAGAAGCTCCCCGCACGGCTTTCATGTCATACGATAACTCGGGACAGGCACTGACCGGCAAATACGAAAACAGCCCTTATTACAAATTACTGAACGGAAAGTGGAACTTCTACTACGTAGATGCCTACAAAGATTTACCTGCCAACATCGAACAGCCCGGCGCCGACATTACATGGAAAGAAATCAATGTACCCGGCAACTGGGAGGTACAAGGATATGGAACAGCCATCTATACCAATCAGCCATACGACTTCCAGCCCAGCAACCCGCAACCTCCGCATTTGCCCGAGGCCAATCCGGTAGGTGTTTATCAGCGAGACATCGAGATTCCCTCCAATTGGGACGGACGTGATATATACCTCCGCCTGGAAGGAGCTAAATCAGGCGTTTATGTATACCTCAACGGAAAAGAAGTCGGATATAGCGAAGACTCTAAGAATCCGGCAGAGTTTCTGATTAACAAATATCTGCAACCGGGCAAGAACTCATTGGTAGTAAAATGCTTCCGCTACAGCACCGGTTCTTATCTGGAGTGTCAGGACTTTTGGCGCCTGAGCGGAATCGAAAGAGATGTATTCTTGTTCTCACAGCCCAAGACTGCCGTTCAGGACTTTGAAGTAGTCTCTACCCTCGACGATACCTATAAGAACGGTATCTTCAAACTGGACGTGAATGTGACCAACCATACCGCCGCCAACAAGAACGTAACCGTAACTTACGAGTTGCTGGATGCCGACAAGAAAGTTGTTACCTCTGCCGAGACACCTTGCAATGTAAGTGCAGACGGAAAAAATACCGTTACTTTCAATGCTTCATTAAACAATGTAAAGACTTGGACTTCCGAACAGCCCAACCTTTATAAATTATTGATTTCTTTAAAAGAAGATGGAAAAATAACAGAAGTTATTCCGTTCAATGTCGGCTTCCGTCGCTTTGAAATCAAACCGATTGACCAAATTGCAGGAAACGGCAAGCCTTATATCTGCTTCTTTGTCAATGGCCAGCCGTTAAAGATGAAGGGTGTGAACATTCACGAGCACAACGAAGCAACCGGTCACTATGTTCCCGAAGAACTGATGCGCAAAGACTTTGAACTGATGAAGCAACACAATATCAATACCGTTCGTCTGTGCCACTATCCGCAAGACCGCAAGTTCTATGAGCTTTGTGACGAATATGGTCTCTATGTATACGATGAAGCCAATATTGAAAGCCACGGCATGAAATACGACCTCCGCAAAGGCGGCACACTGGGCAACAACCCCGAATGGTTGAAACCTCACATGGACCGTACCATCAATATGTATGAACGCAATAAGAACTACCCGTCTTTAACCTTCTGGTCATTGGGTAATGAAGCCGGAAACGGATATAATTTCTATCAGACTTACCTTTGGGTGAAAGACCGTGAAACCAAAGGCATGAACCGCCCTGTGAACTACGAACGCGCACAATGGGAATGGAATACCGATATGTTCGTTCCTCAGTATCCGGGCGCAAGCTGGTTTGAATCCATTGGCAAAGAAGGCAGTGACCGTCCTATCATGCCATCCGAATACGCACACGCCATGGGCAACTCCACCGGCGGTCTGTGGGCACAGTGGCAAGCCATTTACAAATATCCCAATCTACAGGGCGGATATATTTGGGACTGGGTGGACCAAGGCATTCTGCAGAAAGATGAAAACGGACGTCCGTTCTGGGCATACGGCGGCGATTTCGGAAAAGACGCACCCAGCGACGGCAACTTCCTCTGCAACGGTATCGTCAGTCCCGACCGCACTCCGCATCCTGCCATGGCAGAAGTGAAATATGCTTATCAGAATGTAGGCTTCGAGATGACCGATGCGGCACAAGGCAAGTTCCTTATCACCAACCGTTTCTACTTCACCAACCTGAAGAAGTATATGATTGTGTATGAGCTGAAAGCCAACGACAAGATTATAAGAAGCGGAAAAGTCTCGTTAGACATTGCTCCGCAGGCCTCCAAAGAATTCACGGTCAACGTAAACGGTTTGAAAGCCAAGAAAGATACCGAATACTTCGTCAATTTCCACGTCATTGCCGTCGAACCTGAAATCCTGATTCCGGCAGGTCACGAAATTGCACGTGACCAATTCCAATTGCCTATCGAGCCTTTGAAAGACGAGTTCATGGCAGGCAAGGGAATGAAAGCAGTGAAGAACGGAGACGAGATGGTAGTTTCGGGCAGCGGAATGCAATTTGTCCTGAACGAAAAGAGTGGCATCGTTACCTCTTATAAAGTAAACGGCACCGAATACTTCAAAGACGGCTTTGGCATTCAACCCAACTTCTGGCGTGCACCGAATGACAATGATTACGGTAACGGCGAGCCCAAGCGCACCCACGTGTGGAAACAATCGAGCAAGGACTTCAAGATAGCCCATACTTCCTTTGCCGACAACACCCTGAGCGTGACTTACGCATTGCCTGCCGGCAACCAATACATTGTAAATTACACCTTTGGCAAGAACGGCAGCCTACATGTAGGTTGTGACTTCAAGGCAGCAGACATCAAAGCAGAAGTACCTCGTATCGGTGTACGTTTCCGTCTGCCGGCAGAAATGAACCAAGTTGCCTATTTCGGCCGCGGCCCTGAAGAAAACTACATCGACCGCAAGGCAGGAACCATCGTCGACCTCTATAAAACAACAGCCGATGATATGTACTTCCCCTATGTTCGTCCGCAAGAAAACGGCCATCACGTCGATACCCGTTGGGTAGCATTAAGCAAAAAAGGCGGCAAAGGGTTGCGCATCACAGCCGACAAGACTTTCGGTTTCAATGCCTTGCGTAACTCAGTAGAAGATTTTGATTCGGAAGAAGCCACTAATCGTCCGCGCCAATGGAACAATTTCTCGGCCGAAGAAATTGCCAATCGCAGCGAAGCTAAGGCAAAAAATGTTCTCCGCCGCCAAACTCATATCAATGACATTACTCCGCGTGATTTCGTAGAGGTATGCATAGATATGCAGCAACAAGGCGTAGGCGGTTATGACAGCTGGGGAGCATGGCCCGAAAAATGGGCTTTGATTAACCCGAACCAGTCTTATAGCTGGGGCTTCACTATCACTCCGCTAAAATAATTTTTCAAACTCTGCCATGGGATATTGGAAAGCCCCCCATGGCAGGGTTTTATATATTCTCCTTTCCTTAAAGTTCCCATATCATCCGGATCATTTCTCCCTTCCTCCTTTCATCAGCCGTTGAGACGCCCTGTTGATGGGAGTTTCGGTAGTAATGGGCATCGTTTCATCACCCTTTCAACCTCCCTTCATTTATAAAATTTCTCCCGGCGGGACAAGTACTGAAGGCAGATTGTGAAGGGACTTGGGAAGCGCGGCTGAAACAGGGATGAGGGGATATCCTTTCATTATTAATCACTTGATAGTCAATGTATTTTAATCAAAATGTAAGAATGAACGGAAAAGAAGGAATAACCGACTTAGTGAGGGGGGATGATCCTGTCTGCCCTACATGAAAAAGATGCCGAGCTTTTTTAAAAAGGTGCTGAAGTTTTTAAGAAACATACCGAGCTTTTTTGAAAACCTCAAGGTCTTTTTGCACACGCCAAACTACATACGGTGGCATAAGCCTGCACATATATACACGTAAGCCTACACGTATATACGCATCGGGCTACACGTACGTACGCATAAGCCTACGCATATATATATCATTCGATTAACGTTTTTTCATCCTATTCTCTTTGTCAGACAAGCCATTCGATATTGCTTCTTCACGGCCGTGAAGAACTCTAACCACGACCGTGGTTAACATTAGCCACGTCTGTGGTTAAGTTTAACCACAGACGTGGAGAAGTAATATTGAACTAAAATGACTGAATGCAGGATATAAAAGAACTCATTTTGATTTCGTATATTTGCCCCAATGAAGCCAAACAATAAAGTTCTACTGGGGATGAGTGGGGGAACGGACAGTTCCGTTGCCGCCTTACTGTTACAGGATGCCGGATACGAAGTGACCGGTGTCACTTTTCGTTTTTATGAAAAAGAAGGAGATACGGAATATTTGGATGACGCACGGACTTTATGTGAACGACTGAAAATCAAGCATATCTCCTACGACGTTCGCAATATGTTCCGAGAGACAATCATTGATTATTTTATCCGCGAATACATGGCCGGACATACCCCTGTGCCCTGCACGCTCTGTAACAATAACCTCAAATGGCCACTTCTGCAACAGCTGGCCGATGAATTGGGCATCTATCATTTTGCTACCGGTCACTATGTCCGCAAACGTTTCATCGACGGATTTTACCACATCACTGCCGGAGCAGACCCTGACAAAGACCAGTCGTTCTTTTTATGGGGGCTTCCACAAGATATTCTGCAACGGATGTTGCTCCCTATGGGTGAACTCACCAAAATCCGGGTTCGGGAAATTGCGGAAGAACGAGGTTTTTTAAAAGCTGCCCATAAACGTGACAGTCTGGGCGTTTGTTTTTGCCCGATGGACTATCGCACGTTTTTACGCCGCGAACTACCGGAGAACAGCATCCGCCCCGGAAAATTCTTCGATGAAACGGGAAACTTCATTGCATATCACGAAGGCTATCCTTTCTATACCATCGGTCAGCGACGGGGATTGGGGATTAATTTAAACCGTGCCGTCTTCGTAAAAGATATATTTCCCGAAGAAAATAAAGTGATATTGAGTAATTTAAAAGCGTTGGAAAAAACAGAAATGACATTGAAAGACTGGAATATCACAAATCCTGACGCATTGCTCTGCAAGAACGATGTGATTGTGAAAATACGCTATCGCAAACAAGCCAATCGCTGCACAGTGACGCTGCAAGCGGACAATACGCTCCATGTGCAATTGCACGAGCCGCTCACCGCCATTGCTACCGGACAGGCAGCCGCTTTTTATCGGGAAGACGTGGTGTTGGGAGGGGGAATTATCCAATAGGAGAAAAAGAAAGTTGATAAAAGCAGCCTTCACACAAAAGCCCTATGAGCAGGACGTTTCAGCACTTGTTATGTGTGAAAGGAGAGTAAGACAGAAAGGTCGTTAGATTCTGAATATCAGCCGGAATTGCAATATCGGAAAAATAAAGCACATATCTTTTGGGTGTTCCCGAAAGTATGCGTACTTTTGATTTCAAATAAAAAATGAATATGTCACGATTCGTCAATCCCTTTACCGACCTGGGGTTTAAGGTCATCTTCGGGCAACCTGCCAGTAAAGGGCTGCTCATCACCCTGCTGAATGAGTTGCTTGCGGGCGAACATCATATAGAGGATCTTTGTTTCCTTGACAAGGAAGACCATGCGGACAATGTGCATGACAAAGGCATCATTTATGACCTCTATTGTCGTACGGACAGTGGCGAGTATATCATTGTAGAGATGCAAAATCGTTGGCACAGCCATTTTCTGGACCGTACATTGTATTATGTATGCCGTGCCGTAGGCAGGCTGACCGAGCTTCCGCCTCCCGATACAATAAAGATACCCGTCGAGAAGGATACGGACGGCATGGTATGTGAAAGTAGTGTCCCGTATGGCTCCCGTTATAGACTGAGTACCGTATACGGCATCTTCCTGATGAATTTCAAGGAGGACGGACTGGATAAGAAATTCCGTACGGATATAGTGCTCGCCGACAGGGATACGGGACGAGTGGTCAACCCCCATCTACGCCAAATTTATCTGCAATTCCCTTATTTCAATAAGGAACTTGCTGAATGTGAGACATTGTATGAGAAATTAATGTATGCATTGAAGAATATGAATGACTGGAACAGAATGCCGGATGCACTGAAGGAACAAGTGTTTAAATACTTGGACCAATTGGCTGCTGTTGCCAATTTATCGGAAGAAAACAGAATAGCTTATGACAAAGCAGTGGATCGCTATCGGGTAAGCCGGATAGTGGAAGAAGACATTCGTAGGGAAGCTACAGAAGAAGGACTGAAAGAAGGACGAGAAAAAGGACGAGAAGAAGGACGAGAAGAAGGAATGAAAAAAGGACGAGAAGAAGAACGACTTTCAAATGCACTGAAAATGAAAGCAAAAGGACTGGACTATGAAACCATTTCCGACATTACAGGCTTATCCATTCAGGAAATCGAAAAATTGGGAATTGACGACAGAAGAGACGAAGGGAAGTTGTAAATCTCAACAATAGGGAGTGTGCCAAAACTAAACCGGCCTATCCAGTTTCAGCTGTAGAGGCAGGGGGTGCCTGCCCGAAGACACAAAGCAAACCGTTTTCGGGCGAGCAAACCTCACTCCTACGAACGAAACGACAGCATTATCCACGTTTTGACACAACCCCAACTCTAATTAAAAAAGTTGACCAATCATGCCGAAAAGAAACCTGCATAGCAAACTGTTCATGCAGTATCCTCTCATATTGTAATGCCAAATCCGTTTTTTTTGTTAATTGTTTGCCTATTCCACACATTAAATTTATACCTTTGCATTTCTAATTGGATGAATTATGGAAAATAAACTAACCATTTACAATACATTAAGTCGCAGAAAGGAACTTTTTGTTCCGCTTCACGCGCCTCATGTAGGCATGTATGTGTGTGGCCCTACGGTATACGGTGATGCCCATCTGGGACATGCCCGTCCGGCCATCACCTTCGATATCCTGTTCCGTTATCTCACCCATCTGGGATACAAAGTGCGCTATGTGAGAAATATCACCGATGTAGGTCATTTGGAACATGATGCCGATGAAGGTGAAGACAAGATTGCAAAAAAAGCACGTCTTGAACAATTGGAACCGATGGAAGTGGTACAATATTACCTGAACCGTTACCACAAAGCAATGGAAGCCCTCAATGTACTTCCGCCCAGCATCGAGCCGCATGCTTCGGGACATATCATCGAGCAAATCCGCCTGGTGGAAGAAATCATGAAAAACGGATATGCTTACGAAAGTGAAGGTTCCGTGTATTTTGATGTAGCAAAATACAACAAGGATCATCATTACGGCAAACTATCGGGACGTAACCTGGACGATGTGCTGAATACCACCCGCGAACTGGACGGACAAAGCGAAAAGCATAATCCTGCCGACTTCGCTCTGTGGAAAGCAGCTCAGCCGGAACATATCATGCGCTGGCCCAGCCCATGGAGCAACGGTTTCCCCGGATGGCACTGCGAATGCACTGCTATGGGCAAGAAATACCTGGGTGAACATTTCGACATTCACGGTGGAGGCATGGACTTGATTTTCCCACACCACGAATGTGAAATTGCACAGAGTGTGGCTTCGCAGGGAGACGATATGGTTCACTACTGGATGCACAATAACATGATTACCATCAACGGACAGAAGATGGGCAAGAGTTATGGCAACTTTATTAACCTGAGCGAGTTCTTTGAAGGCTCACACAAGTTGCTGACACAGGCATATAGTCCGATGACCATCCGTTTCTTCATCCTTCAGGCACACTATCGCAGCACGGTGGACTTCAGCAACGAAGCCCTGCAAGCTGCCGAAAAGGGATTGCAACGTCTGCAAGAAGCCGTAAAAGGGTTGGAACGCATCACTCCGGGTAAACAGACTACCGGTATAGACGGTATAAAAGAACTTCGTGCCAAATGCTATGAAGCGATGAATGATGACCTCAACTCACCGATTGTCATCGCTCATCTGTTTGACGGTGCACGAATGATTAATACGGTTCTCGACAAGAAAGCGACTATTTCGGAAGAAGACTTGGAAGAACTGAAAAGCTTATTCCCTCTTTTCATGTACGAAATTCTCGGTCTGAAAGAAGAAACTGCCAACAACGAAGCACGCGAAGAGGCTTACGGCAAAGTGGTAGACATGTTGCTGGAACAACGCATGCAGGCAAAAGCCAACAAAGACTGGGCTACCAGCGACAAGATTCGCGACGAGCTGGCCGCTTTGGGCTTTGAAGTAAAAGATACAAAAGACGGATTTACCTGGAAACTGAACAAGTAAAGTTTATATCTATATGAGGGTGTATCAAAACTAAAATAGCCTGTCAAACCCTCAACTGTAGGGGCAGGCAAACCCTGCCCCTACTAGCAAAACAACAGCATTATCAACGTTTTGATACATCCCCATGCAATATGCTTACGCAACTTGAATTACTTATATTTCCGCTATTCCCATACGTATCGACTCATCGAGCCGGAATCTCACAGTCAAGATATTCCAGCCCTTTCACTTCCGTATAATGGCAACCATCCCACAACACAGGCATACAACAAAACTGCCATTTACGCTGTCCGTTATCGCCTTTCCAATGCCCGAAGACCGTACGAACCAATATTTCGTTAACTCCTTTGCGCAACTTGATTTTCACAGGAGGACGGAAAAAATATCCTTCTTCCGTCAAAGGAACTTCAATACGCCCTTTCCCCCATCCTGTCCATGGGAGACTCTCAAAAGGCCAGCGAGAGGGTGGCAACACACGTATTCCATTCAGCCATACATCTCCTCCACTAAAATCCCAACTGCCATGTTCCGGTGCACGCGCCGAACGATAACCTCCCGAGTGCCCCCACATTCCGTTCAACCCGAACATTAAATAAACCTCCTGGTTTTTCGGACTTTTGATACGCGTAAGCGCATAACAAGTTCCGTCTTTCTTACCTACCGATGAAGACATTACAGTCGGCAGAAAATCCAATCGATATTGGTTCCTATGCATGTTAAACATTGCGTAAAGGGTTCTGATTTGAATCTCGCCCCCATAAGCTACCGTATCATTCCAGGTGAGCGTATCTTTCCGAACGATATACTTCTCCTTAATCACCTTTTCGGGTTCAAAAGAAGTATCATTTATCCCATGATGATTGAAAGGTCCGATAAGCCTCCATTTCATTTCCGACTGTTTAACATAGGCAAACGGTATTGATTTAAAATACCGGTCACGATGATAAATAAGCCTATCTTCGAATTCATTAAAGGCTTCCCATGCTTTTGTACCTTTTGCCGGAAGATTAGCCACTAAATCACGCCTTTTTTCACGGCTTCCCCTCCAAATACGTTCGGAGAAAGTCAACATGGTAGGATAAAAAGGATATTGCAGAAGAATACGTTCATCAGAGCTGATTACCCCATCTGTCCATACACACATCTCACTTCCTAAAGCCTTACCCCCAGCTTGCGGAACTTCACACGGGTACTGAAAAAATGTCTGCAAAACTCCTCCTTGCGAATCCATCCAATCCATATAAAAGCCATTGCAATCGATATACGGCGCCGACTTATCGAGCGAATAGCCCGCTTCATACTCTCCCCAACACATACGAACAGCATTACTGTCAGGTGCATAGCCCGGATACCAGACAACAACCTGCTTTCCTTTGCTGCGTACATATCGAATCATTTCAGGCATAAACTCTTTCATTTTAAAATGAACTTCATCCGACCCAATGTGAAAAAGAGAATCTTTGAATAATGGAATTATTTCATCCAAAGCTTCTTTCAACACTTGCATGCCTTCGGGCGTCTGCATATCTTTACCGATAGCTTTCCGGAAAGCCGCACTATGTCCCGGCATATCAATTTCGGGAATCACACGAATATTCAACGAATCACAAAAATCGCATATTGATTTTATATCCTCTTGTGTATAGAACTTCCCGGGTTGTCTGGTAGGCCAGAAAGAGGTTTCCACCGTCAGTTCCGGATATTTTTTAACCTCCACCCGCCACCCCGGATCATCACTCAGATGCAGATGCAGAACATTTATTTTATAATGCGACAACCTCCGTACCACAGACTTGAGAAACGGGACAGACATATAATTCCGCCCCACATCCAACATTAATCCTCTGACCGGAAATGCCGGCGCGTCTTTTATCCGGCAATAAGGCATACTATACTTTTTATTATCTTTACGTATCAGCTGACGGACAGTCTGTAGCGCATTGAAAAAACCGGAAAACTCCCCTGCAGAGATTTCCACTCCTTTCTCAGATACAATTAAAGTATAACCTTCTTTACTTTCCGCACTCGACAAAGGGGAGTTTATCTGACGAAATGTCACTAAAGGTTGTTTACCGCGCGAGCCTGCATCCATTTGCCAAAAACGACGAACATCTCCAAACTCAGCCACAATACATTCTTTATCCCGAAGACTTGCCATAGAAAGTTCGTCAATCCTCAAAGAAGAAAAGGCCAAATCACCTTTCAGTCTCACAATCTCTTTCGGATAAGGAATTAAGGCCACCGGCAAGTCTGCTTCGGGGGTAGGAAGCGACCAATCCCTCTGCCGGGCAACTAAAAAAGGATAGGCCAATAAACAACAAAAGATAGATAATACTATTCGTCTAATCATAAATCATTTATAAGAATTTATTTATACTCATATTTTCAGTCAGGTAATCACAATGCCATTATTTCTCTTGACCCTTGGGGATAACAATCCAGAAACAAGCCCTCTCTCCCTTTTTAGAATCTACGCCTTTACTCCCATCTGCTCCACTATGCTTTTACAGATACAAGATAAACATTATATCAGTCACTCAATCATCTTATCTCAAAAATAACTCCCTTGATGGGTAATTTTAACCCTATTCGTTTGCAAATAAGCAACAATATTTTTAATTTCGTCATACAACTGCATTACAAACCCTACAAATCCATGACGTAATGAAAAACAAAGTCCTGTTAATTTGCCTGTCATTACTGATATCCTTAGGGGTATCCGCACAGAAATACACGATTTATATCGATGATTTCAATAGCGAGATCAAAATTCCCAATAAAGTTCTCAGCACCATTCGGAATGTTATATTGGACGGTATACAACAAACGAATCGTGTGAATATCATTGATGCTGTTTCCGTAGGTGCCAACCTTAATTTGAGCCCATTGGAAGATGCACGCCGTTTTCGGGCAGACTATCTGCTACGCGGAAATATAGTGTCACGCGAAGCTACTGACGACGGAAGTTCACATCCTCGTTACCACAGCCGCGAGAACAGTTTTAAAGAGAAGTTTAAACTACAGTTGGACTTGATTCGTACCAGTGACGGGACCACTATCGGTACAAGGATTTACGAAGAAACCGGTTCGTCTTCGGGCAAAGATGCAAGTCAGTTTGCAGCACTGGAACATTCACTGTTGGGCATGTCATATGAAATGAGAAATTTTATAGAGAATTATTTTAAGGTTTATGGCAGTATCTTGAAACTTGCCGGTGATAATGGGAAAAAAGCCAAAACGGTTTATATCAACCTGGGATATGATGATCCCATAAAGGAAGGTCAACGGTTTGATGTAATGGAAGATGGTATGATTGACGGTAATTATATGGAAGATAAAGTAGGAGAAGTGCGCATTGATAAAATCATGGGACCGAAAATTTCTCTATGTAAGGTTAATAAAGGAGGAGAGGATATCTTAAGGATAATCAATGAAGGGAAAATTACATTGAGACTGGTTTCCAGAAAAGCCAAACTCTTTGACGACTAAGACAAAAAGGTGTGTCAAAACTAAACCGGTCTATCAAATCATTAACTGTAGAGACAGGGTTTACCTGCCCGAACCGACGGTAACGACCTTGGGAAGAATACACAAAGCAAACTGTTTTCGGGCGAGCAAACCTCGCCCCTACTAACAAAATGACAGTATTATCAACATTTGGACACAATCCCTTTTTGAGTATAGAAAATTATTTCCTCGTATTATTATTTTAATGGACGACTAACTAACAAATAATCGCATAAACATAATCAGAAATTATATAAAAGCTGTTACCAGTTCCGGAAAGTGCCTCTTAATGAATTGACTGAACGAACAGTCGTTGAACCCGAATCGTCTTGCCAAAGACTTTACGCTTTCGGTAGTTGTACCGTAAAGATACATGGCTTCACTGTATTTCTCCATGCTGCGTTGTGAGACTGTTTTTCCACTATCCAACTTGACCATTCCCTGCTTGGCCACACAGTTCCGGCTCATGTTCTTTCAAGCAGAAACGGAAAGTTTCGGGATGTAAGCCAAACTCAGCGGCAACCTGGTCTGTAGGCAGTCCGCTTTCTTTCAGCCGACGGATAGCTTCGGCGTATTTTCCCTTGGGCCGGATTGTATTTCCTAACTTGGGACCAGTCCACCGGCTGCCCTTCTTCATAGGAAATATTCTTCCGTTTGCATATCAAGTCGAGGTGCCATCTTTGCAGATGTTCGTAAAAGCCTTTTTTCGAAACAATGGGTGCGTAACTGCCGTCCCCAATTAGAGCCTTCCAAACTAAATTGTCGGGCAATCTGTGATACGTTCAATTCGATATATTCCATGCTTCTACAAGCTTCGATTGCATCCTTGTATTTGATCCGGGAAACAGGCTGTTGTCCTCGGAGCTGGTTTAATTTGATTTTATAAGCTGCTTCCTTATCACACAAGATATTGTTGCGTGCCAGCATCAGATCACGGTGATATTTGAATATATAACCCCTCAATCCGTTATTTGTCAGACCGCAAATTCGGCTGATTTCCGCAACAGACAAATCCGTCGAACGATAAAGTTCTATCGCTTGACGATACTTTGCTTCCATTTCGGGTCTGACACCTCGGAAGCGGTTGCATTTCTTACTGCCTTTTTCGGATATGTTCATAGGCCTTTTTTAGGAGTCGTCATCCACATTAATCTTTCCTCTACCTGCTCGAATAAAGCATCTTTGAGTATGACCCGTTTTTCTGCATCAAGCAGGTAAAGGGTGGGCATCGCCTTGAGGTCGTACACCTGTTCGCGGGTCAGCCGCTGGCCGGCATCATAACCATCAATCCAGCCGGAAGGAAATTCAGTTTTCTCCCATCCGGGAGTTTTCCCTTCTACACACACGGAAAGCAGTTTCAAGCGCCCGGACTTCAGCAGCCCGTTCACAGCAGGTGACAGGGATAGCAATTCCTTCACACGGTGGCAGTCCTCGCAATCGGGGTCATTGAAATAGATAAGCACATAATCTGCCTGTATATCAGACAACCGTTTTTGCTTTCCGTCCCGACAGACAACGGTAAAATCCGCCGCCACGTCTCCCGGACGGTTTTTCAACGCCATTTCCAATTGATGACGTGGGCGCATCTTGTCCAACTCTCCCAAATCAGGATTGTTCACCAGCGCACGCAGGAAGAGAATATGCAGTTCTTCGTTGTGCATGGGCGAATTGGGTTCGTACAAGTATTTATCAGTCAGGGCAATGAAATGCTCTATCATTTCATTGCTGACCAAAGCACGGCAAAAGAGCGTATCAACGGCCGTCTGTGCTTTGGAGGAATAAGGCAAGACGCTGATGAAATCCACAAATACCTGTTCGGTAATTTCCGGACGGGATATAAGTGACGTATCCGCAAAATCGAAATGGTCCCAGTAATGAAGGGACAGGTAGTCGGCACGATCTTCCGGTGCCGTCAATGTAACAGGCACGTCGGGTAGATGAAATTCTTTTGTCTTCTTCTGCTGCTCCTGTGCATACGAGCAGGATGCCAATCCTATGCAGAAAAGACAAACAAAAATGGCAAGATGCTGTTTATTCATGCTTCTCGTGAATTATAAAAAACTCCGAACGTGAAAGCGCCCGGAGTTTCCGTTTGTATTATTCAATTTATTGTTTTTCCAAAGTGAGAACCACATTTCCTTGCCTGTCAAACAATTCCGCAAGGCTGTTGTAGGTACAACTGTAAACCGCACCGTTCACCTCGTAATGGAACTTCACGGGGTTGGTATTCCAGTTGAAAGAATACTCTTTGCGCAAACGCAATTCGTACCGGCCATTCGCTGCAATGGTTACAGAACCGATACGGCTACTGTTGCTGACACGCTCAAATGCAACGAATGCACTGGCCGGAATCGGCTGCTGATTGCCAGAACCATCGGTGTAATAGATGTTTCCGCTTATCGGACTGTTTATGATGCGGAACGTCTTGGAATAGAACACCACCTGTTCTTTGTTGGAAGAGATCGTGATATCGCCCGCACTCACGATGCTCTTTGTGGTGAAGTGCAGGGTCTTGCGCTCTCCCGACTGATTCACGGTTGTACCGGGGGTATTGTCCTTGTTGATGACCTCAGAATTCCGGAAATAAGTACGTTCCTTTTCACGGTCAGCATCTACCTTATAGACAAAGCGTCCCGGACTTACTTCGGAGAGTTTGCCGTTCAGATTAGGGTTACTGCCCAATTCTAGCATCGGAGCGTCAATGTACACTTCGAAGGCTTCTCCAAACGGATCTACCGACTTGCCGTCTGTTCCGGCAAAACTGGTTATGTCAATGGCAATATCCACTTGTTTTCCAGGTTCGTAAGGCCATTCCAACGATGTAAGGAGTTCAGGGACATCTGCAACAGGATTGCTTTCTCTATCCGGTTCCTCACCCTTCCAATCCGTATTGTCATGATTCAGTCTGGCTCCGAAACGGAACGGGTTGTAATTGGCCAGCTCGAAGGTGACACTTCTGTATGTATTTCCAGCATACGTTCCATCGGATAAAGCATCTTCCTTCAGCACAGCCTCAATACCGCTGCGGTTTGATGCTATACGAATCACCTCGGCACTCTTAGGCCGGTTGGATTTCATGTAGACGGAATATTTTCCGGTTTGGCCATCAGGCTTGTTGATTATATCTTTCCGGGGTTTGAACATCAACATACGACCTCCATTTGGATTGTTCTTCCTCCACCAGGCATCTGATGCATCCGTATAGAAGAGGCAATCAAACCGGTCTACTCCTGCCTGACCAATTTCCTCGTCAGTATAGAAATCCAGATACCGAGAATAAAGCATGAATTCATCTTGACTTTCTGCATTGAACGGGTCTCCCTTCTTATCTTCCGACACGTCATCACCTACCTTATCACGAAGCTGCAGGTCAAACTGGACATGGGCATTTTTTTTCTGAGGTACCAGACGATAGAGAATGAGTTCGTCATCGGGATATCCTTCTATGCCACCACCTATAGCATTATAAGCTTTCAGACCTTCTACAGTAATGGACTTACGTGATGCTGAGTACGTAAAAGTTCTCTGCATGGTTTCGAAATGTTTTGCCTCAATATGAAGCGTTCCCGTATAGCCTTCCTGCTGAGACAGGATATTCTCGAAATAGACACGCTGTACACCGGGCTGTTCCACCACATAGAGGTATTTGTAATCGGGTTCCGGTGTGATGTCTCCACTGCTATGCCAGTCATTGTCCCCTTCACGTACTACAGTTAGTTTCATACCGGATTCCGGACGGATATCCAGACCACCGACAGAGATATACACTTTCATCGGGAAGAGCTCTGCAGGGGTGGTTTCAGGAACGGTAAACATCACGGTCACGTGCGAGCGGTCTTTGGTAGGGTCTTGTTGGTTCATACCACCATAAATCTGTGTACCTACCCACGAAGGAGCGAATGACTGTTCCTTCACCAAAATGACCTTGACCTTACGTTGCAGCCGTCCGTGCTTCACCAGCAAGGTGCCTTCCAGTTTCTGGTTGTTACCCATCGGAAGTAGGGAAATAGTAACCGAACCTTCACCGACACCGTTTTTCACTACGAAATTATTTACTATATCCTGTCGGGCCACATCGTTATTTATCCAGGTTACTTCTGCCTTGTCAGTGGATGTAATGGATGCTTCGCCCTTTCCTTTGATTGTATAGGAAATCGTGTAGATATCGTTTGCGTGTTCTGCTCCCAATACATGGTCAGTCTGAGATACAGAGAGTACATATTTGTCATCCTCGACCTCGTTCACCTTGTCGGAAATGGAAATCCACACATTATTTGTAGCAGCCGCTTCCAATGCTTCGGCAAAGGTTGCCTGTCCGAAAGAGAGTTTCCCGGTAATGTTCAGCTGATACTGATGGTTCCGGCGAATTAGGATTTGATCTCCGTTATCGTTTACCAGCATGACGCGGTAATAGAGGTCTTCTGATTCTCCGTTGTTGTGTCCACGAAGAATGATACTGACAGGATCATCCGCTCTGTTTTCACACTCAAATATATATTGTTCCGTATTTATGGTCACATCTGTAATGTCGCTCAATTTGGCATTATTCGACGGAAGCGTAACAAAGTCATCAGCCGTCCAGTCGTCCTCGGTAAAATTAAAGCCTTTCTCCGGATGGAACGGTGCTACCGTACCGAACGCACTAGTATTGTAAACGGCAAAGCCGGTTACAATAAAATGTCCGTTTTCTTTAGGATTGAGGACAGACACCTTGGCATGGTTGCGTAGCATCTTGATGCTGTTTCCTGCAGAGGTCATCTGGTCTGCAATGGATTTCTTCTTCATTTCTTCGTTGGTATTGTCACAAGCAAAACGTGCCCAGTAAATCATGCGTCCGGAAGAACCTTCGAGCAGAGCCATTACTTCCGATTCGGACTTGTTGCGGAAATGGTCCTGTTGAAACTCCGTCATCACCTGGTTGGCCACAAAATGCACAGTCCGGGTATTCTCGGGTACTTCAGCCTGGAAGGCACCTGTGCTGACTGATGATGGGCTGACATCTGCCGTTACGGTCGTGATGAAAAGTCCGTAACTGTCGAAACAGAACAGCGTCATGTCTTGCACACCGCCACCGTCGGGGTCCACCGCACGGGTAGTCACTTTCTCCATAGCGGGAATATCCGCACTGAACCGCAGTGCCACGTAGCCTTCGCGGGCAACGGGTGACGGCTCGAACCATTCGTCCTGACGGCAAGAGACCAACAGGACCGCTATAGCAGCCATTGCCATAATCCTATGAATCAATCTTTGTATCATATTCTTATTCATATACGTCCTCCTTTCTATTTACCGGTTTTCTTGTCGTAGGCATCGCGGATGCAGCGGATTGTTTTAGCAGTTCCTGAGCCTTTATTATTATAGACTAAGCCGCTTGCACTCCAATAAGATGGTCCTGCCAAAACCTCATCCATTGCAGCATTTTCTTTATATTGAAATTCCATGATAATTTCCAATTCTGCTCGTGTTGGAAGACGCCAATCATCATAAACTGTTCCATCCTGAGCCACTTCCACATATTCTCGACAGTGACTTGCTGCCATTTCCTCATCACTGATAGAAAAAACAGCTCCCAACTGAGAAGCAATCATAAAAGAAGGAGATACCAGTTCTGCATTATCTTCTCCAGGATCAGTCTTGCCATTTGTAATACGAGGTTGGCCTAAAGTATAATCCCCAGAACTTGCCGTGATCTGAACATGATACATTCGGGCATTACCTGCATTCCAAATTTCATTGGTACTAAGTGAAGTTTGCCACCTATTATAATAATAGTATGATATAGAAGATTTTCCCCTATTGCTGCCGGTTTCAATTTCTTCCGCCACCTTTGAAGTAAATATATAATCATTTCCATATCTCGTAGCTGAATAGCTCCAAGTATCATTTCTGCTATCATAATTGTACGCACTAACTCGTTTTTGAGATGGATCACGATAATTTTCCCACGTCGTTCCTCCGAAATCAGAACGGTAAGAATACCACCCCTGAATATTGGTGATATACTCCAACGGATACTGCGCCACTTTGACTTCACGCTTGATACCTTCTTCGTTTTCAACCGTAAATATAATATATCTCACAGCATTGTTACCAGGTACATCCCCATGTACCTGAATTTTTCCAGTGATGTTTTCATCCGGTGTAATTTTAATGATGCAACGGTTTTTCCAATTCGGCCGATAATCAGAACCAGTATTCTCTCCCCATTCATCCGCGCTGCCGTTTGTTATTTGGGTTAACTCCTTTTCCTGTCCGAACTTGTCGATATAATAGACTCTATCAATAGTAGCTGTCACTTCCGAGGAAGAGGCAAACTCCAGCGTAGTGTTATCATCTGCCATGTTGTGCATCTCCATCTCATACTCGTTCAGCGTGAGATAGGCCGGACGGTCAGTATCACCACCGACGTTAATCAGTTCTTCATCCCAATCACGTACAGAATAACTGATATCTTTTAAAAGAACCGGTTTTGAAGGGTTGCTTCCACCCGGCGCATCGACAGTCACATTAACTTCATAACAAGTGTTTCGATTCAGTTCTTTCTTTGTACTAACCGGAATCTGATAGTAACTGTTATCTAAAAATTTCCACTCCGCTGCGTTATCAGGGCGATAGTTCATCGGGATATTTACAATGAGCCGCACTTCTTTTTCCAGTGTACTTGCATTATCCCAAACATGCGCATAGGCATAGGCTGTCACTGTAATGACACTTGGTGTCCATTTGAAATATCCACCATTGTTCAATTCGGGTGTCATCAGCTCAGCGTCATCCTTGTCCATCATAGCCGGCTTGATAACAGATGTACTATAAGGCATGTTACGTAGATAATATCCGGCATGATATGTCTGCGGACCATTATCAAACTGTACATGCTCACCGCTTTTTATATTAACTACAATCTTGGCTGCTGCGCGGCGAAGCACGGTTTGTAATTCCGTATCGTTCGTTTTATCTCCACTGTTCAGTACCACCATCTTGACCGTTGCCGGTTCCTGTTCACCTTTCGGATAGGCTACGCCATCCATCAGAAAAGTCTGCGGTACACCGGTAGCAGATGCCAGGCCTGTCATGTGTATGTCCTTATCTTCCTGCTTTAGTGCATTGAGGCTGGTTAATGTGAAATTTTCATCTTCGAAAATACTCACATCCGCAGTACTGTTGGCGATAAGATATACCCAATACGATTCATTTTCATCAAAGGTGCTTCTTTGAGCAGATAAGGTTATCTTATCTTTACCGTCTTTTATTCCATCTACACGTTCGTGCCAGACTTTTGTTCCGTCCTGGTTGAAAATCAGCACGTCAAGATGACTAACAGCAATTTCAGCTCCGTTAGCTTCCACGTTTGCACGGGTTAAAGGCAGTTTACCGGATGCAAGATTTAAAATGATACTGTTGCCGTCACCTTCCGTCTCTGTCTGACAAAATATATCCTCATGGTCGCATGCAGTAAAACAACATGCTGCCAGGCAACAGAAAACAATATAATGCAATAGCTGTTTCATAGCTTATCAATTTTTAGGTATGTCTACTTGTTTGATAACGATAGTTTCCGCCAGCGTACTTCCTTGCCATTTCAGGTCATTGGTCAGTCCATTGATCAACAGCAAGGAGGTGTTGTCTGGTAGCAATGCAGGTGTATAGGCAATGCCCAACCCCACCGTCTTATTCACTTGACCCTCACCATCCGGTGAACTAGTCAGATAATCTCTTTCTTTTGCCCGGATGCGAATTTCGTAAGGATCCGCTGATGTCGCATATGACTGGTTGTTGTCTCCCAATAGAAAACCTTTCTGATAAACCTCTACGGAAAAATCATCTATATTTCTGTCATATAGTACAGGTTTCCATACTTTATTGTCTCCTTGCGGAGCTGTGATGGAAAATGTAAAGGAATAACTTCCATCAGGAGAACTTGAATCCGGATTGTAGTAAACCGTCGGTTGGTCATACTTGCCTCCTTCAGGAAGCGAAGTGCCATCTGCCGGAGTGATGGGATTCGTATAAGAGGGATAGTCAAACTCTCCCAGGTCATCCGTGCCTCCGTCATCCCAATCGGCCACCGTATATTCAACGGTTATCTTACCGTCGTTATGCATCAGGCAGCATACAGCGTAGAAATTATTTCTCTGAATACGGGGCAGGTAAACCAATCCTCTACGCGCATCTCCTTCACCGAAAGAATAATCTATCTGAAGGACATTGCCTCCTTCGTCACCTTGGGCATTCCATGAATGGCTTCCCCAGGGATTTTCAAACGGATAGAAAGGTCTGTTCAACACTGGGGTATAGTTGTCAGGATTCTGTCTTTCTGTATCAGAAAGGTTTGGAGATATAGTCTTGTCCACATCCTTATTGATAACATCAAGCGGAATATCTCCCTTGATTCCTGTAATGCCTTGCAATATTTCATCACTTTGTGGCATGAGGTAATTACGTGTGCGCGTACCCGAGGCCAGCATGGTCAGTCCGGTAATTCGCAGATTACCGCTTTCGCCTTCAGGCTTGGCTGCATACACACCGAGCTTTCCCATAGGGCGCCTCAGGTTGAAAGTCAAGTTTTTGCTCAAACCGTCTTTATTCAATTCTACCGGAACGTCTGACCTGTAAAACATAGGCAGTCCATCCCGGGTAATATCTGTTGTCAGTGTTGTAAATGTAAAACGGTTCAAATCGCTTTCGGTTGTAGATTCCGTAAAAGGCTTGTCATCACCTGGAGTCGACATCGCTTTTTCATTGGCCACCACGTAAAAATTCACGTTTTGTGTGCCTTTCTGATAGAATGTGATGTCCATATTAAAGGAATGAGGAGTCTGTAAGACTTGATCCGTATAATAATATCCAACCAGACGGCCGTCTTTTGGATCATTCGGAATATCCGCAAAGGCATAAACCCGAAGGGTATGGATATTGCTTTCCTCTGTCGTCGGTGCCGTACCTGTATTATCAGCCCCCGCTCTCACCTTTAACTGCAAACTCATGCCTTGTCCGTGTTCAGGGACTTGAACTCCGTCCTCTTCCTGCACACAACTGAAAGGCAACAGGCAGCAGCCTACCGCTGCCACCATCCAGCAAAATCTATTTCTTATCATATACAGATTCATGATCATCTTGATTTAAATTATACATCTTAAAGCAAGGTTACTGAAATTCCGGTGTGATGAAGTTATTGGTCCAGTTATCCACCGTCACCGTGAGATTATCCAGCTGCATGACACCGTACTTCAAGGTAATGCCGATATTCAGCTGCATACCGCGACGGATGCCGTCTGCCAACTTACCAGACTGATTCAAGTCAACTGTTTTTTCATTATTATCGGGCCAATTGGCGGTCAGTGTATAGCTGCTGCCTTTAGCCGGATAAACGTAAAGTGATGTTACGGAAGCTTTGCCCGGGTCACCTCCGAACGTGCCGGCCGGCACTGTCAAAGATGAAGGGCTGAAACTTATGTTACCGGCATTTGCCTCTGCGTCTGGTGCACTATCTTCTGAATTGAAATCCTGCGGAAAGAGTTTTCCGGTATTTACCTTAAGATTCGGTATCCGGATGTCTTCTACAGTCTGTTCCGTTTCGATTTCATTAGTGAAAATAACACCTATCTTTGCCACGGGAAACTCCAACGGTACAGAGTGTTCCTGTATTCCAGGTTTAGGCAGAATCTTTTTCTGATTCTTCTTGGCCTGAGGCAAGGGGAGTGCATTGCCATTAAAATCAATCGTAATATCACGATTATAAAGGGCGTCCAAGTCTATGTCCTTGCCAGCCAATGATTCACTTTCTAAGAGAAAGGATGATTCGTTGGCTATCGCATAGAAATTGAAGTCGGTGCCTCCTTCTTTCACAGGCACATCCTGAAAGGTAACCGTTTTGGTTCCGTTCTGCAGATTGTCATAAAAGACATTATAGAGGATTTCGTGGGTCTCGGCATTTTCCATAATGACACGCAAGGTCTGCATGCGTTCCCGTTCTTCCAGTGCAGAAACACTTCCGGTCTGGGCTCCGGCCCGTGTGGTAAAGGTCATCTTCACGGTCGCTTTTCCCGTCTCCGGGTTTTCATCCTCCGAACAGGAAGAGACTGCCGAGAGCAGGAACAGAGACATGAAAGCAGCCAGGATATGCCGTGAGGCTATTATATGATGTAATCGTTTATTCATTTCAATATTCTCCTTTTAGTTTATTAAGAATGACTCCATTCCGGGTCGATGTCTTCGATATACCAGGACGGTACTTCAATCGTAACGCTTACCGGAGTAAATTTGATACTGATGGGGAGGAAAGCTTCCTGCTTCGTCACATCAATGTATTTCGCATTATCCTTCAGATAATCGCTGAGAGGAAAAGATACAAGCACGTTGCCGTCTCGATCTTCCAGTTGGACCTGATGGTGGCAGAGCGATTCGATGACACTGCCTTCGCTATCCATGCGGAAAAGTGCCATATCGGTTGTCTGATAAGTCTGTGTAGCCGAATCGAAGTGTAAATCCTGTGCCACGGTAGTCCACTGTCCGGGCTGAACCTGATTCAGCAGATTGGTTTGCGCATTGGCATTGGAAATGGAAATGCGGTAGGCTGGAGCTGTAGCCTCTCCGCTGCGTACGGGCGGCTGCAGGCCGTGAACTTCCACATAAGCATCTATGTGCGCACTGAAAAGTTGAATGGTAACTTCTTGTAAGGTATGATAGTCTGGTATTTGCAGGTCACAGCGTCCCAAATAGTTATGGTCTTGACCAGAAAGTGCAGCCGAGTTCTGCCATTGGGGATGCTGGATAAAAATCTGCTCCAAACTACTTCCGCCCGTCTTTACTTCTGTTTTGTCATAGGCATTGGCAACCGCCACCAGACTGTAGTTTCCGGCGGGGAGCTGAATTTGTTTGAAACGCTTCTCGTTCGTCAAGTATTCCTTGCCGACAGGTATGCGGCTATGAATACTTCCATTGGTGGTAAAGGTATAGAGGTTGATGTCATGGATATAATTTTGCAGCACGTTGTCTTGTCCATCAGCATTGTATTGGAAGCAGACTGCAACGTTCATACAATCATCCATGTCCTCCTTGATACAACCGGTGAACAGAGCAGGCACCAGCATCAAGCCTATTATTTTTTGTATCAGTTTCATTGTCATTTTATCATGTTGATGGATTTTCCAAGTGATGCTTTCCCGTTTACCGGGAAATGTTAATCAAACAGTCGGGACCGCTCTGGCAGTACCGTTATCGGTTTACCTGACGAGTCCCGGCTGTTTCTTTATCTATTATGTTTTATTTGCCTACTTCACTTTTTTTGCAGGGTGAGCAATGCAAATATTATTTCTGCCATTCAGCAGTAATATTAACAGGATCCCACTGAGCTTCCTCTACGGTTACGGTTACACCATACGTGGTGTTGCCACCTTCGTCACCAATAATGTTTTTATCATCCAAGAAAGCTCCAGTAATGCGATAAATCTTACCAGGTTCAAATTTATTCAAATCTTCTGTTCCATCCGCATTCATATACTTAGTAATCATAGCATATCGCGGTGCGGGTAATGGGGAATCAGGGTTTGCAGAGACAGATTCGCTGAAATAAATCTTAAACTTAGGCATCTTAGCAGCCTCACATCCGAAGAAGTTGTAACCAAATACTTGACCTTCGACTGTCGGCCATTGAGCACCTGAAGCCAAGAAATTTTTGTTTTCCTCATTAATTGCATCCTTGAGTATAGCTTCCTCACCAGTACCATTAACTCCATCAAAAGAATAATCTACTGCAGTTCCGCTAGCATTTGTAAAGGCTCCATCTTGATATTCAACACCAGCACCATTAGGAACCACATTGTCCAAATAGACACCAGCAATACTCAAAGTTTGATATTTACAATTATCATCAGCTTCACCAGTATGCACTACGTGCTTGATGCTACCAACCTCCAAGCGGGCTACAGGAATAGCTAACTTAACAGTTGCTGTATACATCTGGTAAGTTTTATCTTTATCTTCCGGATCTGCACCTGCCTGATGGTCACCGTTAGGTTTTTCCATATTTGATGATAAAGTAAACTTTGAAGCCTTACCATAAACAGGTACATTTTCAACGTTTTGCAATTCAGCTGCAGCTACTGATTTTTCTGCAGTGTAAGAAACAACACCACCATTCATCGCAACCGTAATTGATTTAGGATTAACTACATTCCAGAATTTTACTTCCTTTTTTGTAGTTGAATTCCAAGCGTCAGCCGTAAAAGTATAGGTTTTAGCGCCATTATCATCTGTAAGCTCTACGACAACATCAGTGTTGGCTTTAACGATCACAGCATCTTCGTGTCCGGCTCCAACGGCACGTCCCATGGACGGGTTGGCAATACGAACGCTAACTGCACCTACACCTTTAGGAAGCTGTGTTCCCATCTCATCATCATTACTACATGCGGTCATGGTCAAACCAGCCATTGCCAGCATAAAAAACTTATTAAGCTTCATAAGAATTAAGTATTAAAAATTGAACAAATGTTTGATTATATCTCCTGGTGATTACAATTGATCCATAACCTGTAGCATTTCCTTCAGATTATGCCGAGCCGATTCAGACCCCATCTCCGAAGCACGACGGAAAGCATCCTCTGCCTTTTCATATTGCCCAACTCCGGCATAAGCTACACCCAGAGTGGTCAACAGTTCGGCAGACTGTGCAGCGACTTCAGACCTTTCGAGCAGTTGCACCGCCTTGTCATATTCCTTGCGCGAGATGGCATTCACAGCATTCTCGTTGAGTGCGGCAGGCGATGTCGGGAAGTAACGTACCGCTGTAGCCATTACCTTATCATATTCGGGTGTGCCTTTTCCATAGGAATCAGCCACCTTATACATTTCTGTCAGGCTCAACAAGTCCGGTCGTTCATTGACCATGCGGCGTGCCTCTTCGAGATTGAAGTTGCGCACGTTGTATTCAATGCGATATTCGTTGCGACGAAGTGCAGGATAAATCTCATCGAGCAATCTCCGGTAGATGGTCGGCGGAACGAGTTTCTGAAGCTGCAACTCGCAAAAGTCACGTTTGTCCGGGTATCGCTTGATAATCTCATATATCTCGTCACGTTTCAACAGCTTCGGATAGTTACCGAGTACACGGACTAATCCTTCCCAGTCTTCACCCTTCCAGTCCACATGGAGCATGTCAGGGGATATGGCATCGTGACGGCGGATATAATCAGCCAGTGCCTTAGCACGATTTTCTGACAAGGTAAGGTTGTGAGCCTCACTACCTTCAGGCGAAGCGTAACCGGTGATGTAAATACCGATAATCTTGACATCCGTATTTTTCTTCACCAAATCAATGGAGTTGGAAACGGTATCCAGTTCGGAGCGATTATCCTTAAGTCCGGGCAGAATCTTATAACTGTCCTGCCGGAATTGCAGGCGAGCCGTGCGTGTTTCTGCACGTACCTTTATCGGTTCAGGTTCCGGCGCGATGGTATGAAGACGATAATCAGGAATATAGGTAGGTAAAACTCCATTCAGCAAGTCCTGCTCTGACTTTCCCTCTCCACAATTGGTACAGCCGTGTACCTCTTCGCGAATCTCCACCCGTCCGTCGAGCATCCATCGCCGGTAGGGTACGGTAGCCGCATAATCATACTGTTGGTTCTTGCTGCTATGGCGTATAATCACCTGTGCAGAATCATTATGATAAGGGGGAAGCTCTACACTTTCGAGACGTTGTGCCCGCAAGTAAACCTTGTGGCGTGTTTTTCCGTCAATGACAATCGGCGGAAAGGCTATTTCCCGGTTTCCATCCGCTGAGACGAGTACAGGTGTCAGTGCTACGGTATGCTGTGTGTGAATTCTGGCATTGCTCAAATCTACAGACATTTTCAGTTCAACCATGCGATCCTGCTTGGCTACACCTCCCTGACGAATAGCGATGGAGGGAAGGTAACCGGTTTCGTTTTCAGCAAGCAACATAATCGGCCTGCATGCCAGCATCAGTAATAATATAATGTATATGTGTCTCATAGTTTTTCCATTGTTATTTGATTATATATATCAGAGAGATACCCGCTTTGGTCGGGCCAAAGTAGTGTTTATTCCGGCTACCTTTGAATTTGCCGCAGGTAGCACATTCGTATTTGTCATAGTTCGAATAGATGTAACCTAAACCGATAGTTGCTTCGATATTCCACCGTTTGCCTAGAATCCACGAATAACCATAGGAAAGACCGGCTCCCGTAGCCCAACCCTGATAACGGTGATCCTTGGTTGATTTATCCTGAAACAGAACTCTCACACCACTGATGTTATAAAAGACATAACCGCTGTGCAAACCAAAGAAATGACCATTATAACGCTCACAGAGCCAGTAACGAAACTCCGGCATCACCAGCCAGTGCTTTATCTTCTTGTTACTATCCTTATTCAGCGTCCAGGGATTGTAAGCTCCTGTGAGGTCGAGGGTCGTGCGTTTACCCAGCCCAAATTCAAAACTCAAATTGGGCGTCGTACTTGACCAATACAACAAATTGGTCTTTGCTGCTATATCCTGCGCGTTTGCAGTGCCTGTACACCAGCAAACGGCAAGGAAAACACCGAGGATTAATTTTTTCATATTTTCCTTCTTAATTATTCCATTCGTACCGGCAAGCCGGCATGCTGTTATCAGTAGATTGGGTAGCACCCGTGTTTTCATTTTTTATAAGAGAGAATATCACACACTATACATTTCTCCCTGTAAGAGATTTACAAAGCCTTTTCACAAGTCATATCTACCTGATTATTAGCAATATATCGTTTAATAGGCAATTCGAAAAGTTCAACGATTGTTATGAGGAAAAATAAAATGCAAATAACTGAAAAAAAATATGGTTGATTTTATTGCCCTATAAGGGATTTTTTTATATGTTTGTAACATAATTAAATCTCTTACAGGGAGAAACATGTTTTCATTTAACAATTTTCCTATTCTTCCAAAACCTTTTTCACCTACTCTTTTTTCTGTCTTATTCGTCATTTTCGTTGAGATGGCTATGAAAAAAAGCATTTTGAAGGAAGGCTATAAAATAAGAATTGCGCTTCCTGCAATCAGTTATGCACGAAAACGCATTGGATAAATAGATCCATCCAAAAGATATAAAAAGACTGAAGCCAAATTGTTGAACAATAATTTTCAGGACATATTATATGCCATAAACCGAACTTGGATAAAGTATCGATTTATGGCCTTGTAACAGATGTCATTAGCGGCTTGTATGTTACAGTGATTTTAGAATCAGACTGTTCGCCTTGTCCACTACTGTGGTATCGAGTGATGCGAGATAAATACGGGTTGTATGCTCGGAATCGTGCCCCATGGCTTCACTGATGGTAGCAACAGGAATATTCTTACTTTTGGCGATGCTTGCCCAACTGTGGCGGGCAACATAGCTTGTTAAAGAAATAGTCAATCCTAACTGTTTGCCGATTTTCTTTAAACTCTGATTTATCCGGTAAGACTCACATTTGTACTGCTTTCTATTGTCTGCCTCCATGTCTCGGATAATCGGCAATAAAAAGGGAGTGCCGGATGTATCGTATTTGTCAACAATTTCCTGCATAGGCTTCTCCCACCGGATAAAGAGCTGCTGTCCCGTTTTCTGACGGCGATATGACAACACTCCATTCTGCAGATTTTTCTTTTTCAGATAAGCCATATCGACAAACGACATTCCTCTGGTATAGAAAGAAAAAAGGAACAAATCTTTTGCGTAATCCAGTTCAGGGGTGAGTGTCAAATCAAGCTCACGTATCTGACGGATTATTTTCAGCGGAACAGCACGTTTGACTGTTTTATCAATCCCGGTATAAACATGCTTGAAAGGATTTCGTTGCACAATCAGTTCTTTTTCTACCGCCCGGTTATAGACAGCACGTAAGCAGCGCATATAAAAGGAAATACTGTTTGGACATATCCCATTGGATTTCAGAAAAGTTTCATATTCTACCATAAGGCTTGACTCAACCAAATCAAGAGGTATGTCATTGCGTTCCGCCATGAAGCGCTTAAAACTGTTTAGCGTGGTTGCATATCTCTCTGCAGTACATTGTCTGCCGGTTCGCTTCAACTCTGCAATCAGGGATTCGGTAAAGGAAACAAATCCTTTGGTTTCCGACGGTGAACGATACAATCTCAACACATCATCAGCCCGATAGTCCTTGCCTGTATGTTCAAGTTTCACAATGATGCTTTTCAGCATGTTTATATCCACGATTAGCTTTGCCTGTAATGCAGCCAAGTAATTACGACGACCTTCCGTACATTTCGGAGGAAAATCCACAGTCGAATACAGCATGTTCCATTCCTGTGGATATAGTTTGTAACCGGTAGAGACTTGTCTTGTCTGTCGCTTGTGAATCACTTGATAAACCAAGGTGCCTTCTTTGTTTTCAACGGTAGAGGCACGAAATCGAATTTTAACTGTTGCCATAATTATATTTTATTAGGGTTATAGTTTCAGTTTATGGCAGACAAAAGCTGTCAGCCTAATGCAGAGCAGGAGAAATCCTGCCACACAACCGAGCATTTTCCACAGCATGGTGTTGTGGATGAACCGTGCGTTGACCATACAGGTGCAGATGAAAGTCGCCAAAAGAAAAACGACCGTTTCCACCATGCACCAAAAAACAACCGTGGAGACGATTGTCCTGTCTCTCATGGACAGGCGGTCCATCAGCTTCTTGCCTTCCTTGCCAATCATTTCGGTCGTCTTCCGACAAATGACATCTCCTTCCTGTTCAAGCACACGTCTGGAGTCCTCGCCGACAGTCACCCTGCTTGCCTTATGAAAGGAAGAGACAGTCTCGTCCGGTGCGGACAGGGCTTCCGCAAGTCTGTTTTCAAGCTTTTCCACCTTCTCATTAAGAATGCCGACGACCTTGCAGTTGTTCTCCAATACAACGGCTGTCCGATCTTCCTGCTGCATCTTTTCAGCAGCCGGAATTGCCACATCTATTTCTAAAAAATCAAATCTGTCTTTGTTCATCGTTTTCTATCATTTAAGTCCTGTCTTGGGTTTACGCCCGGTCATCCTCGTCCTCACGCCCCCAGGGAAGGTCGCTGGAACTGCCTCCGCCTTCGGAAGGGACTGCCGGAACATCGAGCATCCCGACAAAGAGAGCCACTGCCATGTCCGTAAGGTCACGGCTGTTGGCTGTCTCCCGGTAGTCAAATTCATCGTTGAACACGTCCAGCCCCGTTTCAGGGCCACCCGTTCGGCTGCACGCTGTGCCCGGATGTGGATGTCATGGTCGTTATTGATACAACCGTTTTTATCCATACGGCAGTATGCACCGTGAAAAAACGGTACTCAGCTTAGGGATTCCAGATACAGCCATACCGTCCCCTTGCTGCCTCTGAGGTTGGTCTTCGGGGAGTAGGTCCTTCCATTCTTGTCGTGCAGTTTGATACTGTCGAACTCTCGGATGAAGTCATCCCACAGCCTTTGCCGGCCGGATGACGGAGTTCCTGACCCGCTTGAAGCTTGTCAGCGTCAAGACACATGGAATCCTATGAAGGCGTGTCGTAATGCACGATGCACCTTCTTTTTTTCGTTGACTATAAAAATCGGTTCATTTTTTTAAGTTGCGATATTTTGGATACTTCTTTGATTTGTTTGTTCCCAACATCTAAAAATAGCAGTTGTAAGCTTATAAAACAGTTTCATCAGCCAATTCATACCTTCTTTTATCATTTTTGCACACATTTTCTTTATATTGAAGGCAATGGCCAAGAAGGAAAAATCCATGAAGACCTTATCCTTTCCAAATGGCGGAAACGTTTGTAGTTCATATTGTATTTTATTTGTCTGAACACTACTTCCGGTTCTATACATCTCTGTCCTCCGTGTTTCAGTCCTTCCTTGGAACACAACAACTCTTTGGTTTTCTACCTATATCTTCTAAGTCTGTGATTAATTCTATCGTTCTGTTTCCCTTTGCCTTAAAACATCGACATCTTAGCGGACAGCCTTCACATCTGACGGCTCTGTATCCAGCATTTTCGCTGACATATCCGAATGCAGTTTTCACAGTTTAATCCCGGCCACTGTTCCATGTGAAAGTAGTTGTACTTGACGTAGGCTTCCATACCGTTTTCTGACATGAAGCGGTAATTCTCCTCAGAACCGTAGCCGGAATCGGCAACCACCGTATGGGCCAACCTGTCATATCTGCTTGAGAAGGATTGCAGGAAAGGTATCAGGGTCAGTGTATCAGTAGGGTTCGGGAAGAGTGCAAAATCGATAATGAACCGGTTCTCGGTACCGATCTGAAGGTTGTAACCGGGCTCTGTCCGGCCATTACGCATGGCTCCCCCTTCATTCTCATGAAAGTAGCATCCTTGTCTGTCTTGGAATAGGAGTTCCGGTCCTGCAGAGTGTCCGGATGGTTGTCGTATTCCTGCAGCTTATCCCTGTGCTCTTCCAGCTCCTTCAGCTGTTTGCGTTTCTTTTTCAGTACAGTCTTTTCCTCTTTAGTGGAAGGCTCAGGAGCTTTTCAAGTGCATGACGTAACTCTCCCGCCATTTCGGTCAGTATAGTCAGAGTGAATTCAACTTCCTCATTGCTTTCCGATGATTTCTCCCGGACGATGACTTCGTCTATTTGCCCTAGCAGAACATACACCTTCTTCATCAGGCGCTCACGGTTCCGCTCAACCGTTTTTCGCCGGACGAAAGTGTATCTTTGCCATAGTATAAATGTATGCAAAATCTTTAGGTAATAACAAAGAGGGTGTGTCGAAACTCTCATAAACTAAAAATCACCCTCGCCACAGGTAGTTGTAGCGAGGGTGATTTCGAAAAAAGGAAATTTTTGACACACCTCCTTTGTGCGCAAAAAAGAAGGTGTGCATTTTAACACATCTCCGTAGTGACAGGGATTGCCCGAATACACAAAGCAAACTCTTTTCGGGCGAGCAAACCTCGCCCCTACTTCTTCTCGACAATCGATGTCAACGGATGCCTGTTTCCTTTTATCTCTTTCAAGAATGCCTTGGCAGAGCCAAAGTTCAGATAAAGGTCCAGACGCACGGGTAAATGGTTTTTATCATCTGTGATATAAAAGGTAATCACCTCTTTCTCTTTTCCCTTTTTATATTCCACCAACGAAAAGACAAGGCAACGATATTTCACTCCGCCTTCTGCCTTAAATACTTTCTTTCCACGATAAATCAACGTCTGGTCTTCTATCTTAGTGCCGGTGGCCATCGGGAAAATAATCTTCTGCCCCACCGTGTAATCATCGACATCGAAAGAGCGTGCCTGCATCAGAATGCTCAACATATCAAACATACATCCTTCGCTTTCGTCACGCGCCCTCACCGTATCACGCCCCCGACGCATCCTGCGCTGATTGGCAATACATTTATCATCTTTATAGCTGAACCATACTTCGTCCACCGTATAACGGTCGCCTTCCTCCGCCCCTTTACGGAAATAAAGAGGCTCCAACCGATTGGTCGTGATACAAGTCAGCGTATCACGCATCTTGAAAAAGAAATCGACCATACCATTTGTGGCAGCCACCAAATTAGTGCGGAAACAAGGCTTACCCTGATAAGTCACTGCCTGCATATCCATTCGGGCAACACCGGCATCTTTCCAGATGAATTTCCAGTTGAACTTAAGGTCATAAGTCAACAGTTCGCCCGCTTGTATGGCTTCATTCTTTGCAGCACACTGCGCTCCCGCGGCACATATAGTGAACCAAGAACACAATAGTATGAATATAATCTTTTTCATCGGCCTAGTTTTCTAGCTCTTTCTTTGTTTCTGTCCTGTATCTTCTTCGTCTCTTCCGGCTTCTGCTTCTTTATTTCATCCAATTTCTGCTTTTCAACCGGAACCGCATTGATATTCCAATTCTCCTCAAAGTCAAAGTTTGCCTTCATCTCCCATACTTTCGGGAAATAATAGACTTCTTCAGGCTGTAAGTGCTCCGAATACTTTCCGGTGTCCCAGACACCGTTGCCATTCCGGTCGTTGAACAGACGGATATAGAATTTCGTACCGGGATTGAGATAATAGAAATCCGCCGTATTCTGAGGAGTTATCCGTTGTTGGCGCAACACCTTTCCACTTCCGTCCAGTAACTCTACCACTGCTGTCGAATCGACTCCGGTAATATTCAGCAAGATGGTTCCGTATTCATTCAGTTTCTTCACCTTCATGGTCTGTTTCACCTTGTTGGTATGCAGGCCATACACTCCCTTAAAGGCCATCGAGTCTATCGACAACTGATATTCCTTTTCGGGCTCCCACTCCGCCAATATCTCATACTTGCGAGGCAACACTGAATCCGAGACAAACAGAAACGGAATTTCTTCCCACAGGCTGTCTTTCTTTATTTCCATGTGAATGGCTGCCGTATCAATGCTCGCCACAGGCTCATCGAACGACAGATATACATTTCTATCAAGGTCGAAAGCAGAAGGAGCATCCACATTCAACGTAAGGAACTTGGTGGGCTCCGGTTCAATCTTTTCTCCTTTCTTTTCTTTCTTTTTGCGTTCCTTTTCCTTCTCTTCGGCTGCTTTCGCCTCCAGCTTCTCCCGCTCCGCACGAGTCAACTTATTTGCCAGAAAAAGCGTATCGGTCTGCGGAACAAGACGGTCCAACGTATCCGTTGCCAAGTAATCCATCTGAATTTCGAGCGTGTCCATCTGATATATCAACGAGTCTTTAATCCAATAGCAGATAGAGTCGTTGCGGTCGGTCTTCTCGATGATAAAAGCATCCCGTTCGTCAAAATTCAATCCTTTCAGTGTGGGAAGCGTATCCGCCCGCGCACTGAAAGTAAGAACAAAATGATTCTCTTTGTCACGTTCACTGCGAGTAAGGTATTGACGGTCATTCTCTTCCTTAAACGCTCTCAGGATAATATCATCCGGCAGGAAACGGGTATAACCCACACTTTTGATGGTATCGATGGTCAGTGAGTCCTTCCAAATCGTATCCTGACGCATGGCATCCTCCATGGCAGGTATAATAATGGAATCGCTGAAAGCAATCATCTCGGTCTTGGAATCGAATAAGTAGTTCTGATTACCATCCATTAAGGCATAGATACGATATTTGCCGGGTGCAATACCGCGAATGGAAAAGTGTCCGCGACTGTCGGTACGGGATACCCGGTCGAATGGTTTCTTCATAAAAGCACTGTCACTCAAGTCAGAGTGCAGACCTACCTGAATATTCTTCACCGGCTCCAAGTCTGAAGCACTGAGCACTGTCCCCGATACTTCCATTGTATCAATAGTCGTACCGGTGGAAAAGGTAAAGGCATAATTACCTAGTGGATTACCCTCGTTGTTGTCAACAATAGCATCCGCGAAGTCAATAGTATAAGTAGTATTCGGTCTTAACGAATCCACCAGTCCTACCACTACTTTCCTCCCACTGGCTTTGATTTCAGGCTGTTCCAACTGGGGAGGAGATACAACCACTTTCTCCGCAGCCTTTTCCAGCTTGATAAATTCATCAAATTCAATAGTTACTTTTTTCTCTTTACTATTGATGGCAAATGGTTTAGGAGTACTCCGGACAAACTTTGGCGGTTCTTCATCATATGGACCACCATCGGGGTTTCCCATGCTGGCGCATGAGTACACCACAATCATCAACATCAGCAAAGCAGGTAATTTATGTCTATTCCAATTCATTTCTTTACTTGTTCAAGCTTAGCATTTCTTCTATATATTCACGTGTATTGCTCAGCCTAGGTACTTTGTGTTGTCCTCCCAGCTTACCTTTCTCTTTCAACCAATCATGAAACAGGTTAGGACGGGCCACAATAATTTCCAACGGCTGCAAGGTAAGGTTTTTATGTCGTTTTGCTTCGTAATCAGAGTTAATTTCTTGTAAAGAGGTATCGAGTACCTTGCTAAATTTCTCTAAAGAGTCCGGCTTGACTGCAAATTCTATCAACCACTGATGACGGCATTTGGCATTGGCATCCATAAAAACAGGAGCAGCGGAGTAGTCTGTGATTTGTGCTCCGGTAGCGGCACACGCCTTTGCCAGTCCCTGTTCGGCATTGTCCACCATCAGTTCTTCACCAAAAGCATTAATGAAATGCTTGGTGCGGCCCGTGATGACAAACTTATAAGGATACTTGCTCGTGAACTTCACCGTATCGCCAATCATATAACGCCACAAACCGCAAGACGTACTGATAACCATTGCATAGTTCTTGTTCAGCTCCACGTCTGCCAAAGGAATAATATGAGGATTTTCGTTTTCTATCTCTTCCATCGGAATGAATTCATAGAACACCCCGTAGTCAATCATCAGCATCATGGCAGGGTCGTCGAAATCATTTTGCAATCCGAAGAAACCTTCACTGGCATTGTAAGTCTCCATGTAGTGCATTTTATCACTGCGGATAATCTGCTTGTATTGTTCGCGATAAGGGGTAAATGCCACTCCTCCATGAAAGAACACTTCCAGATTAGGCCATACCTCCGCCAGATTATCTGTGCCCTTGATTTCCATGATATGTCTGACAACAGCCAACATCCACGAAGGCACTCCCGACAGATTGGTCACATTCTTGTTCATCGTGCTACGCGCAATCTTTTCCACCTTTTCCTCAAAGTCACTCAACAATGCGATTTTCTTTTCGGGCACACGAATAAGGTTGACCAATGGATTGACATTCTCAATCAGAATGGCAGACAAGTCACCCACCAAACTCCGCTTCAGATTATAATTGGAAGCATGACTACCTCCCAAAATCAGCCCTTTTCCCGAAAAAAAACGGCTATCGGGATTTTGCTGCAAATAAAGCGCGACGGCATCCATACCGCCGGCATAATGGATATCGTGCAATCCTTCCTTGCTGACAGGAATAAACTTGCTCTTATCATTTGTCGTACCCGAAGACTTTGCAAACCAAATAACTTCACCCGGCCACAACACATTTTTTTCTCCCCGGCGCATGCGCTCCACGTATGGCTTTATTTCCTCATAAGTCTGCAAAGGAACACGTTGATAATCCTGATAACTCTTTATGTCTTTATAGCTATACTCCAATCCCCATTCCGTATTGGCAGCGTCTTTGATAAGACGTTTAAAGACCTTTGCCTGAATAGCTTCCGCTTGAGTGGCATACAATGCTGTAGCTGCCTGTCTGGGTTTGAATAGTGTACTAATTAGTTTGGTCGAATTCATTTCCGTTAATATACAATTCGTTATATCCTGCAAAATTAACCTTTTCTGTATTAATAAGCCTTATAACATTATTTTTTTTATAGATTTCTGCATTACTTTTATTTTTTCTTATCTTTACGCACGCTTACAACTTAACATCAGAGGCTATGAAGATAGGAATTTTGACATCAGGAGGAGACTGTCCCGGAATAAACGCCACTATCAGAGGAGTTTGTAAAACAGCCATAAATCACTACGGCATGGAAGTATTTGGAATCCGAAGCGGATTTCGAGGCTTACTGGACAACGATATAGAACCTTTGACAGAAAAATCGTTATCGGGTTTGCTTAATTTAGGAGGAACCATTCTTGGAACTTCACGTGAAAAACCATTTAAAAAGCGTCTGTCTGCCGCTTCCGAAGACAAACCGGCATTAATGTTGAAGAATATCCATGAACTGGGACTGGACTGCATTGTCTGTATCGGTGGAAATGGTACGCAAAAAACCGCTGCCAAATTAGCACAAGCGGGCGTCAATGTGGTATCTGTTCCTAAAACCATCGATAACGATGTATGGGGAACCGATGTTTCTTTCGGATTCGATTCTGCCGTAACGATTGCAACCGATGCCATCGACCGTTTGCATTCGACTGCCAGTTCGCACCAGCGTGTCATGGTTATTGAAGTGATGGGACATAAAGCCGGATGGATTGCCCTTTACTCAGGCATGGCAGGCGGCGGTGATGTTATTCTCATCCCGGAACTACCCTATAATATCCACAACATCGGCAACACCATTATCGAAAGACTGAAAAAAGGAAAACCCTACTCCATCGTCGTTGTGGCAGAAGGTATCCAAACCATCAACGGCAAAAAAGCTGCCGAATACATAGCCGAAGAAATAGAATATGAAACCGGATTTGAGACCCGTGAAACTGTACTGGGATATATCCAGCGTGGCGGCTCCCCCACTCCATACGACCGTAACCTTGCCACCCGAATGGGAGGACATGCCACAGAACTGATTGCTTCCGGACAATTCGGACGAATGGTTTCCTTGCAAGGAGCTCAGATAGGCTCTGTTTCTTTGAATGAGGTAGCCGGCAAATTAAAGCTGGTAGACGAAAACCATGACCTGATTGTCCAAGGAAAACGAATGGGAATCTGTTTCGGCTAACTCCCTTGTATTTCAGGCTTATCAATATACTTGGATGGCGACACTCCGAATTGCTCAGTGAAATGTTTTCGGAGTGTGCGGGTGTCGCTATAACCTACCATTTCGGCTATTTCTTGAATGGAATATCTGTTCTCCATAATTAGAGAGGCAGCCTTGCTCATCCGTACACTCCGAATCATATCAATAGCAGCCAGTTCGCTACGTTGCTTTATTTTTCTATAAAGGGTAGGCTGACTCATATTCAATTGCTCCGCCAACATTTTTACATTAAAGTTCTCATTCGCCAGATTAGCTTCTATGACATGAATAATTTGCTGTATAAAATCATCCG
>OGLY01000146.1_pt1 | contig 43627 bp, 31 predicted proteins | sample 1573091 | NCBI WGS metagenome assembly OGLY01 (sample SAMEA2581916, study PRJEB24529) | metagenome | biome: Human gut stool | place: China | collected 2011
TTTGTTGCTCAGGAACTTATAAATAAAGTTAAATTATAGTGTTGCGGAATTAAGGATGGTAAAAATTTATCGGTTTCATTTGAAAGCGGGCAACTCGCAGGACGAGATTTCGAACTTAAATACTACGATAAGCCAGAAAAGAAAAATGACGAAGCTGATGTAACTACTTTCGAGATCAAAACAGGAGATTATGAAATAATTATAGATAAAAGCACCGGAAATATAATACCAGGCTTATCGTATATAATACCACAAAACGGAGACCAGATAATTCTTTTCAACATAATAATGCCCTCCGAATATGTTTCTTCTGCTCAGAATGAACTTGAAAAAGAACTGGATAAAGCAATCTCTGATGCAAGTAAGGACAATAATTCATATGAAGTGGAAAGTTATCCTGAAAACTTCTATGAACATAGTTATGACACCCATCTTGGTCAAGAAGTAAATTTTTACAATGGAGACAATATTTTGAATAGCCGTATCCTAATGGTCGAGAAACATCTGGACTTCCAATATGAACAGACCATAAGAATTGGCAATGAGCATATTAAGGGTAATACCCAGGAACTTAAAGAAGAAGTTGCAAATGTAAATCAGAATATTGATATCATAAAGGCATTCAACGAACTTTCCACATCTCTTTCCAACGCTTACGCTAACGCACAGCGTGAAATGATTGAAGGTTTTGCCGCAATAAAAAATATATGGGAATTTGACAATGATGAAAGCCATTGGAGTACAGACAATAATGGTGACAAGAGAAAAACAATAAAATCAAAATATAATGTATGGAGTTCCGGGTACATTTCTGCTTTAGGGACCAATACATCAGAAGATTCTTCAGGCACAGGCTCATTCGACCTTCTACAGGACTGGGATAAATATGTTGACTCAACAGCTAAAAGCATGGCTCTGTCAGCTTTTTTAGGCAAAGACCTGCTGGACCGTGTTATCTCGCTTGAAGAAGGACAAAAAGGACACAAGATTACCATATCCGGCTCAGGAAATGTCGTTGTTAATGTAGAAGAAAGTAGCGACGGAGGCACCCTTACATTCACGAAGGGGAATATAGATCTTAGCGGTTATGCAACAAAAACAGAACTTGAAGCAGTATCAAAGAAAACTGATTCTGTAACGCAAAGGGTTGACGAGTTCCTGGGAGGCTCCGACACTGACGGCATAATAAACAAATGGAAGGAGCTGGAGGCTTTTCTGGACGGCCAGCAGCAGGGAACTACACTCAGCAGCCTGCTTGACAAGAAAGTTGACAAGACAATACAGGTTAAAGCAGGAGAGGGGCTTTCCGGCGGCGGCGCACTTAGTGGAAATGTTACATTGAGCCTTGCCACGGTAGGAACGGCAGGAACATACACGAAAGTAACAGTCGACAAGTACGGACGAGTAACCGGCCATGCTACATTGAGCGCATCCGATATTCCTACGCTTGAAATATCAAAGATAAACGGCCTTCAGGAGGAACTGGATAAGAAGTTGAACATAAGTGACTTTGGCAACAAGTTTGCAACTGAAATGGCAAACTGGTTTAAGAAGGACACTGAAGGCAATGTGTTTGTCGCTGACTCTAAGGGCTTTTATTCGGAGTCTTTCGTTTCTGCAATGGGCAAGAGTTCTGGCGGCAGCAGTTCTGGCGGAGGCAGTTATGACAGACTTGATAACTGGGCTGATTATAGCGCAGACCGCGCTACATGGGTTCTCAGCGCAAAGCTCGGATATGATTTAAATACGCGTGTATCTTCGCTTGAAAGCGGTTCTGCAATCAATTTTGAGACTTCGGGCACAGGCAATGCACTTACCGGGTTCAGCAAGAGCGGCAACACCGTAACATTCACGAAAGGAACGTTCCTGACGGAACACCAGAAGCTATACACCCTCACGATGCAGCGCAACGGAGAGGGTGTGGGAAGCTATGTGCCTACGGCTGACAAGATTATAAACATAAATGCCTGCACGGCAATCAATGTCCCGCAGGGCTTCACAGCCGGAGCCTTGTCATCGGTAGGTGTCATTGCTCTCAGTTTTGCCAGCGGATATAGTCTGCCTACCACGGCGAAGCAGCAGCAATGGGACACCGCCTATTCGTTTGTTGAATCAATAGCCGGATCTGACGCTAATGGCGTGATTGACAAATGGAATGAAATTATATCATTCCTCGACGGCATAGGTGACTCTTCTACCCTCGAAGGTCTATTGAACGATATAAACAGCAATGTTACCGCAGTAAGCAGCAGGGTTACGAAGCTGGAGGGTTACTTCGTAAATGGAGTAGCAAAAGAGGCTGCAAAGACTACAGGCACTCTGAGCATCAACGGCAAGAATTTTAACGGCTCTGCCAGTGTCAATGTTGGCGTTATTGGCGTGTCTTATGGTGGTACCGGCAAGAGTTCGGTTGCATCAGGCTCAATGCTCTATGCGAGCGCAGCCAACACGTATGCCGAACTTGCGACAACAGAGTTTGGCCGTAATCTGCTGAAAGCTAATAGCGGAAACGTAGTCAGCGGTCTTAATGCCGATATGCTCGACGGTGTGCATATTAATGGCTTGTTTACTGCTGCCGGTTGGAATACGCAGACCTTGACTATAACAATAGGCGGAGTTACAAAGAGTGTTACAATCCCTTATGCATCGGCTTCTGTGGTCGGACTGGTAAGCACTGCAGCGCAGACATTCGGCGGAACGAAGACATTTAATGCCGGACTTATAGTCCCTGCAGGACAGAGCCTGAAGATAGGAAACGGTACGATAACATGGGACAGCACAAAAGGCTGCTTCCACTTCTCACATGGACTTTATTCTGACAGCTTTATTTCTGCAATGGGCCTTAACGACAGCGGTTCCGGTGGCGGTTCGGCATCATACGAAAGGCTTGACAATTGGACTGATTATGCTGAAGAAAAAGCCACATGGGTTCTCAGTGCGAAATTGGGTAATGAGCTTAACGAACGCCTGAAGTCCGTTGAAACAGGAGGAGCTACATCCGTAGTTACCACAGGAACCGGCAACGTCATTACAGCTATATCAAAGAACGGTAACACCATAACAGCCACTAAGGGTATTACCGCGCTCACCTCGCACCAAGCTATATACTCACTTACACTGCAAGGCAACGGCACGACTATAGGAACTTTTAACCCTAAATCGGCCAACGCCACAATAAACATAACGGCAGCAAACATAGGCGCCGCTGCGGCAAGCCATACACATACCCTTTCTGCTTTGAGCGACCTCAAGGCAGGCTGGAGTACATTGCTTAAAGAAGACCCGAAAGCGTATGTAACCAGATGGCCGGCATTCAGCGAAGTTACTAGTAAGCCTACTACGTTAGCCGGTTACGGCATAACTGACGCTTATACAAAGACTGATGCAGACAGCAGGTATGTCAATGTTTCCGGAGATACTATGACCGGATCTTTGAATTTTGCTAACAATATATGGAACAACGTAGGGGACGATGCCGCTATAGGAGACCATAATGTAGCCGGACATATAGGGATAAAAGCTCTTAATTCCGCAAATCCTGGTATTTCTTTTTATAATAATTCCACCACTAATGTTGGCAAATTAACTGTTAATGGAACGACACTTCAATGGAACACTTCTACTATCTGGCATGCAGGCAATGACGGTAGCGGAAGCGGGCTTGATGCAGATTTGTTGGATGGAGTACACCTTGGAGGTTTATTTACAGATTTTTCTACAAGTGATGTATCTACAAAGATAACAATCGGCGGTGTAACAAAGAGCTTAAAAATTAATGCTGATACTTTGGATGGGCTGCATGAAGCCTCTTTTAATCGCATATATGGCAGATATAGCATCAGTACAACAGGAACGGCGCCATATAATTATATTCATCTGTTTAGAATAGCATGTTCTAATGGTTATTCTACGTTGAGAGTGGATGTTGATTTTAAAAGTAGGTATCATGCCGGATTGTTAGCAATAGATATTACTACCCAAGAATTTCCTTATGGGGATTCCGCAGGTCATGGAACTTCAATAAAAATTTCTAAAGACAGTATTAATGGAAGAACAGGCCAATTTTATTGGATAAGAACTACTCAAGAGAGCGGTTATAACTATTACGACATCTATTATAAATCAGGAGCGTGGAACACAGGAAGATTTGATTTAAGGGTCAGAGGCGGTTCTGGAACTCTTGTTTTTGAGGTAAAAGGAACTAATTTAAATTCTTTGCCTGAAGGCTGTACCGAAGTATTAGACACCACATACTCCGGCACTGCTTCCAATGCGGTTAAATTAGCCACTCCTCGTACATTATGGGGCCAGAGCTTCGATGGCTCTGCGAATGTTAGCGGTCTTATGACTTCAGTGTATGGATTTTCAAATATGGCTTCCATAGGCGATACGTGGTCTGATGGGACAAACTCTCATATATGGTATGGATATGATGGTAGATACCCTAACACAGGTGTATATAGTGCGACAATTTCAGATTACTTTGGCCTTTCTTTAAAAACAGAGAGCGGTAATATATCTTTGACGCGTCAAGGATATGTTGGAATTGGTACATTTTCTCCTTCAGCTAAATTGCATATAGTCGGAGACTTATTTATCAATACAGGCGATCCTACATTGAAGATTTATTCCGGCATGATTAACGATGCCAAAAGTGACGGAAATATTTGCCTCCAAACGAATATAGATACTAGAGACGGAGAAACTCAAGAATATCCGACTCAATATCCTCAAAGATGTAATCTTGTTCTGCAACCAAGAGGTGGTCAGGTTTATGTTGGAATGAATCCTGATGGCGGTGATTCGAGATATAAACTTTTAGTAAATGGTAAGATTAAGTCTGTTGATGAAGTTGTTTCGACATCTGTATTTCGTATTGCTAAAGGAAATTATGGAGTCCTCATGCGCAATGATGGGACTTCATATTATATGCTTCTTACTAACAGCGGACAAGCAGAAGCAGGTACATGGAACAGCCTCAGACCATTCATTGTGGATCTTGCCACAGGTAATGTCGATCTTGTTCAGGCCGGAGAGCATCTTTCTGTTAGCGGCGATACTCAGTTTAACAAATCAGTAAGTATCGGAAACGGCAAGATTGAATGGGACGAAGCCAACAAGGCTTTCAAGTTTACAGGCGGTATATATTCTGATTCTTATATATCAGCAATGGGCTTGAATGCCGCCGGTGGCAGCGGAGGATCTTATGAGCGTTTGGACAGCTGGAGTGACTATACAGAAGACAAGGCTACATGGGTGTTATCAGCTTTGCTTGGCAGCAACCTCAATACACGTGTGTCAGCTTTGGAAGCCGGTGGCGCAACCTCTGTTGTAACGAGCGGAACAGGAAATGTGGTTACTGCAGTTACAAAGAGCGGCAACGTTATAACCGCAACAAAAGGCATAACAGCTTTGACTTCGCACCAAAACATTTATGCCCTTACTTTACAGGGTAATGGAAGCTCAATCGGCACATTCAATCCTAAGACCGGTAACTCGACTATAAATATCACTGCGGCTAATATCGGAGCAGCAGCCTCTAGTCATACACACAATTATTTGCCTTTGACAGGGGGAACTATTACAGGCGAACTTTCTTTTAAACCTACGGATTCTTCTGACGCCGCCCCAAAAATATATTCTTCCACAGCAGAAGGAGGAGTTACAAATTTAAACTTTGCTGTCGCCGACGATGGTAATGATAGTTTCATTTTTAGAATGAATTATTATAATAATACTAATGAGGCGGACAGAGAACGTTTTATAATAAATTGGTATGGTGTTACCTCAAAGGCAGCGATTACAGCTCCTTCATTCAATGGTAATTTGAATGGTAATGCTTCGACTGCTTCTAAACTTGGAACTTCAACCGTTGGAGGAACAGCAAAGCCTATATATCTTAACGCAGGAACGGCAACAGCTCTTTCAGCGACAGTCGGCAGCAGCTCTTTGCCTGTATATCTTAATGCTGGAACAATAACTCAGTGTGGCACAAGTCTTGGGGTTTCAATAACAGGAAATTCTGCAACAACAAATCAGCTGAATGTTTCAGTAATTACATCTCAGTCTCTTGCTGATTATAAAACTTCCGGTCATTTGTATTATGCGGGAGGAAGCAACACTGTTTCAGACAAGCCGAGTGGTGTTGATGCTTTCGGTATGTTTACAATGCAGACAGCGAGCGGATGGCAAGGTCAGATATTAATGGCATCCAACACAGCGACAAGTTTGTATTGGAGAACAGCAAATAATAATTTTAATGGTGGTTGGCGTAAGATATTAGATTCTTCAAATTATGGCGAGTATGTACCCACGAAGACAGGAACCGGGGCCAGCGGCACATGGGGTATAAATATCAGTGGTAACGCCGCAACTGCCTCTAAACTTGCCACCGCAAGGACTATAAATGGGACGAATTTTGACGGCTCCGCCAACATAACAACGAGTTATTGGGGAACAGCTCGTAATATATACATACAAGATGCAACTGCAGCTCATACAGGAGCCGCAGTAAGTGTTAATGGCTCAGGGAATATAAACCTGAAATTGCCTTCTACAATCACAGCAGCTCTTTCCGGCAACGCCTCTACTGCCTCAAAGTGGCAGGCTGCAAGAACTGTCACAATGAACGGTTTTGCAGATTGTTCTTTCAGTATTGACGGAAGCTCAAATGTTAGCTTTGACTATAAGCCTTATAATTTCTATCTTTCGGTAAGCAACAAAAATAACTATCCTTGGCACCGTATAGCTAAAATAGGGCCTATAACAGCATTTTATCAAGATAAAGAAGTCACTTTGTTGCTTTCACAAGGTTACGATGGTGGTAAATGGGGTATAGTAAGAATCACTTTAAGAACAAATAGTACCGGCACTGTTTCTACAGCCCATGTAGAATGGCTTAATAGAAGAGCATTTAACAGAACTGATGTTAAGATTGGATTGTACAATGCTTCCGGAGAAACTTATGCTGATGTATTTTTATGGACTAACGGTGCTTATTCTAGCGTAACTGGTTTGGTGCTAACTCAAGGAGGAAGAGGCACTTTAGGCAGGACATGGACTCTTGTAAATTCCTCAGAAGTAAATAACACTACCACTACCGACAAGTTGACATCAACAGAATGTTGGACCTCAATAGAAGTGGCAGCGGAAGAGCTGCATAAGAAGGCTTATACCAATATTATTGAGGCCGATGATGCTGGCGGGGTCGGAATACTTTACGATCATGGTAAACTTACAGCTATTTCCGGCACCACAATGCCAAACGAAGGTTTAAGGCTATATAGGGCTTATAATAATGGTTATCCTGCCGCTTATGGAAACCTTATGAGTGTTCGCGGTGAAAATTCAGGTGCAGGAGAACTCTTGCTCGAATGGAAAGGAAGCACAGAACTTGGCCATATATATTACAGGAGTAAGCGTGACAACACAAGCAGCGGATGGTCGAGCTGGGGAACTCTTGCGTTCCTGACAGATAACGTGGCTAGTGCAACGAAGCTGCAGACCGCCCGCTCAATCAACGGTACCAGTTTTGACGGTACAGAAAATATTACCACATTTAAATGGGGATCATCACGCAATATTTATATTCGTGATGCATCACAGACACACACAGGAGAGGCTGTTAGTGTTGACGGGTCGTCAAATGAATACCTGTTACTTCCAAAAGATGTGGCATTCGATCAGATAACAATAAATACAAAGCTGATTTCAAATGGGCAGACTGACTTCAACAAACAGTGGCTGAAGAATGTTGGCGGTATATGGTTTGGTTCAGCAGACAGTTCAAGTGTTTTTGCCAGCTTTGACGGCGACGGCACGCAGACAGGTTTACAGAGTAAAGTCGGCACAAGCATATATTTCGGTTGGCGCGGCGGAACAAGAGCTATGACAATAGACTCAGCCGGAAATGTCGTTATAGGTAACACATCTACAGTAAATTCTGCATACAAACTTGATGTAAAAGGAGATGTGAGAACACAGGGAGATATTGTGCCGTATTCAAATGGGCAATACAATATCGGTAGTTCGGGCGCAAGATGGAATACATTGTTTACGCAAAGCATTGAATTATATGGTTTTACCCCTTATATAGACTTCCATTTCAATAATTCATCTGCAGATTATACCAGCAGAATAGTTGAAGTTGTAAGCGGGTGTCTGGCTATTAACGGAACTTTGGCTGTCTTGAAAAGTGGAAATGTTGGTATCGGTACGATGTTACCGACTGAGAAACTATATGTATCTGGAAACATTGCAGCTACCGGAGCCGTGACAGCCTTGGTATTGAGCAGCAGTTCTGACATAAGGCTGAAGGACATACGGAAAAATGTATGCCTTTCCGTTGAGGAAATAGCAAAGGCGCCTGCAGTGGAGTTCGCGTGGAAGAAAACCGGAGATTTGGCAGTAGGTTCTATAGCCCAGTATTGGCAGCCTATTTTACCGCAGGCAATATATAAACGCGACAATTACCTGAGCATGCAGTATGACGTGATCGCTCTGCTTGCATCAATAGCTAACGCCAGACGCATACTCTCGATAGAGAAAAAGATAAAAGAACTCGAAGAAGAAGTTAAACGTTTAAAAATATCATAGCATGGGAGTAATAGACGGAAACATAGTATCAGCCCCACTGAACACAAGAGATGTAGGCTCTGTTCTTGGATCATCATCGAATGATGTTGGTACGCTTTGCACGCATGCAAATATCAACATGTGGGCAAAATTCAAGCCCGTGCCGTTGCGTGCCATCTTTCCTGAAGATACCTTAAAAGGTTCTTCTGACTGGAATGGAAATCCTCAGTCAAGTTCGCATAAGCCTTGGTGGTATGGCGATGGCGACCAGCCGGCATACACGGTCCCTGTCATAAGCGAACTTGCAGATATGGGAAGTAACGGCAACCAGAATAGTGATGCTGTATGGCGGTATAACAGACCTACCGGCAAAGGTGCCAGTGCGGCATATCCTGACTTCCCTTTCAGGCTAACAGACTTCGTAGGTTACAGACACGACGCAAGACCTCCTTTTACTGTTAATCTTCCTACAGAACTGACAGCTGACAATTTTTCATATTTTGGCGTAGACATGCCGGACCGCGAACAGGGCGAGCTTGACTTGTCTGACATTTGCGACATACTGCATCTGAGTGCAGTATATATAGGCATAATAATTAAGAACATAACGCGTGGTATAACAACGGCTTATGTAAGCACGACTGCTCTCAATGCCAACAACAGCGACAGCTGGGCTTTGCCTGTTGTCATTAACAACGGCTCATCTATTGAGAACGGAGGCGCCGGCCAGACTATATCAGAATCAGATACGATAGATGTGTATCTGTTTCTTTCTACTTCTGCAGGTGAGACAAATTGGGAGGCGATGACAAAATATAGTGCATTGCTTACTTCCAGCATGCACATCTACAGGAGATATAAGGGATATAGCCATAATATCAAGATTTTCACAGGTACATATACGTATGTCCTGGAAGCAGAAAACATCCTTGATTGGGGCAAGACATGGTACTACAAGGACAGCGACGGAAACATATTCTCTTTCCGAAAGACTATTGACCAGATTTCAAATCCGGACTCAAAAGTTACCGTTAAGCTCACCAGCGGAAGTACTGCATACGATTCACTGCGTGCCACAATCGTACAGAAAGGCAAGGTAAAGGACAGCAATACAGGACAACTGACAGAGATAAATCTCGTCTACGCCTTGGCATATAATGAGGGTGCAGGAATGATTGGTACATCAAACAAGACCCTAGTGCTCGGTACTAAGTTTAATACAATCTCATTTGCAGCATACCCCACAGAGGAAGACGCCAACCGGGAAAGCAACATACAATGGATGCGAGGCATGCCGATAGTCCAGAACATAGAATATAACAACGCGGATGCTAATCTTGAAGGCGCAATTACGGGTAACAAGCTGGATGTAACCGTAGTGATTTCGCCTTCATCTCAATATACACGAATAGACCTCACCAACAACGGTACACCCGTTAGCGTGGGATAATGATATTAACTTTTAAAACAATACAATTATGGTAGAAATTACAAGTAAGACAACAACAGCGAACTTTAACTACAGTGATGAAACTTACCTTATCAGCGGTGAATACCGTGCGAATATGGAGGGTAAAATGGAAAGTGTTTCCATGAACATTACAGACACCGAAAAAGCCTACAAAGGTTCTGCGAATGCCTATCCTGACGGAGATAATGTGAAATACAATATCTCATCGGTGGATATTAACGACATGTCTAAGATAGCTCAAAGCATTAAGACATGCGTTGACGAATTGAAGGTTAAAGTGGAAGAATAACACACTGTAAAGCTAGAGATAGAAAAATAAGTTTAATAAAAAACATTAATTAATAAGTTATGAAAAAAATATCAACTGAGAAGATTTTGAGTGTTTACAACCTTATCAACGACGCAAAACTCACAAAGATGGATGATGAGGACAAGTTCAGAATGATTAAGATCATCCGCGTCTTGAAGCCGGTGGCAACCAACTTTGAGGACTTTAAGAAAGACGCCAGCGAAAAGCTGAAAGGTGAGAACCATGAGGAGATGCTCGAAAAGGCTCAGAAATGGCAGACTGAGGGTGAAAATACAACCCTTACCGAGGCCGAACGTATAGAGATAAACAAATACTTCACCGACTACAACAACAAGATTGTTGAGTGTCTGAAGGAAGAATCAAAGAAGGAGAACGAGTTGGACTACGAGCCGCTGGGTGCCAGTGCCTTCGGAAAGTTCGTAGCCAGCAACGACTGGACTCTGGGTCAGATTGCTGCGATTGAGGAAGTTATTTAATAAGGGGAATTGTCGTTCACACGGCAATTCCTCTATAAATTTACTGATATGTTCGAACAAGATGTTTATATGAACAGCGGCACCAGAATGTTTACTTTCGCCATGATGGGCAACGAGCTTGTTGCCGTGATATATGATGCACGCTGGTTTTTGGCGACGATACTTTTATGTGTATTTGCTGACTTCCGCTACGGCTGGGGCGAAAGCAGCAAGCGATTCAACATGGCCAAGAAAAAGGGCGATAAGTTGGTCATGGCGCAGTATAAGTGGCGCACATCTAGGGCTATCAGAAGGTCAATCAATAAGTTGATGGACTACCTGATGTGGGTGAGCATAGGTGCTTTTATTGGCATGGCTCTCCTTAAGCCTATAGGTGTTGATTACATGATGGGCGGTTTTGTAGCCACTTGTATTGCCGTTGGCTGTGAAGCAAAGTCTTTCTTTGGTCATTTCTTTTGGCTTCATGGGGTAAGGATTGAAGAAAAGAGTATTAAGGGCTTTTTCAGGGCGTTTGTCGTTGCTTTCGCAAAGCGCAAGAACAAAGACATAGGTGAAGCCTTGGAAGCCGGTTTTGATGAAATAGATAAAAAGTAAAATTATGAGAAGCATTAAAAGAATTTTTGTACATTGTACTGCAGGAAGTCAGAAGCAGACAATAGAGGATTTGAGAAAAGAGTTTAAGAACAAAGGCTGGAAGAACCCCGGCTACCATTATGTGGTCATGCCTGATGGCACGATAAAACAGATGCTCGGAGAGGAAAAAGTGAGCAACGGAGTACAGGGCTACAACTCGACATCTGTTAATGTTGCCTATGTAGGCGGCATAGACTCAAATGGCAAGGCTGTAGACAACAGAACTGAACCACAGAAGGCAAGTCTTGTAAAGCTGCTTAAAGAGTTGAGGGGCCGTTATCCGAATGCTCAGATACTTGGTCATAGGGATATCAGCCCTGACACCAATCATAACGGCAAGGTTGACTCATGGGAGAGGATTAAGGAATGTCCTTGCTTTGATGCCATAACAGAATATAAAGGTATATAGTTATGGGAATGGTTAAAAGGTTGTTATTTCTCATTATCCCCTACATCATATTGAGTTCGTTGGCTGGATGCAAATCTGTTCAGTATGTGCCGGTTGAAACCGTGAGAACGGACAGTGTGTATGTTGATCGATACCAGCGTGACAGCATATATCAACGAGACAGCGTATTCGTCAACAGATGGATAGCTGGAGATACTGTATATCAGGATAAGGTCGTTTGGAAGTACGTCTATCGTGACAAGATTAAATATGACACTGTGGCCATCTTGCGTTCGGACACGCTCCGGGTTCCTTATCCAGTAGAACATAAGCTTACTAAATGGGAAGAAGTAAGGTTGACTGTCGGAGGATGGGCTATTGCTTTTATTATTATAGTTATTTTGATTGTAGTAGGTTGTTTGATTTACAAAATCAAAAAATGATATGAGCGGTCCTAAATGTCTGGAACTTTTATTTAGGACCGCCCATCAGTTCATTTGAATATATAATCAAGCAATCTGTTATTTGCTTCATTAATTTGGTTGAAATCCTCTTTTATGTATAGTTCTGTTACCTTCATGCTATTGTCCGTATGATTTAGCATAAGGTTAATTGTATATCTGTCAATCTTGACATCGTTGGCAGCTATTGTGGCAAAACTGTGCCTTGCAGAATAGAATTGTAGATTTTCTATACCAAGTTCCTCGCCAATTTGTTTTAAGCCAATATTAATCGAACGATTCAAATCAGACATTGAAGCAAACCGTTCATGAAAATTAAAAATTCTATTTTTACCCCTATATTTTTGGAATAACGGCTGTATTATGGGATTTACTCTTACGATAATTTTTGCATTGTCGCTTCTTCTGTCTTTTGTTTTCCGGCGATAATATGTGATGTAGTCCTCAGCATAACCTTCACCCTTTTCCTGTCCGGCAGAGTATAAATCTGCAGAGTTCATTCCCATTAGGCAAAAAGACAGCATGAAGCAGTCCTTTGCAAGGTCACGCCTGCATGTAAATCCTTTGTTGGTCTTTTCCAGATATGGTAAATTAAATATTGCTTTTATTTGTTCTACTGTTAATGCTCGCTTTTCTGCAACATTTTGTTTTGGAGCGTGGAATTTCCTTAAAGAATGTTTTATGCGGATAATATCAGTTTCCTCATCATTATAAAAGTCTCTAGCGTCATTAAATATTTTGACTATAGAATTTGTGTATAATGACTGTGCACGTGGACGATCTGCGAGGCTTCCTGCAAATTCCCTCATTTTCAGTGTTGTTATTTCCGAGAAAAAAATATTCTCTTTTCCAAAAAAGCGTTTAAAGGCATTGATTGCAGTCTTGTAATTTTTTAACCCTTTTATATTTGAGTCAGCAAGCCATTTGTCTGCATACTCAGTAAAACTAAGCATATCTTGATCATCTTTTGAACTTAATATGTCAACTATTCTATCTATGTCTATATCATTAAATTCAAGATTCAATGAGTTTGCACGACTCCTATACATCCTTATCAGGTCTTCACATCTATCTAATATTTGTTGGTTTTTTATTTTTGCGGAGGTAGTTATGTCTTTCTTGTAAACAGACATTGATGTCTGTATATAACGATTTTTACGTTGATAGGTTAAACGGATGAATACGGTCCATGTCTTGTCCTGTCTCATCCGGTCTTTAAATATTATAGGTTTAAATGTTATCATAGCTGTTAAAACATTGCTAAAACAAAATTACTCTACTTTTGAATTTTAGAGGTACTTTTAAAAATGATATGATTGTGTTCCTATTATTAAAAAATAAGCGAAACCCTTTATATAAAGGACTTCGCTTATTTTCCCATTGTGATCCCGTTGGGATTCAAACCCAAGACCTTCAGAACCGGAATCTGACGCTCTATTCAGCTAAGCTACGGGACCATTGCTGTCGGCTTCCACACGCTGTGCATGCGCCAAAGGTGCGCATGTCTGTGCAAGAAGCAAGTGCAAAGGTAATATATTTTTTCGATTTATGCGTCTGTTGCCACATAAATTATTGAAAATAAGGAATAGTTAATAACCGACTACAGACCTACTGCCGCAACGGCACATGGCCTTTGCATCTACGGCGGCGGCAACATGAAGCGGCAAAAACAAACCCACGGCACGGCAAGACGCACGCACCTGAAGGCAACGGCACAGAACAAGAGCCGACGGACATGCGCCATAATCTGGATGCGGAGCATCTGTCCGTCGGCTCATTGGTATGTCAGGCCGAAACGGCCTTTATGTTTTCTACTTTATAAATATATATTACAGTCTCTCGAGCTGTACGGTGAAGTGACGCATGAGCGGTGCTTCCCACGCAATTCTTACACCGCGTGTAATCTCAGCCCTGCGCTCATAAACGTTCTTCAACGCAGCAGCTATAACAGCGATGTGATTGTCTGTGTAGACGCGGCGCGGAATGGCAAGGCGCAGCAGGTCGAGACCTGTGAAGCGGTTTTCACGAGTAACCGGGTCGCGGTCGGCCAAGAGATAACCAATCTCGCATCCGCGGATACCAGCCTCGAGATAAAGCTCTATGGTAAGTGTCTGTGCGGGGAACTCCTCCTTCGGAACATGTGTGAGCACCTTTGGAGCGTCGACGAAGATGGCGTGGCCGCCTGCCGGGCGCTGATAAGGAATGCCGTACTCGTCGAGCAGGCGTGCGAGCAGCTGCACCTGACGGATGCGTGTGTCGAGGTTGTCAAACTCTGTATTCTCGTCGAGACCTATTGCCAGTGCGTTCATGTCGCGTCCGTTCATACCTCCATATGTCAGATAGCCTTCAAACTGCACACAATAGCCCTTGGCGCCCTCATACCACTCCTGCTTGCGTGTGGCAATGAATCCGCCCATGTTTACGAGTCCGTCCTTCTTGGCGCTCATTGTCATGCCGTCTGCCAGAGCGAACATCTCGCGTGTAATCTCCTTTATGGTCTTGTCGGCATATCCTTCCTCGCGTGTCTTGATGAAGTAAGCATTCTCGGCGAAACGTGCAGAGTCGAACACAACGGGCTTGCCATACTTGTCGGCAACGGCGCGCACCTGTCTCAGGTTCTCCATTGACACGGGTTGTCCTCCTGCTGTGTTGTTGGTTATGGTTACGATGATGAACGGTATGCGGTCGCCGTGCTCCTTGAGCGCGTTCTCAAGCTTCACGGGGTCAACGTTGCCCTTGAACGGCACCTCGAGCTGAGTGTCCTTAGCCTCGTCGACGGTGCAGTCGAGCGCGATGGCCTTACGTCCCTCGATATGTCCTTTTGTAGTGTCGAAGTGAGAGTTGCCGGGCACGATGTCGCCTTCGTGTACGAGATAAGAGAACAGCACGTTCTCTGCGGCACGTCCCTGGTGTGTAGGTATTACATACTCAAAGCCCGTGAGCCTCTGTATCGTCTCTTTCAGCTTGAAGAATGAGTCGGCTCCGGCGTAGCTCTCGTCGCCCATCATTATTCCGGCCCACTGGCGGTCGCTCATTGCGCCTGTGCCTGAGTCGGTGAGCAGGTCGATATACACCTGGTTAGCTTTCAGTTGAAACACGTTATAGTGAGCCTCTTTAATCCACTGTTCGCGTTCTTCGCGTGTGCTTTTGCGTATAGGCTCAACCATCTTGATTTTCCAAGATTCTGCGAATGGTAATTCCATAGTTTAAGGTTTTAATAATTTCAGCTCCAAATTTAATAAAAAACCAATTATGCAGCAAGCACATTTCAATAGTTTTTTCATTCATTTATAATTTTTGTAATAATATCACGCCGCATATATGCCCTCTGCCGGCCATCATCATGCGGCTGCACGGACAACGATGGGAGGCTTGCCGGATATGAAAACTATTAAGACGGAGCACAACTCAAGGATTGCAGTATAATACAACATTCACCGATTGTAAATTATAATTAACCGGCATTACACCTGTATGACATAAGATTACTTATATTTTCAACGAAATAAAATTCATTGAATGAGATTGAATATACACGACTTATGCCGAATTTACATAAATAGAAAACGGCCTCTGGCAAAAACACAAAAAAACTGTAAGCAAAACACACGCATATCGTTAATAAATCAGCGAAGCACCAATAAGTTTCATACGGACTGTAAGCAAAATCACGCATAAAGGTTTCGAATCATTAACCTATCGTTTACGACCAAAAACTCGGCCACTTTTGATGCAAAAGTGGCCGAGTTTTTGGTCGTAAACAAGTGTGTTTTTAGGCTAAACCTTACGCCATGCGTATGGCGTCGAGAATAAATATGGTTTAGGACTTTAACAGTGAAACACGGCTACGCTTGCATTTAATGGTGAGCTTAAGCGTATATTTTGCTTTCATTGCATCAAAAAACATGTAAAATCATCCGCCATACAAAATAATTCTATAACTTTGCTTTCGGCAGAACATTGAGAGTATTGTCTGTAATTCTTTATATCTCATCACTATAAAGACACAGCGGTTGTTGCCAATCGCCAATTTGCAAGCATAAAAAAATCCGTTGAGCTTACGGGGCATTATATGAAAACCTATAAATACCGATATGAAAACATCTTCTAAAAAAATAATATTGATATTATTGATCATCGCATTAGCAATATATGTCTTCATCCGGACAGTACAACAGTCAACCGAATCTCCTGCAGGCATATATATCAGCGAAATCAACAGTAAAGACACATTAAGATTATATCCTGACGGGAAATTCGAACAAGTGGTTTATAACAATAAAAACATATTGGTGTACTCATGTGTATCTGAATGGAGTAAAACGACCAAGGGAATACGCATCGACTCAATACTCATATATGATGATACAAAACAATTAAACTATTGGAAGGAAGAACCTTTGGAGGGAGAACAATATACGGGCTGGCGTTTTGAACATAAAAACAACAAGTATGTTTTATCGTGGAGATATTATGTGGACATTCCAGAAAAATCAACAAATTATATCAGAATTAAAGAAATAAAACAGTAATACTTGACGAATAAAACATAAACGTTATACATAAATAAAGGAGTTTAGCCGATAAAAATTCTATTGGCAAAATCAGAAAACAGAAACCGGCCCAAAGAAAATACACCGCTACAGCTATGGCACCAACATAAGCCTTGTTTGTCAGAGACAAAAAAGCATTTAAGCGCTCAAGCAGCAGCGTCAAACAGGTAAATGCGGGGCATGATATAAAAAAATAATAACCAACTGCATATAATCAAAGAAAATTATGCTATATTTGAGCTGTCGGGCAACAGTTATAGATTGAAGAATATGATGAAAAAAATAATTAAAGCAATTCTATGTTCCTATTTATCTTTTTGCAGTATACAAATTTTATGTTTCATCACTGCATATACACTTTTACCGTCTGCGTTTATTGAGCAAATAAACAACGCGCAATATGCATACGGCATTCTTGTAGAACTGTTAATCCTCTTGTTTATCATCGGCTGGATTAACACCGCTTTCCTTTACTTTCTGTATGTCACAGGAATTAATGATAAGATATTCAGCGCAAAAAGTTATGTCATCGAAAGTTTCTTATATTATATTTTAAATCTAGCCATCGGATTTATAATAGAACTGATACCGACAGAAACAAAATTTTACTACCATGATATTATCGTTAACGGAAACATCATCTCAAAGAATGCATACACATTAAAATTTTATTATACAGCTGAAGCCCAAATCATCTATGTTTACATCATATTGTTATTATTTTATGTTGCCAGGAGAATGGTTAAACGGCTTCACAATTAATTATCAATCTGCATGCTACTGCCCCGGCAACGATTGGCTTACTGAAAAATGATATAGTCGTTTAGAAAAGCTATTAGACAAAAGACTCTGAACGGAATAAATAAACTGCGATGAAGCAATGCCGACGAAAAGAAAATAGACGATGAGCCGTTAAATATAGTCAACAGATGCAGACATTTAAAAGAAAATACGCTATATTTGAGGAGATTAAATAAAATGCCAACAACATGAATTGCAACATATTAAATATTTTCAAGATGGAGCATAATCGTATAAAAACTTGCACGATGCTTATTATATTATTGGCATTTGGTATGTTTTCATTTGTCGGCTGCAAGACAAAGCAAGCAACAAGCGAAAATATAAAATGTATAAATGAAAATCATTATTTCTATACCGGAGCTTCGGCCGAAGAAACAGGAAAACAGATATATAAAAATTTCTTATGGTCTAACGTAAATGTCAGCGACAGAGAATTTAAAGGAAAAGTCTATGTAAAATTTTTTGTGAATTATAAAAACGAATTTTCTGACATCACAATTATGCCCAAGACAAACAGCCCTTCTATTGACGCAGAATTAATAAGATGCGTAAAACTGATAAAAATACTGCAAGACCATAAAATAGATAAAGAAGCAAAGATAGAGGTGATAGCCACTGTTACATTCTGAATGGAATAATGGAGTAAATCCTTTGTCTGAAAGTTTATAATAATTAACCGACAGGTAAATTTCTGAAGGAAAGAAACGATTATAAAAATGGAAAGAATAAAATATTATATGGCTTTACTGATTATTGCGCTGCTCTACTGCAACACAATGAACAGTCAAGTTAAATATAAGATAAAGACTAAAAAATGCCTCAATGAAATTCATAGCGAAAAATCCCATAGTGGCTCATTTTGTCATATTGTCGAAAATAAGACAAAACAGAATTTAGTAATATTCTTTATAGAAGAAGAGAACGACACATTATCAGATGTCAAACTTCTAAAAAAGAAACTATATCAAAGATATGGAGACTTTTATTTTTTCATGATTGAATGGGAAGCTAATATGTATATTGAAAAGAGCACAACTGTTACTCCGGACTTGTTTGTAAAAATATTAAAACCTAAAGAAAAATTTGAGGTAATAGTTCCGTTTGCTAATGATACAGAAGAAGAAATTGCCTCAACAGTTGCACGGCATCTGCTGGTCTGCCCTGAAACTTTATTCTCAAATAATCTGATAGGAATGCCACATTTTGTAGAAAATCTTCAGCAATATAATATTGCTTATGACAAAACAAAAGTAGTGATTGCCGCTGATAAATTTAAATCGTTTTTCTTGGTCAAACAAAAATAGACAGATAATTAAATAAGGCAGAAAAACGAGTCAAGGTTATACTTCTTATTATAACATTATTTGAAAAAACAAACGAAACCGGCAGAAGTGAACTTTATTCCAAGGTGAAATAAAAGATTTCTTCTGCCGGTTTATTATTTTAAATGCATCAAAGGATGTGTTTCCTTGTTGCATTACGCATTTCGATAAAAGCAATAAGCAACACTGCCCTATCAGAAGCCGTAAACCTCTTTGAGCTTCTCGCCGAGAGCCTCGCCCCTAAGGTCTGTGGCAACAATCTTGCCCTCACCGTCGAGCAGCACGTTAGCCGGTATGGCGTTGATGCCGTAAGCAGGAGCAGCGGCGCACTTCCAGCCTTTCAGGTCGCTGATGTTTGGCCACTTCATGCCGATGTTCTTGATGGCTGCCTTCCACGCATCGCCGTTGTTGTCGAACGAAACGCCTACCACCTCAAAGCCCTTGGCATGATATTTCTCATAGTTTGCCACAACGTTAGGCATCTCCTGGCGGCACGGTCCGCACCAGCTTGCCCAGAAGTCAACGAGCACATAGTTGCCCTTGCCGCACCATTCGCTCAATTTGCGCTGCTTGCCTTCGGTGTCGTTCATCGTAAGGTCGGTGAACATCTTGCCGGGCATGCGCTTCTCGAAGGCAGCAAGCTGCTGCTTAACGTGAGCCATGGCAGGATGATTGTAATAAGGTGCCGACGGACTTAGCAGGTCTTTCAGCTCGTTATAGTCGAGCGCGGTGTAAATCTGACTCAGATAAACGGCCGGTATAAGGTTGTCCTTGTTGGTCTTTATTATGTTCAGCATGTCGTTGAGCATAGAGTCTCTCACCACGTTGAAGCGCTCCGCCAGAGCCTTAGCCTTTGCCTTGCCGGCTTCGCTGTTGTCTCTCGCCACCTTCTCATACTCGGCATATATCTCGCTTGTTGCAGCGTCATACTTCTTCAGCGGCAGGCTGCACTCAAAGAGTTTCTTGTTGAGGTCAGAACCGGCCATGGTGTAGTTCACCAGATTCATGTCCACAGGTGTTCCGTCGTTGAAGAATGCCATGCCCTCATTATTTGCGTCCAGCATGAATATCTCGTTAAGGTTCTGCTTTCCGCTCAGCTCAAACTTTCCGTTGCTCACCGTTGCGCTGTCTAAAGCTGCGCGCTGCCCCATCACATAAAGATAAACCTTCGATACGCTTGCGGGCACTGTTCCCGTAATCTTGTAAGCAGTCTCCTGCGCCTGCATCGAGATGGCTGCCATCACCGTCAGGGCTGTTGTCAATAGTTTTTTCATATTCCTTTTACGTTTTCTTTGTTTTATTTCCAAATATCTCCGGCCTTTTACGGCCTGTATAAATAACATAAATGCAAAGTTATCAATTAATCGGTATCGGGCAAATAATTACAGGCGTAATCTTATCTTATTGAGTTTTTTTATTAATTTTGCAGCCGCAATTTATTTACAGAGTGCTTGGTAAACCTCTTAAAAAACAAGGAAATGAAAACAGATAAGCAACAAGTAAGTGTGCTGTTCATGCTTTTCAGCATACTTTTCTGCGTCTGCCTGATAACGGCAAACGTGTTAGAGACAAAGCAGATTTCAATCGGACCGGTGAACATCACCGGCGGATTGCTCGTGTTTCCGGTGTCTTACATTATCAACGACTGCGTGTGTGAGGTGTGGGGATTCCGCAAGGCAAGGCTCCTTATATGGGCAGGCTTCGCCATGAACTTCATCTTCGTGCTGTTCGGAGCACTGGCCGACGCCATTCCTGGCGCGCCTTACTGGCACAACGACGAGGGCTTCCATGCCGTGTTCGGCCTTGCACCGCGCATTGCCGGCGCCTCGTTTGTGGCCTTCCTTGCCGGCTCGTTCATCAACGCCTACGTGATGAGCCGCATGAAGATATCGTCCAACGGCAAGCATTTCTCTCTGCGCGCCGTGGTGAGCACAGTGTTCGGCGAAAGTGCCGACTCGCTGATATTCTTCCCGCTTGCGCTGTCGGGCGTGGTGCCTGCAGGCGAGATGCTGTCGCTCATAGTGTCGCAGGTGGTGCTGAAGACGCTCTACGAAATCATTGTGCTGCCCGTAACGATACGTGTAGTGAAGAAGACCAAGGAGCATGAGGGCACCGACGTGTATGACAACGGAATAAACTATAACGTTTGGAAAATATTTAATCTACAATGATGACTGAAGACAACAGAAAAGACGAGGGACTGAAGGCCCTCGGCGCAAAGACCGCCTACAGAATGGACTATGCACCTGAGGTGCTCGAGACGTTTGAGAACAAGCATCCGGGCAACGACTACTGGGTGCAGTTCAACTGCCCTGAGTTCACATCGCTGTGCCCCATCACGGGTCAGCCCGACTTTGCCGAGATACGCATAAGCTATATCCCCGGCGAGCGCATGGTTGAGAGCAAGAGTCTGAAGCTGTATCTGTTCAGCTTCCGCAACCACGGCGACTTCCACGAAGACTGCGTGAACATAATAATGAAGGACCTCATCAGGCTGATGAACCCTAAATATATAGAGGTGACGGGATACTTCACTCCGCGCGGAGGCATAAGCATATATCCCTATGCCAACTACGGACAGCCCGGCACTAAATACGAGAAGATGGCCGAGCACCGCTTCATTAACCACAACATGGGACGCTGACCTTAAGCCGCGACACATGCCATAAGGCCGCCCTGCAAACCAGACGACATCATGAAAAGTAAACTCCGCCTGCTAGCTGTCATACTGACGGCATTACTTTTTGTTCCGGCTGATGCCGAAGAAGTGCAAGACTCGTGCCGCAGCCGTGTGGCTGTGGTGCTCAGCGGCGGCGGCGCAAAGGGCATGGCCCACATAGGCGTGCTGCGCGTGCTGGAGCGTGCGGGCATACCTGTTGACATTATCACGGGCACGTCGATGGGCGCCCTGATCGGCGGCTTGTATTCAATAGGCTACGACGCTGCCACACTCGACTCGCTCGTAAAGGTGCAGGACTGGAAGACGCTGCTGTCTGACAAGGTGGACGTGAGCAACCAGAGCCTGGCCGAAAGAGAGAAGCAGAACACCTACCTGCTGTCGCGCCCGCTGAGCATAGCACGCAAGGCACGCAACGCCGCAGGCGGACTGATCAGCGGCACCAACCTGTCGCAGCTCTTCACACGGCTCACCGTAGGCTATCACGACTCAATCAGCTTTGCCGATCTGCCCATACCGTTTGCCTGTGTGGCAACAAACATCGTGGACAACACCGAATACGACATGTACGGCGGACACCTCTCGACAGCCATGCGGGCAAGCATGGCCATACCGGGCGTGTTCACCCCGGTGCGCAAAGACTCGATGGTGCTCGTAGACGGAGGCCTGCGCAACAACTATCCGGCCGACATAGCCAAGCGCATGGGGGCGGATATAATAATAGGTGTGTCGGTGCAGAGCGACAACCGCACGGCGGCAGAGCTGCAAAGCGGCCCCGCCATACTGATGCAGATCGTGGACATCAACTGCAAGAACAAGTTTGACGAAAACTGGGCTATGACCGACATTCCTATCAAGGTGAACGTAAAGGGCTACTCTTCGGCAAGCTTTACGCGGGCAGCCATCGACACGCTGATAGCACGCGGAGAAGAGGCTGCCATGCAGCAGTGGGAAAAGATTGTGGCACTGCAGCAGCGCCTTGCCTCAGAAGGCTACATCCACGCGGCACGTGCCTCGCGCCCAGTGCCGACAAGTTCGGAACTTACGTTCAAGATAGACTCAGTATGCTTCGACCGCATTGTGGCTTCCGACCGCAACTATATCATGTCGAAATACAGGCTCAACAAAGGCGACAGCGTTTCGGTGAAACGCATCGAAGAGGCAATCACTGCCCTCGGCGTAAACTTTCTATACACCAACCCGGGCTATACGCTCAACAAGAGCGGCAAAGGATACGTGCTGAGAATATCGGCAGACGACAAGCGCACAAGCAGGGTAAACCTCGGAGTGAGATTCGACACAGAGGAGATGGTGGCCCTGCAGGCCAACGTGTCTCACCAGATAAAGGCCCGCATACCTGTGATAATGGAGCTTACGGGCCGCCTGGGCAAGCGAATGATGGCCAGGCTCGACGCACAGATCAATCCGCTGCACTACGGAAAGATAGGCCTCTCGTATGTATTCAGGCACGACGACACAAACATCTATGAGGGCGGCAAGCGCGACTACAACTTCACTTACAACCAGCACTCTGTCAATCTGCAGCTGCTCAGCTTCAACATACGCAACTTCTCGGTAGACGTAAACGTGAAGATGGACTTCTACGACTTTCACGACATGCTGTCGGGTCCGTCGTCTGAATATGAGACTCTCGACAATGTCCACTTCTACAGCTACATCTTCAGGATGAACTACAACTCGGAAGACCGCTGGTTCTTCACCACGCGCGGCGCACGCTTCAATGCCGGATACGGCTACTACACAGACAACTTCATCAGCCGCGGGGATAATCCCGGACTGAGCGTGGCCGACTTCATGTGGCGCATGTCGTTCCCGCTCAACAGCCGTTTCGTGCTGCAGCCCATGGTAAGCGGACGCTTCCTTATCGGCAACGACATTCCGCTAATCATGCGCAACTCCATAGGCGGCATGCACCCCGGAATGTATCTCGAACAGCAGCAGCCCTTCGCTGGCATCGGCCACATAGAGTTTGTTGACAACATGCTGCTAACGGCACAGCTCATGGCGCAGCAGCGCATCATGGACAACAACTACATCATAGGCCGCCTGTCGTTCGGACAGCGTGGCGACAAGCTGCGCAACCTCTTCGAGAAGGGGCCGATGACGGGATGCGAGATAGCATATTACTACAACAGCATGTTCGGCCCGATAGGCGCGTCGCTCGGATACTCAAGCCGCACGGAGGAGCCTTACTTCTACGTAAACCTTGGCTTCCAGTTCTGACAAGACGGGACTGCATGGGAAAACCGGTTTAACCCAAACCAGTCATTATAATTCGGTCGCTATTTTTGCTTTATATTGAGCGGATTTCGGTCAGTTTTTTGCAGGCATTTTTATAGCTCATAATTAATAATCCATAATTAACAGACACCGCAAAACACGGAAATACACAAGACAAAAGGCATGCTTCTGCAACATGGAACATGCCTTTTTGCATGCCAAGACATGGCCTTTCGCATGATAAAAGATAGCCTTTCACATCTTAAATCGCGGCCGTTTACACACCGAAGCGCCGCATTATGAAATTAAACAGGCACGCTTTCGCACAGACAGGACAACAAAGATAAAATCACAAAGTTTTTTCTTAAAAACTCATCACTCATCACAAAGCGGCACAACTCGCTGTGTGACAGCAAATTACAGTGTGACGAGTTGCCTGCGAAACTCATCACGCCCGAAGGCCGCAGGGCACGATGTGATGAGTTGGTCCGTAAACTCATCACGCTTCAACACTCTGTAAGCCAACACTTTACATGGCAATGTGACGAGTGATGAGTTTCTAAAGAAAACTTTTTTGCTTATTCTCCTCCCTGCCCTTTCCTAAATATGATTGACTTCAAAGAGCCCTTTTCCAGATTAAAGTCGACTCCGGCTATCCCAAAAAACGGTCATCAGAATTATGGTTAAACATCACCACCGCCCTCAATCTCCCCGACTAAAGCTACAAAACAGCAAGCCAAGCAAGGCAAATACAGACAAAGCGGGCTGTATCAGTTTGTAAAATTAATTTCCACAGGCACGTTAAGGTTTGTTAGTTACAAATAGAAACTTGTCTATTTGCTATCCTACAAGTGAATTTTAGACACTTTATCATGTATTTTGCTATATGTATTTAGCAAATCAGCACAAAAAATATGATAAAATGTTCATAAGACTATAAAAAACAAATAAATATTCGTCTCAGACCATATTATTTTGTCATAAAAACTTTTAGATTTAGAAAAAATACCTATTTTTGCATAAATGAACATGTGTGCCGGACAAAATCAGGCCACACACAATAAAAGATCTAATAATAATGAAAAAGAAAATCCAATTCAGTCTCGTTTATCGCGACATGTGGCAGTCTTCAGGTAAGTTCCAGCCACGTAAGGACCAGTTGGAGCGCGTTGCTCCGGCAATCATCGATATGGGATGTTTCTCCCGCGTTGAAACCAACGGAGGAGCCTTCGAGCAAGTTAACCTGCTCGCCGGCGAGAATCCTAATGAGGCAGTGAGGGCATTCTGTAAACCGTTTAATGAAGTTGGCATTAAGACACACATGCTCGACAGAGGACTCAATGCCCTACGCATGTATCCCGTGCCCGACGACGTTCGCAGACTCATGTATAAGGTTAAGCACGCCCAGGGCGTTGACATCCCCCGCATATTCTGCGGTCTTAACGATGTCCGCAACATCATCCCCAGCATTAAATGGGCGCTTGAGGCCGGCATGACTCCTCAGGCTACTCTTTGTATAACAACATCACCAATCCATACAGTTGAATATTACAGCAACATCGCCGACCAGGTGATAGCTGCCGGTGCTACCGAAATCTGTCTTAAGGATATGGCCGGTATAGGTCAGCCGGCTATGCTCGGCAAGCTGACAAAGGCTATTAAGGACAAGCATCCAGACGTCATCATACAGTATCACGGCCACTCAGGACCGGGCCTCTCTATGGCTTCTATCCTCGAAGTGTGCAACAATGGCGCCGACGTTATCGATACAGCCATTGAGCCGCTGTCATGGGGTAAGGTTCATCCGGACATCATCTCTGTTCAGAGCATGCTGAAGAACGAAGGCTTCGAGGTTGCCGACATCGACATGAACGCATACATGCGCGCCCGCACCCTCACACAGGAGTTTATCGACGACTGGCTGGGCTACTTCATCAACCCGGGCAACAAGCACATGAGCTCACTGCTCCTCGGATGCGGTCTGCCGGGCGGTATGATGGGAAGTATGATGGCCGACCTCGCCGGAATACACCGTTCAATCAACTCTACACTGAAGAGCAAGGGACAGCCGGAACTCACAACAGACGAGATGCTGGTGAAACTGTTCGACGAAGTGGCATATGTATGGCCGCGCGTAGGTTATCCACCACTCGTAACTCCGTTCTCACAATATGTCAAGAACATCGCACTGCTCAACCTGCTCACCATGGCACAGGGCAAGGGCCGCTTCGTAATGATGGACGACTCTATGTGGGGAATGATTCTCGGCAAGAGCGGAAAGATACCTGGAACAATAGACCAGGAGCTCGTAGAGCTGGCTGAGAAGCAGGGACGTCAGTTTACTGATGCTGACCCGCACACACTTATACCTGATGCTCTCGAAGGCTTCAAGAAGGAGATGCAGGACAACAACTGGGACTTCGGACAGGACGACGAGGAACTGTTCGAGCTGGCTATGCACCCGGAACAGTATCGCGACTACAAGAGCGGAATGGCAAAGAAGCGTATGCTGGCCGACCTGCAGAAGGCAAAGGATGCGAAACTCGGCGCAAAACTCACACCGGAAGAAGTGTCAGCATTCAAGCACGCAAAGGCAGACGCCATCGTGTCTCCGTTCAAGGGACAGGTGTTCTTCGACTTCGAAGGCAGCAGCGAGTGTGTTCCTTGCCTTGAGCCGTACATCGGACAGCACTACAAGGAAGGCGAAACATTCTGCTACATACAGACACCATGGGGCCAGTTTGAACCGGTACCGGCTGCACTCGGAGGCAAGCTGGTTGAAATAGCTGCACGCCAGGGTTCAAGAGTCAACCGCGGTGATGTGATTGCATATATTGAAAGAGACTGGATCAATTCTTAATCCGAACATATTCCCGGGCCGACGGAACAGCCCTACGCCCGGGATGCCATAGCTAATTGTTGCCATACGGCCGGCTTGCCAATATTGACGAACCGGCTTATGGCAACAATATCATAAATGAAACCACTGTATGCCGGCCGTTTTTAGCCCGAACCGGGCGTTAGAATTCAGCCGGGATTTTTGCTTTATATTGGGCTGATTTTCGTTTGATCTATCGCAGGCACGGCTGGCTATGCGAAGAAAAGACACACGAAAAGACAACCATAGAAAACAAAAAGCCGGATGAAAGCATGAATAAACAAAACAGAGAAAACCATATGCGGCCTGACGACCGAGCCGGGTTTAAGTTTTCTTAAATATATACATACAGAAAAACGGACGTGCATCCAAACAATTAATCCTACTTAAAAAATGAACTGGAGACAAATTATCGACAAGTATTATTCTGACAATGCAGAGCTGAAAGACATCCTTCTGCGCCACAGCAGCGCCGTAGCCCGCAAGGCTCTCGACATAGCAGAAAGGCATCCCGAACTGAATCTTGACCTCAACTTCATTGAGGAGGCCGCCATGCTGCATGACATAGGAGTGATAAAGACCGACGCACCCGACATAAAATGCTACGGCAATGAGCCCTATATACGCCACGGAGTGCTCGGAGCCGATATGCTCAGAGCTGAAGGAATGCCGCGCCATGCACGCGTATGCGAACGGCATACAGGCGCAGGACTGTCGCTTCAGGAGATTGTAAGCCGCAACCTTCCGCTGCCGCATACCGACCTGCTGCCCGAGACGCTTGAAGAACAAGTGATATGCTATGCCGACAAATTCTTCTCGAAGACACGGCTCGACCGCGAAAAGACCATCGAGCAGGCAGAAAAGAGCGTTGCGAAACACGGCGAAGAAGGCCTGAAAAGGTTCTGCCGATGGAAAGAAATGTTCGAATAAAGCCTGCCTTACCCTATAGTCTCAGACTTTAACATCAATAGGTAATCAGCATCAAGCCCGCCATTCACCTTACGCCGGGCGAACTTACGCCATATCCTCAACAGATATTGCGTGGGCGTAAATAAGGTAAAAGACTATAATCAGCCAGACATAAGACAAGGACCACACCGGGCACAAACAACCATCTGATAAAAAAAACTTTGTTGATAAGCCATGGAACGCTGTTCCACGGCTTACCAACAAAGTATAATTTATATTATCAATTAAAGTTACCGTCTGCTTTCAGACTGCCGAACTGTTATCCTACAACAATCTGGCGCACAACATTCTTTTCCTCTTTGCGTATCTTAGGAAGCACAACCGTAAGCACGCCGTCGCTTACTTTGGCTGATATCTTCTCCTTATCAACATCGTCGGGCAGTATCAGTGTCTGCTCAAACTTGCTGTAGGCAAATTCACGACGCAGATAGTGAGCCTTTTTCTCCTCCTCAGCATTGTTCTTCTTGCTCTCCATCTTTATTGACAAATCGCCGTCCTGGTTAAGATGAACATTGAAGTCTTCCTTCGTCATTCCCGGCGCAGCAACCTCAACCTCATAATCTATTTCGCTCTCTTTTACGTTTATTGCCGGAGCTGTAGCATTGGCTTTAGGCATGAAGTCTGTGTCAAAGAAATCGTTAAACACGTCGGGTAACCATGAATTCTTGCGATTAACTGGTATCATAATTATATTCTCCTATTTTTAATTGTTTTTTATTTCTGTTCTGTGATGAGCTTCAAATCTTGTTGTCGGCTCTCACTAAGATATATTACAACTTACGTACCAGCATAAAAAAGCATGACATTTTGTCTGAACTACAAGACAAAATGTCATGCTGAATATATTTCTATACCTTCTGCCAAGCCGCATCAACGATGCTGCACAGAAGCATCAGTCTTCATCATCGCCTACCTCATCAGCGTCGCTTTGCTCAGGCTTGATGTCGCAGGCTGAATACTTGTCGCGGTAAAATCCGTCTACAATGCTGTCGGCAAGGCTTATGTTAGGCACCTGCACTGAGTCGCAGCCAAGAGCCTCGGCCGCCGTGATGAATATCTCGGCTGCAGGAATGATAACGTCTGCACGGTCTACCTTGAGCCCATACTGCTCTATGCGCTCCTCTACACTTAGCACCTTCAGCTTAGAGTAAAGGTCCTTTATCTCATCAACCGTAACATATCTATTTTCGCGTTTTGCATGTGTAAGCTTGAACAGCTTGTTTATGTTTCCGCCCGAACCTATTATCCTTATGTCGGGCATGTCCTTGGCAAATCTTTTCAGGTCGGCCTTCATCTTCTCGACGGTCTCCTTCGACACCATGCCACCCAACATTCTCAGCGTACCGATGTTGTACGACTGGCTGTGAGTGAGCGCACCGTCGTGAAGCAAAGAAATCTCAGTGCTGCCTCCGCCTACGTCGATATAGGCATAGTTGCCTTTTGCGCTGCCGATGTTCTCAACGATGTTGTTGCACAGCAGTCGCGCCTCTTCCCTGCCGTTGATAATCTCTATGTCTATGCCTGTTGACTTGCGGAGCTTGTTGAGCACCTTCTTGCCGTTCTCGGCGTCACGCATGGCCGATGTGGCGCACGCCCTGTAGTCGTCAACCTGGTTGAGTTTCATTATCTGCTTGAAGGCCTTGAGCATGTGCTTCATCATGAGCATACGCTCCTTTGAAATCTTGCCGAGCGTAAATACGTCTGAACCCAGGCGCAGGGGCACACGCATATACATCACGCGTGATATCTGCTGCGTGCCGTCTTCGGTTGTTCTGAAGTTCTTTATGAGCAGTCGTGCTCCGTTAGAACCTATATCAATAGCTGCTAATCTCATATCTGTTTTTAATTTTAAAACTGTTTATCAAATCATCATTTCACGCGGCAAGTTATGTATCGTGTAACACATTGACACACAGGCCGTTATAAGTCACAACACAAAAGACCATGTTTTAGGCTGCAAAAGGCCGTCTTTTACATGACGAAAGGGCACCTTTTACAGGCCAAAATGCCACCTTTTGGAAACTGGCCGAAATCATTCGTCCTGACCGGCAGCCCTGGCTTCAGCCATATATGCGTTGTAAAGCTCCTCCTGCGAGCGGAACGGGCGGCCGTCTTCAACCTCCTGTATCACGTTGGCTCCGCTGCCGTCCACGATGCGTCCGTTGGTGGTGTCGCGCAGTCCGTAGTCAACCGTGCGCATAAGGTCTGTCTTCATGTCCTCGTCATAAACCGGAGCCATCACCTCGATGCGGTTGAGCAGGTTGCGCGGCATCCAGTCGGCACTGCCGATAAAGAACTTCGGATTGCCGGCATTGCCGAATATCAGTATGCGCGAATGCTCCAGATAGCGGTCTATTATACCCACGGCATGTATGTTGCCGCAAAGTCCCTGACGGCTTGTTACGAGCGAGCAGTTGCCCCTGAGCACGATGTCTATCTTCACGCCGGCCTTCGAGGCGGCATAAAGTTTCTCTACAACGTCCGGCTCGGTTATATGGTTTATCTTCATCTTTATCCATGCCTCGCGGCCCGAGCGTGCATTCTTTATCTCCTTGTCGATAAGACTTATTATCCTTGTCTTCATCGAGTTTGGCGACACCATAAGCTCTCTGAACCTGAACTGCGAGAACGGACGGTCGATAAAGTCGAACACCTTCTTAACCTCAGCCACGATACTCTTGCGCGCCGTCATCATCAGATAGTCGGTGTACACCTTGGCGTTACCTTCATGGAAGTTGCCCGTACCGACACAGGCAATGCTGCCTTTGGTCGACTCTATATAGAGCAGCTTAGAGTGAACCTTAAGTCCCTCCACGCCATATATCACGTTTATGCCTTCCTCCTGCATGCGCTTGCTCCAGCGTATGTTGCTCTCCTCGTCGAAACGGGCAAGAAGCTCAACCACGGCCGTAACCTTCTTGCCGTTGCGTGCGGCGCATATCAGTGCCTTAACCACCTTTGAGTCTTTGGCCAGTCGGTACAATGTGGTCTTTATCGTCTTAACCTCAGGCTTCAGCGCAGCCTCACGCAGCAGACGGATATACCCGTCGAACGAGTGATACGGCACATGGATGAAGAGGTCCTTGCGGCGTATCTGGTCAAGAATGCTCTCCTGTGCAAGGAATTCAGGCTTCATCACGTGAGCCCACTTCGGATATTTCAGTTCGTCGTGGCCGCAGTCGGGGAATCCCATCAGGTCCTTGTGGTTCTGATAACGGCTGCTGCCCAAAGACACATCGAGCTTGCTCACGTTGAGCTTGCTCATCAGTTTCTTCTTCATCTCCTTGGGCATGCTCTTGTCATAGATAAGTCTCACGGGCTCGCCGTGCCTGCGGCTGCTCACGCCCTTGGCAATTTTCTCAAGCACGCCGTAGTCGGAGTCGTTGTCCATCTCCATCTCGGCATCCTTTGTAAACTTAAACGAATATGACTCAAATACGGCCGGCTTGAAGCCGATGAATATCAGCGGAAGGCAGTATCTAACTACATCGTCGAGATACATTATATTGTCGAAGCCGTCTGACGACGGCAACTTGATAAAGCGTCCGTTCTCCCTGTCGGGCACCTTTATTATGGCCAGACTGCTCTTCGGGCGCGACGAACCGCTCGTTATGTCGGTCTTTCTGACAAGAAGATAAATACGGTTGTCCTCAAGCTGCCCTATCTCGCCTATCTCCGAATACCATATAGGGTTTGTGTAGCCGTTAAGGCGCTCGTGAAAGAAGTTTGTCAGAAATCTTTTCTGCTCATCGTTCAGCTGCGTCTCGTCAAGCATTCTTATGTTATGCTTCTCCAGACAGTCGAACACCTGGTCTATAGCCGAGGTGTACTCCTGGCTGTAGGCAGAGTTGAGCTTGTTTATCTTCGCCATGGTCTTGCGTATCGTGTCGTGCTGTCTGCGCACTTCCTTATTGTCAGACTCAAGCAGACGGCTGAGCGAAGCCATGCGTACGCGGAAAAACTCGTCGAGATTGTTAGAATAAATACCCAAAAATGAGAGTCTTTCAAGCAATGGTATGTTTTCCTTCTGAGCCTCCTGAAGTATGCGATGGTTAAAATACATCCAGCTTACATCACGCTCAACATAACGTTTCTCCTTTTTGTTCTTGGCCATAACTCCTACTTCTTTGATTATTGTTTGTCCGTTTTCATGTCCCTGTCGCATGCATCATGGCCGGCACTGCGGCAAATACGGCATACGGCCGGCGCTGCAACAGCAATAACACTTATATTAATTTATTTTGCAAAAATATAACTATTATCCAACATTGCCGCTGTATTACATATTAAAATAATAATAAAATATCGTTACAAAGGCGTTTCCCTGCAACAATTTATCTGCATGTCTGCGATATGTCTGCCAAGTTTATGGCATGTACCGGGCAAAAGATATCATCACCAGACAAGACCAAACAAAACATAGAAACTTTCCGTCCATGCATTTTCCTGTTATCTTTACAAAAGGCATACATCTGCACACCCTCCACCATGAAAGCCAATATGACAGCAGCTGCAATACCGTTGCCACCGGGAACTGCACAAAATCATCAAGCAAAACAAACTCATGATACGGCAAGCTGCCATGCTGCTACAATAGCTTTAGCCGAATATGGATCAGTGCGGACAAGCATAACGACAAGAACATTGCGGCATATCTCAAGAAAAGATACGTAAACTGAAGGAGCCGGACGACAGACTTCGGCGACAGATTTGTGATGAACGACCATGTATTTCAGCTGAACACCTGCGCCCAAGACTAAGCCTCCGTTATACATAAAAACGTGTGCATCAGGGCAATAAACCATACACCTTACGGCAACAAGCGTACACACATACCGCACACAACGGCAAAAAAGCTCTAAAGAAATTATAATTCTTTAGTGTCAAGACGCGTATTTTGAAAAAAAAATTGTAAGTTTGCATAGACAATAATGCATGCGGCAGACCGAATGAGGCATGGGTCGACAGCAAGCCACAAGGCTTAAGCAAGGCTCTGCGCGGTCTGGAAAGAAAACATTTGGCAAGCGTGAATACAAGAAAAACAGTAAACAACATACTCAAAATAGCATTTCCGCTGCTGTTCGGCGGGGCGATACTCTATTGGATGTACCGCGACTTCGACTTCAGAAGCATCGAGAACATACTCATCAACGAGATGAGCTGGACATGGATGCTGCTGTCGTTCCCGTTCGGCATACTTGCCCAGATGTTCCGCGGATGGAGATGGCGACAGACGCTTGAGCCTGTCGGCGAATATCCCAGAAGTTCAACGTCGGTCAACTCGATATTCCTTTCTTATGCAGCAAGCCTCGTAATACCCCGCATCGGAGAGTTCACACGCTGCGGAGTGCTCAAGAGATACGACGGCGTGTCGTTTCCGAAAGCTCTCGGAACCGTTGTTACCGAAAGAGCCATCGACACGCTGCTCATGCTGTTTGTCACCATGCTGACACTGCTGATGCAGATGAGAGTGTTCACGACATTCTTCTCAAAGACCGGCACAAGCATGGATTCTATCATCAACCGGTTCTCAACCACAGGCTATATCGTAACCGCAGCATGCGCCATAGCCGCAATTTTCTTGATTCACATACTGCTAAAAAAGCTCTCAATATATAATAAGGTGAAAGCCACCATGGGCGGAATATGGCAGGGAGTGATATCGCTGAAAAGCGTAAAGAACGTTCCCCTGTTCATATTTTACACTCTTGGGATATGGGTAAGCTATTTTCTGCATTACTACCTGACGTTCTTCTGCTTCGACTTCACGTCGTCGCTGGGCATCCAGTGTGCCCTTGTAACGTTTGTGGTGGGCAGCATTGCAGTTATTGTCCCAACGCCTAACGGAGCCGGTCCGTGGCATTTTGCCGTGAAGACCATGCTCATCCTCTACGGCGTGAGCGACACTAACGCCCTCTACTTTGTGCTGATAGTACACACGGTGCAGACCATGCTGGTCATACTGCTCGGCATATACGGATGGGCAGCGCTGGCATTCACCAAGAAGAGACACGCCGCACATACGGCGGAAACACAGATTTCGGCAAACATATAACAATAAATATGGACATACCGAAGTGCCGGCATACGGCGCGGAGGGACTGACCTGATAACAATTTAATCTATAATGACTATGAGCGAAATTAAAAATCTCAAACCGGAGTGCATCTGGAGAAACTTTGATGCACTGACACAGGTTCCACGTCCGTCAGGACATCTGGAGAAAGTTCAGCAGTTCTTGCTCGACTTCGCAAAAAACACAGGCGTTGAAGCATTTAAAGACGAGGCTGGCAACATCGTTATGCGCAAGCCCGCCACACCCGGCATGGAAAACCGCAAGACGGTGATTCTGCAGGCACACATGGACATGGTTCCACAAAAAGAAAAGACAAGTACTCATAACTTTGAGACTGACCCGATACAAACTTACATCGACGGCGAATGGGTAAGGGCTAAAGGCACAACTCTCGGAGCCGACGACGGTCTGGGCGTGGCTGCCATCATGGCTGTCATGGAGGCTAAAGACCTGAAGCACGGACCTATCGAGGCACTGATAACAGCCGACGAGGAAACAGGCATGTACGGAGCAAACGGACTGCCAGGAGGCGAACTTGAGGGCGAGATTCTGCTCAACCTCGACACCGAACAGGAAGGCGAGCTCATCATAGGAAGCGCCGGCGGCGTTGACATTACAGCCACTCTCGACTATCAGGAGGCTGAAAGCGACAAGACAGACGCAGCCGTTAAAATAACAATAAAGGGCCTGAAGGGAGGACACTCTGGTCTGGAAATATGCGAAGGCCGCGGCAATGCCAACAAGATGATGGTAAGAATCGTACGCGAGGCTATAGCAGAAGACGAAGCTTGCCTAGCAAGCTGGCACGGCGGAAACATGCGCAATGCCATTCCGCGCGAGGCTGAAGTAGTGCTCACTCTGCCGAAAGAGAACGTTGAAGACCTGAAGGCTATCGTTGCCGAATATAAGGAGACATTCAACAACGAATACAAAGGCATAGAGAGCGACATCGAGGTTGTGGCCGAGGACGTAGCACTGCCTGAAATGATCGTGCCGCAGGAAATTCAGGACAACCTAGTTGACGCCATCTACGCAGCACACAACGGCGTATGGCGCTATATCCCCACAATGCCCGAAATTGTAGAGACATCATCTAACCTTGCAATAGTTGACATCGACGGCGGCAAGGCTGCCATCAAGATTCTTGCCCGCAGCTCAAGCGAGACAATGAAAGAGGATCTGTCAACATCGCTCGAGAGCTGCTTCAACATGGCCGGAATGAAGGTTGAGTTCAGCGGCGCTTACGGCGGATGGGACCCCAACACCGACAGCGAGCTGATCAAGGTTATGCGCAACATCTACAAGAACCTGTTCAACGAGGAGCCGACAGTTCAGGTGGTTCATGCCGGACTGGAGTGCAGCATCATCCTGTCTAAATATCCGGGTCTCGACATCTGCTCGTTCGGTCCGACACTGCTGTCGCCCCACACTCCGACAGAACGTGCTCACTGGCCGTCAACAACCAAATTCTGGGATCTGCTCGTAAAGACTCTCGAAGAGATTCCGGCTAAATAATTTTAGCAGAAACGATAAAAATTACACAAACCTAATACATGCTGAAGGCGGAAGGCAAAGGGCAAAACGAGCCCAGAACCTTCCGCCTTTTCTGTTGCAGCACCTTGCATAAGAACGCCATAAACACGCCACACGACAAGAAGCGGAAAATCATGCCGGCACGACAAATTAATGACAATGCACACAGCCGATTTGCAAAAGGCCACAAAACGCACTGCAAAAGGGCACCTTTCAGAGGCTAAAAGGCCGTCTTTCGGAAGACAAAAGGGCATCTTTTGCAAGCACACTCATAACCAACTGATTTTCAAGACGATACACAACGTCTAAAATTTATACGGCATACATCAACCTGCAACGACGACAACACGCCATAAACTGATGTGCCACAAGATATAAAAAGAGCCACAACACCTATTGCACCTGTAAATAAAAAATCACGGAAAGCCGTGAAATGCAGGACACAAAGACTTTATATTTTCGCAACATGCAATCGTTAATAAAAAATATAAAGCAATGAAAAACTTTTATCAACTATCACTATGGTGCATCATGGCATGCACTCTTCCACTGACATTATCATGCAGCAGCGACGAAGAACTGTCGCCCGGCCCTGACCCCGACCCAATTATTCCCGACAACAGCATTGTCAGTCTGTCGGCAGAAGGCCAACAGACCGACGTAACCATACCCACGGCACAGCCATGGGAGGCAGAATCGTCAGCCGACTGGCTGCAGTTGTCGCAGATGGGAGGCAAAGGCGGCGAGAACGTAAAGATTATTGCTGCACGCAACATCACCCGACATGAGCGCATAGGCTACATACGCCTGAGCAACGCGACCGAAACGCGCGCCGCGGCAGACTCAATGCAGATTGTAGTGAAACAGCCGGCAGCAGAGAGCGAGACTACGGGAGTAGTGCTGACATCTGCCTGCTACCGCGACGGCAAAGTGTATGTAAAGATATACAACGGACGCTCGTCTGAAAGCAGCATGCAGCAGCTGGAGATAGTGAGCGGCAGCAGTTTCAGCTTCACTGATCCCAACGCCACCTATCCCGAAAAGGAACCTATCGTGTATATAAAGAAAGGTCAGGAATATGAGGCATGCCCTTATGTCATCCTGAACGCCGACGGCGAGGCCAAAGGCAAATTCTCTATTGCAGGCGAGGCATCTGTAAACACGCTGCGCGTAAAGCAGAACATCGTCTACAAAGAACTTGGCGAGCTGGGCAACAGCGGCTCTGCCACCACTCACTTCACTGACGGCACCACTATATACATGGGCGGAGGCATAGTGGAAAAGACCAACCTGGGATATGAACAGACCGTGACAACCAATGAACTGCGCTCATACGACACGGCGACAGGCGCCGAAAAAACATACGCCGACATGCCCGTCAGCGGTCAGGGCGCATGCTGGAACGGCACACCCGTTATCATAGGCGACGGCGGAATATATTATCTCGCATCAGGAAAATGGAACCTTGCCGCCACGCATAACGGAGAAGTAAAGGCCGCCAGCATTAACGACAACATTATCTATGCCGTAACCGACACCCACATCTGCGCATACATACTTGACAAAGACAGCAACGGCAACATAACAGCCACGGCAGACGGCAAAACAGCACACAGCACGACATTCGGCGAAAGCACACGCGCCACATCTGACGGCAGGGGCAGCATATGGCTGTTGGACGACAGCCGGCACACGGCATACATGATAGACGGCAACAAACTGACGGCGCAACTCTGTGCCCCAGCCGACTCGCTCGCCTCCGACTTCAGTTTCATCGGCGTTGCCGGCGGCTATATATATGCCTTGAGCGACGGCTCAGTAGTGCGCTACGAGACAGGCAGCAGCAACCCGCAACCGCTTAAGATACTCGGCACATTCAGCTGGACAGGCGAAACAGAATGTGTAAACGGAGTGTTATATAACTTCGGCGGACTGACCAACTTCCGCGGCACATACACCGCATCGAAGCAACTGAACCGCTTCTCGCCATCCGACTATGCGCCGATATCCGTCTCGATATTGCCCGAATAGACCGACACTACACATACAGTCAACACAAAATGACAGCTCAGCCCCAATTGGTCATAAGTATTCGGCAGAATCAATGTTATCTATTGAGCCTATTATCGTCTGAATTTTAGCTGAAATGACGGCCAAACAAACAAAACATCAGACGGCAGGACGACAATATAAAAGAACAAGACAGAGAAAGCATCAGACTGCGAATAGGATTAAGACACATGCTGCGGAATGACCGATTGGGGTCTCAAGGCTCTATACGCCGACAAAAAGGCTATAGAGCCTTGGTTTAATTTACATAAGCACAACTAACACGACAAAAACCGAACAAAGAAACGCAACAAGCCATTGTAATACAATTTAAATACAAAATTAAAATTCATTTCATTCATTTTTATTTTGAGATTAGCCCAACTTGCAGTATCTTTGCACCGCAAAACAGAAATTTTAATTTATTCATGGACGATTATTACGCGGAAAATATGAACTTGTAGGCGCGGAGGTTTGCTCATTGATGCTGACCGCCGTGCAGTCATAACCGTTTCGGAGGATTAGCAAATGAGAACATATTGGAACACAACCAAAGGCCTTAGGCAGATTGGCGAGTGGGAGCCTAACTGCTGGATACAAGTGACATGCCCGACGGAAGAAGACCAACGTCTTCTTGAAAATGAATTTAAGATTCCCGATTATTTCCTTTCTGACATCAGCGATAATGATGAGCGTGCCCGTTATGAATACGATGACGGCTGGATGCTCATAATCCTGCGTATACCTTTTGTAAAGGAAATCAGATCGAGAACGCCCTACACCACCGTGCCGCTCGGCATAATACACAAGCGCGACGTAACCATCACGGTGTGCTTTCACGAAACAAACATGATGATAGACTTCGTGAGCTATCAGCAGAAGCGCGGCGAGGGCTTCACCGACTACGTCGACATGATTTTCCGCCTGTTCCTCTCTTCGGCCGTATGGTATCTGAAACGGCTGAAGCAGATAAACAGCCTGATAGAAAAATCAAAGCGCAACCTTGACAAGGAAGTGAACAACGAGTCGCTCATAGGCCTGTCAAGACTGCAAGACTCGCTGACCTACTTCATCACATCCATCCGCGGCAACGAGAACCTTCTGGCAAAGCTGAAGTTCAAGCTGCAGGTGGACGAACTCGACGCCGACCTGATTGAGGACGTAAACATCGAGATGAGCCAGGCGCGCGAAACCACAAACATATACTCTGACATTCTCGAATCTACCATGGACACATATTCGAGTATCATCAACAACAACATGAACACCGTGATACGTACGCTCACCTCAGTGTCGATTATCCTGATGTTCCCCACGCTCATAGCCAGCCTGCTCGGAATGAACCTCATAAACGGCATGGAACAATGGAAATACGGCTTCGTTATAGCCATAATAGTATCCGTGCTCATTTCAGGCATATCATGGTGGATTTTCCGCCACAAAAGGCTCATTTAACCCAAGAAAAACGTTTTTTTCCAAATTTATTAGGTATTTACAATATTTTTAATTAAGTTTGCACACCTAAGGTTTTACCTGAAAATCAATTCATGAACGAATAAAAAGTTATATGATGGACTCTCAAGAAAAGACACTCAGCCAAGAGAACACTGAGAAAATGAATGTTGAACTAACCGATAACAACATGCAAGAAAACTGCGCTGCCAATGAAAACAACGCAGAAGTGACAACCGACACCACCGAAACAGGAGAATTTGTCTCAGAAAGTTCTGAAGCTGCCGCACTGAAAAAAGTATATAAAAGCAAAAGCGAAATAATAGAAAGGGTGAAAGAAATCGCACACAGCGACGAGCATCCTCAGAAAGGCGAAATAGATTACCTCAAAACAATCTTTTACAAACTTCACTTTGCCGAAAGAGAAGCTGACATGAAAGCATATCTTGAGGGAGGCGGCGACCCGGCAAACTACAAAGTGCTTCCTGACGAAGACGAAGAGGTGTTTAAGGCTGAGATGGGCGTAATAAAGGAAAAACGCGCCAAACTGTTCCTTGAGCAGGAAAAAGAAAAGCAGGAAAACCTGAAGAAAAAGCTCGACATCATCGAGAAGATTAAAGCTATGGTTACTTCGCCCGAAGAAGCCAACAAATCATATCAGGACTTCAAGAAGCTGCAGCAGGAGTGGAAAGAGATCAAACTCGTGCCGGCAGAAAAGGCGAACGAGCTGTGGCGCAACTATCAGCTCTACGTTGAGCAGTATTACGACCTGCTGAAACTAAACAGCGAGGCACGCGAATACGACTTCAAGAAGAATCTTGAAATAAAGACAAAGATATGCGAGGCTGCCGAAAAGCTCGGTACAGAGGAAGACGTAATAAGCGCATTCCACCAGCTGCAGAAGCTGCATCAGGAGTTCCGTGAGACCGGTCCTGTTGCAAAGGAACTGCGCGAGGAAGTGTGGGCACGCTTCAAGGCAGCATCTACTATAATTAACAAGCGCCATCAGCAGCACTTCGAATCGCTGCGCGCAAAAGAGGAAGACAACCTCACAAAGAAGACCGCGCTGTGCGAGAAAATTGAAGAAATAGCCAAGGAAGAAATAAAGACCGCAGGCGAATGGGAGAAGAAGACCAAGGACATCATCGCCATACAGGCTGAATGGAAGACCATAGGCTTCGCTCCGCAGAAGATGAACGTAAAGATCTTTGAGCGTTTCCGCGCTGCCTGCGACGACTTCTTCAGCAAGAAAGCTGAATTCTTCAAGAATATGAAACAGCAGTTTGCTGAGAATGCCGACAAGAAGAGAGCACTCATCGAGCAGGCAAAGGCTCTGCAGGACAGCACCGAATGGAAGTCGACAAGCGACAAGCTGATAGCCCTGCAGAAGGAATGGAAGACCATAGGAATGGTGCCTAAGAAACTTGGCGACAAGCTGTGGAACGAGTTCCTCACTGCATGCAACCACTTCTTTGAGGCACGCAACAGCGCCAATGCCGGCACACGCAACGAGGAGCGCACCAACCTCGAGAAGAAACGCGGCATAATAGAACAGCTGAAAGCACTGGCTGAGAATGCCGGAGACAACATACAGGACAAAGTGCGCGAGCTTATCGACGAATACAACGCTGTAGGCCACGTTCCGTTTAAGGAGAAAGACAAGCTCTACAAAGAGTATCACGACATACTGGACAAGCTTTACAAAGAGCTTAACATATCAACAGCACGCCGCCGTCTCGACAAGTTCAAGAACAACCTGAAGAACGTTGCAGAGAAGGGCGCTGACGCTCTCGACAACGAACGCGCACGCCTTATGCGCCGCTATGAGGCAATCAAGCAGGAAGTTCAGACCTACGAGAACAACCTCGGATTCCTTAACGCTTCGAGCAAGAAGGGCAACAGCCTCATCGACGAAATGAACAGAAAGGTTCAGAAGCTTAAGGACGACATGAACCTTGTACGCGAAAAGATTAAGGCCATCGACGCCGAGAACAAAGACGAAGACTGATTTTCGGCAAGACGGTCAGAACAATAAACATAGATAAGTAAATTGAAAATTAAAATTATCTGCATACTCACGCTATTGCTTGGCGTCACCGCCCTAAAGGCGCAGACGCAAAAGCAATGGCGTGATTCTTTATCTGTAATAAACAGCCAGCTTTATCTTCATCCCGATTCTACAGACCTGTTGCTGCAGAAAGCTGCCGTCAACCTTCAGCTGCTTGAATGGGAAGACGCAGCCGAGACATGCAACGCTATTCTGAAAAAGGATACGGTGAACCTTTCGGCACTTTACTTCAGAGCTTACGCCAACAACAATATGCGCAGGTATGAACTGGCAAGAAACGACTATGAGGACTTTCTGAGAATGTCACCGCGCAACATGCAGGCACGACTCGGACTGGCATACACATACATACAGCTGAAGCGCAACGCACAGGCCATGGACGAGTTCAACAATCTTGTTGAAATGTTCCCAGACAGCAGCATCGTCTATGCCGCAAGAGCAGAACTCGAGAAGGAGATGCGCTCATACGAAACGGCACTGTATGACTACAACGAGGCGCTGAAACGCGAGCCCGACAACCAAGACTACATCATTTCAAAGGCAGAAGTGCTCATCAGTATGGACAGGAAGCGAGAGGCAAAAGCCCTGCTCGACCAGCTCGTAAAAAGCGGAGTTGCACGCGGAGCGCTGAAGGATCTGTACACTAAATGCAAATAACCCGTTTATTGCAGCACAATGACATCAAAGTTTTTTCAGCTTCTGCGGTTTTCTATAGACGAATCACAGCCGGCTCCCGAAGGCATAACAGCCGCCGACTGGCCGATACTGTTCCGCATGGCCAAGGAACAAAACCTTCAGGGCGTAATCTTCCATGGCATTAACCGCCTGCCAAAAGAATGTCTGCCCGAAAAGGAGATGACCATGAGATGGTTTGCCCTAAGCCGCCAGATAGCCAAACTCAACACAAAGGTAAACGTCAACGCAGCTAAAGTTTCTGAAACATTCAGACGCAAAGGACTCCGCACCTGCCTGCTTAAAGGACAGGGAAACGCCCTGCTCTACCCCGACCCGCACATGCGCACGCCGGGCGACATAGACATATGGGCAGAGGGAGGATACAGGAAGGTGATGAAGACCGTAGGCTATATGGCTCCGGGATGCAAGCGATGCTATCACCACACAGACTTTCCCGACTATGGCGGAACCACCGTTGAGCTGCACTACCGCCCTCAGTTTATGAACAATCTGATAAGCAACGCCAGACTGCAGGACTATTTCAGCAAGAACGCCGGCGAGCAGTTTGCAAACATTGTGCAGCTGCCCGACGGAGCCGGTAGCATAGCCGTGCCCACTGCAGCATTCAACCGCATATATCAGATGGCACACATCTCAAACCACTTTTTTCATGAGGGCATAGGTCTAAAGCAGCTCTTAGACTATTACTACGTGCTGCGCCAGGGATTCACGGCAGCCGAACAGGAGGCAGACACACGCACGCTGAAGCGCTGCGGACTTTATAAGATGGCCACGGCGGTGATGTATGTGATGCAGAAGGTGTTCTGTCTCGACGACAAATATCTCATAGTCAAGGCAGACGAGCGGCTCGGCAGATTTCTGCTCAACGAGATTATGCTCTCGGGCAACTTCGGCTTCTACGACAAGCGCATAGATAAATACCGCGGAAGTCAACTGAAAAAAAACATACAGAGACTTGTGCGCGACGCACGCTTCATGCTCATCTTCCCCGGCGAGAGCCTATGGGAGCCCGTGTTCAGGCTCTATCATTTCTTTTGGAGAATGGCTGCCAGATATTAGACAACGCCGCCACGGATATGCACCAACAGCTGCACGGCGCGCCAACATGTAAAAAAACAAATCTTCGAAGTAAATGTAACATGATGCAAAAGGCATCATTCTGCACGCCGAAAGACCACATATTGAGATGCAAAAGACGGTCTTTTACGCTATAATATGCCGCCTTTTACAAAACACACAACTAAAAAGTTTTTTACAGAAACTCATCACTCGTCACATCACGATGTAGAAAGCTGAATATCAGGCAATTACACTGTGATGAGTTGATATGCCAACTCGTCACGCCCTCATGGTCTGTCCCCATACGTGATGAGTTCAGACTGCAACTCATCACGCGGTATTCTTCTGAAAATCAGCCACATACGCACGAACGTGACGAGTGATGAGTTTCTGTTATAACAATTTTACTGACACAAACCGCAAATAATTGGTTCTTCCGCAATTTAGTTGAAATAATCTCTTTGCGTTATATTATAAATGTTATCACCGATGACAATTTGAACAATGACAATTAGAAAGAATCAATTAGTCAAATATAATTAGTCTTGATATCAAGGCTGTACAAAATGCCGTATTATACGACATTTCTAATGGTATCCGTTGAAGAGTTCGTAAATAAGCTGAAAGTTGTAAAAATGATGATGTACGGGAAGGCCTCTCTAAACCTCCTAAGAAAATAAGATGGCGTTTAGTGAACTTGGCTTCAACTAAATTGCGGAAGAACCAAATAATTTTGCATCTATATCCATATTGTTTAGCGAGTATGAACAGAAACTTAGACTGTAAATATTTAATGGTAATTTCAGAGCAACAGATTTTTACTGCCGGCAACCAATATAACTTTACAAATGTGACCCGAAAAAATTTTCAGTGCCAATATTATGGCTCACCCGATAAATAGTGGGGAAAGAAAAAAAATCTTATCTTTGCATCATGG
>OGLY01000151.1_pt1 | contig 42191 bp, 60 predicted proteins | sample 1573091 | NCBI WGS metagenome assembly OGLY01 (sample SAMEA2581916, study PRJEB24529) | metagenome | biome: Human gut stool | place: China | collected 2011
CGATTCATAAATCTACCCTTAATCGTGTATTGAATGATAGTTGCGGATTTTAGGACCATCAATTATGCTCTCTTTGTCAAAATTGAAGTTTTCAATTTGAAAATACCATATAGCGTACTGTTCATAAACAGGTTCGTCGTCAGTTCCTCCAATCTTTATTTTATTGCCATTATTGTCAAGACGATATTTTAGTCTGGCTCTTACATCAGATATCGTTAATTTGGATGAAGGAAAAATCTTATCGAAAAACAATGTCTTTATGAAGATTTCTCCAGGCATAAGGTCTGAAGTAAATACTCCATTTTCAAAATGTCCTTTTATATCCTTGAAGCCTCCGGGATATTTTGTTGGGTCAAGACCAAGGCGTTTGTTGGCAATATGGTTTGTTGCTTGACCGCTGTCATATTCTTGTGTAATGTTTCGTGTGGATCCAAAGGCATAAAAGCGTGTATAGTAACCGTCTTTGCTTTCGCTTACAGACGGCACGCTGACGTTTTCACCTACAATTAACTTTAGAGGTGTTCCATATTTGCATTCAGAGAGATAAATGGTATTTGTTTTTTTGTCAGTCCACCATTCTGTCTCGCATTCTTCGGCGATATTATTAAGATTAGAGAAAATGGAGGTTGACTGTGACGATATTGTAATTGTAGCCGGAAGACTTTCTGACAGTTGTATGGTCCAGTCTTCTCCTGTTTCATTCTTGATGGCCTGTTTTACCATGTACATTGCATCTGCAGGAGAGCCTGTAAAGTCCCAGTCCATTTCTCGGCTTTTAATCGTCAATCCGTCACTTTCATATGTATATAAAGGTACGGGAATTTTGTCCCAGATCATTATTCTGGAATGGAATTGTGGCGTGTATTTATATTCTGCTTCATTCTCACGCAAAGGTAGATACGGTTCAATAAGTGAGTATTTCTCATCTTGATATATAATATATGCTCCTGCAGGCAATACTATAGTCTTGTCATCATTCCATGACAATTGTATATAGTCTGAGGTCATCAGTTCTTCATGGCTTACAGCATCTTTTGTTATAAGCACAGAACAGATAACATCTCCAGATATTCCGTATATATCAATTTTTGCATCCATATCGGTTCAAAGTTCGTTAAAGAAAAATGGAAGCTCTAATTTTTAGAACTTCCATTTGAAACAAGAAGGGAAATGTTTGTTATTCGCTTCTGTCTGTCGGGTTTGGCTCGCAGAATTTGCTCGAAACCTTACCAAAACAACGAGCTAAGTTCATTCCGTAAGATAAACTTTTCCCTAAGTAAACCAGCTTGTAAACTTCATTTCCAAGAGAAGGAACATTGATTTTTACGGTTCCCTTTTCCAGTTCAGCCTGAAAGGCTTTCTTCTTTGCCCGATAATCACTTTCAGAAGAGCCTTCAATGGTGAACTGCAGGGCTATTTCTCGTGATGCAACACGTGCGTTGTCTGTTATCATCCTTTTGCCGTGTTCAATACGGCTTTCATTTTCAATGTAGTCTTTCATCTCATTGAAGCCATCAATAGCATCGAGGAAGCCGTCTCCCATTCGTACACCCCAGGTAATAAATGCATCTTTTCCGTTAATTATTAAATCTCCTGTCATAATCTTGATGTATTTCGTTTCACTTCAGCGATGTCTGCTTTAATATCTTTTAGATATTTAGCCGAATATCCTGTATTTTCACGTATTTCTTGTAATTCCAAATATGAGTTGGCCAATATGGTTCTTGTTTCATCGGCTATATTATAAATTCCAACAGCTTGTGCTGTTAATGCACTTATATTACCTCTCAATTCTGTAATAGCAACTGTCTGTTGTTGTTCTGATGTCTCAATACGCAAATTCGATTCATATAAAGCAGTGAACCTGCCATTTAATTCATCGGCAGCATTTTGAGACATTGTTTCAAATCCTTTTGAAGATGCAGACTGTTGTTCTTCGCTTCCTCCCTTGTATCCGGTTATATCTGCTATGCTGTCACGCATTGATAGTGCCTCATCTACCATATCTTCCCATCTATCCTTCAATTCGTTCATTTGGTCATCTGTAAGGTTTCCATTTTGCCCACTCATCATTTGCGCCCAGTCGTCATACCATTTTTTCAAGTCTTCATCAAATACGTCTCCAAGCTGGTAGTTCAGCAAAGACTTCATCATGTATTCTCCAAAGTCGTCAGCAAAGTCTTGTGCATCTGCATCCATATCAAGCAGTGTGTTCATAAAACTGTCTCTCAGGCTGTCAAATGACACTTGCGTGAGATTTTCATTTATTTGTGCGGTCAGATTTTCTAGCTGACCGGCAAGATCTGCATAGTTTTCCCAATATTCAGACTTGTCATATTTGCCGATGTCGGTTATTTCATTCCATATTTCACGATTGTAGTCTCGTATATATGCCATCTGTTCTGGCGTCAGTTTGAACATGTCCTCATATGAATTGACAGAACTGATACTGTAGTTTGCGTTAGGGTTTGTTTTTAACCATTCGATAAGGCTTTTATTTATGCTGTCATATATTCGAGAACTTGTGGCCGCATTACCATCTATCGCCTCACCCCAATAGTATGCGTTTGAATGGTGTGCTCCAGTGTAAGACATTTGCGCTTTCAGTATTTCAAGAGTTTGACGATTCAGTTGCTCTTGTGCATCTTTTGCTTGTTCGTAGTTTTTTATGGCTTCACCTCCTGCGCTTTCGTCCATTTTGTCTTTTAGACGGTCTATGCTATCACGAAGTCTGTCATTGCTGTCAGTCAATTTCTCTGTAAGTTCTGTAACATATTCAACGTTTCCTTTACCTATTCCCAGGCCTAAGATATTGTTGAATCCGCTTAGTATTCCCTTGACGGCACCTATACCATTAGATAATGCTCCGACAAAATTGCCGCTCATAGCATCTTTTATGAAGTTTGATGCAGACTGAGATGCATTAGCCAAATCGCTTATACCTTTGCCAAAATCATTACTCATATCAACACCCAATTGACTGAATAGGTCGGGGAGTGATTGAATGTTTGAATTAATTAGTGACATTATGTCACTTATAGCCTGTAGTTTATTGCCGAAACTGGTAAGGAAATTGTTGAGTTTTGTTCTTGCTCCGTATTCATCATTTTGTGCCTTTACCAATTTCTGGGTTGTGGTTGTCAGTTTACGTTCACTGCCAGCTATATCATCAAATGATTTCTTTACATTTTTATAAATATCGCTGTCTTCACCAAATAAACCGCCAATTTGTGATAGTATGTTGTCAAAGTTGGAAGTAATTATATCTTTTGCCCCGACACTTATTCCTGATGTCTGCAAATATCCTGCTACGCTTTCTCTTTGTTGGTTTAGGCTATTCTGCATTTCCATCATTTCGTGCATCAACGAATTAACGGTACGCTCAGCCTCTGCCACTTCCATCTCTATTTCTTTGCGTCTCTGTGTCATGGGCAGTATTAGCCCAAGTGTGTTCTTAACCTCATCGTTTTTTTCAACGATTGCAGTATTTATCTTATCTATCTGTTCTACGGCAGTTTTGTATTCTTCAAGTCCGAGATTTCCGTCTGAAAGCATGTTCCTTAGCTGCTGACGTATTCTTTCGAGTTGGCTGATTGTCATATCTCCGAGGTTACCGAATACATCTTCCCAGTTCATGTTTCCTTTTATCTGTTCAAAATCAAGCTTAGACAGTGCATCATCCATTGATGCTTGTAACGAAAGGCGTTCACCTTCGCTTTGAGCCTTGTTGATCTTGTCTGAATATTCCTGAGATATTGCTAGGCGTTTCTGTTGATATGTGCCATAGTTCTTGAGGTATTCGTTTAGTGCTTCTTTTTGAGCATTAACCTCATTTTGGATTTGACTTTTTTCAGTATATTCTTTTAACAAGTCATAAGATGAACTGTCTACCGTGATATTGGAAGAGTCGAAACTGCGTTTTTTATACTTTGGATTTTGTTTAGCTCTAAGATCTTCTTTTGCATCGAAGATTTCTTTCTGTCTTTGAATTTCTTTTTGGATATATTCTTCTTTAGCCCGGTCTATTGCTTCCAGTTCCTTTTTATTATCATATTCTCTTTGTGCAATAGTCTTATCACTGCCGTCAGCCATAGCGTTTATCCGGGCTTGCTCAACCTGATTTTCCAATTCTTCCGCTTCTTTCGCGCGTTCTATAGCTTGTTTACGCTCTATTTCCGAGATTTTATTCTCTTGTTGGATTTTTGAATTGTACGATGTTATTGATGTGTTGTTCCTCTTATTATCGTATTCAGCTGAATATGGCTTTAGCTTGTTCTCGACAGATGTAATCTTTCTGCGAAGTTCCATTCCTTTTTTACCTGCGGCTTCTTTTGAAGAAAGAGCATCAAGTTGTCCCTGTAATTCTTTTTTCTGCTTTTCCCAATAAGATTTATTATCTACTTCTTCCTTATTCGATACCTTTGTATCTGAACTTGCGTCAGAGAATATAGCTTCAGCTGCTTTATAGGAATCTCTCAGATTCTTTGTCGCATTTTTCATGCCTTGCATCCAAGCCTTGCTATTGCCGTAATTAGCATCACCACGGAACACGTTCGCAATAGTTTCAGTAAGTCCTTTTGAAATTGTACCCGTCTTTTCAAGTTCTTTTTTTATGCTGTCAATAAACGACTTTGCTTTCTTTTCACCAACGGCATTAGTGAGTTCTTTATATAATTTGCCTGCACTTTTCCCGTATAATTCTCCGTATTCTTCCTGTGCTCCCTTTATTGCACTTTCCATTCCACGTGCTTTTGCTGCTTTTTGAACAGCTATAGTAACGGCATTATAAGCACCTTCAACATTCTTTAAAGTACGTATTTCTTCACTAAGTCCATTAAGATATGTCCCATATTGATCAATAATGGCAGCTTTTGCAGAGTTGTATTCATCTGTTCCTTTTTTGGCATTTTTAAGTTTACCAAACAACCTGTCCACTTCAGCTATTTCCGAAGCGACTTCTTTTTCGTAATTAGCCGAAGCCTCATTCAGTCTTTTTTGACTTTCTGTAGCATCATTTGTCCCTTTCGTAAACATACAAACGGCTGTTCCTATTCCAACTATTGCTGATAAAAGGGTTACAAATACATTTGATTTGGCAGCCATATTAAATGCTTGTTGCGCTGCGGTTGCCAGCCCCATTTCTTTTCTGTACATGGCTATCAGACGGATGCTGTCAACGAATCCAACAGCTTTCTGTGCTATGGCAGTAGTAATTAAGGCTGCTTTGTATGTTCCATAAGCAGCTATTAAACCACCAATCACAGACAATACATCATCAAGGCTTTCAACCAAATTTTCAGCAGTTCCAATTCCAAACTCGAAAACTTCCTTATATTTGTTTCCGAATTCTACCAATTTAGTAAATAAAGTATCTTCTATGTTAGCAATCCTTTGCGGCCAGGTACCTGCGGAATTTTCAAGCATATTATTGAATTTTCCTCCCTCACTGGTCATGCTTTGAAAAGCCTTTTCTACGTCTTTAAACCCGATTTTACCCTCTTCGACAAGCGATTTTATTTGGTCTTGTGTCACTCCAAGATTTTTAGCTATTTCTTCAACAACATTCACACCTCTACCTTGGAACTGTTGTATGTCTCGCCAATAGGCACGGCCTTGTACTCTTAACGTACCATACAGATAAATTAACTGTCCTAAAGGGATTTGCAAACCTGAAGCCACATCACCCAGCATAGACAGTTCATCGACCACATTGTCAGCAGACGAACCATAGGCGAGTAGTTGCTTTGCTCCATTTGCGACTTCATCCAAATTAAATGGAGTTTTCTTCGCAAATTCACTAATTTCTGCCAGTAATGCATCAGCTTTAGACTTGCTTTGAAGAATTGTAGAAAGAGCCACATCTAGTTGTTGCATCTTTCCTGTAGCATCAATCACATCCGATACAAATTTCTTTATCGCTACCAACCCTCCTAATTCAATTGCAGTGCGTTTTAAAGAATCAGTCAGTGATTTCATCACCTCATCGGCATTATTTCCGCCTTGCGCAAACTCTTTATACTCCCTTGTAAGTTTTCGTACTTCAAGCCTGTTCCTTGCCTGCTGATCCTGAAGTTCTCCCATTGCATATTTCTGCTCGTTTAAAGCAGCTTTTGTCCTGTTCAATTCTGCAAGTTTTGCATTTGAATTAGGAGAATACTTACCCATCTTTGAATATTCATCAGACAAACGTCTTACATCATCCTGTGTATCACGGATGATTTTTCTTTGTTTGATAATTTCCTCTGTAAGTTCATCAGAAGCCTTTGAGGCTGAGTTTAGCTTATTTTTCAGGTCATTCTCCATCACAGCACCAGCCTTGGCCGCTTCTGTCACAAGTCCCATCATCTGCTGACGAGCGGCTGCCAATTGTGCTTCTAATGCCTTTGCTGAAGCAGGAGACTTGTTTACGTCCATTTTCTTTAGCTGTGCTTCCAGCTTCTCACATTCCTGTCTCAGACGTATAACCTCGTCATAGTCCGAGCTTACTTTAAAGTATAATATTGCCATGTCTATTTTTTGTTTCTTCTTCTTCGTGAGGCCATATCCTTACCCTTTACTTTTGTAACCTTTGTCCCGGTAACGGTATGGAGCTTGTCACGCTGCATTAATACTAAGTTTCTGTATGGTATTTCATATACCACTTCCCGGTATGTCAGATGCAGATTTTCCATGAACGATGCGATCTGTCCTAAGAGAGTGTCATTTCCTACAACTTCGGTTTCGCTGCCAGCAGGCTTACGTTCTTCGCCAAGCTGGCAGCTTTGAGAAAAACCTTTGAGTCAATCATAGAGAGTGCTTCATCCAATGCGTTCACATTCTCTTCATATGTTCCTTTTGCTAGTTCTTCACTTAAACTTTCGTCACCAGCTATCAGCCAGGAAAGAGCTTTGCTGTAAGCCTCGCTTTTTCCCAAGGAGAGCAGAACATCTTTCAAATTGTCTGCTTCTTGAACTCCAGACAGATAGGATATAGCTCCGGCCAATTTATGTATAGTAGGAGGGTAGACCGTGTAAACTTTCCCGGCTACAAATACTGTTCTGAAATCACTGCCGATAATGGATTCTGATATAATTTTCGCTCCTTGATTCATAATTTAAAAGAAAAAGGGTGAAGCTTGATATAGCCCCACCCGTTAAATAATCTTGAAAAACTAACCGCCACTTTCTTGAACTAGAGTTATTTTCTTCTCAACAGTCTTGAAGGCATCAGACAGAGAGGTTGGTATGCTTCCTGACTGAGTGGTATAGCCGGCCTTTGACACTTCATAAGAAACGGATGTCCCAGATTTCACCCTCTTGGACTTGACCGTTTGCCCATCCAGCTTTACTGTCGCATCAGAAGGCGTTGCTACGACCTTTACATCTGTTCATGCTTCTTTTACCTCTTCTGCATCGAACCAGTATTCTGGAGCAATGGCAGGATCTTTCGGCTCCAACTCTACTGCACTTACAGGAAGGCCAATAGCCTTGTCTGTGGTTGCTTCACGGGCACCGATGCCAGCGCGAGGAATCACGCAATACTGATCGTCATCGGTCAGGGATACAATCAACTTTTCGATGTTCACCTTGCCTCTTGCACGCTTCCAACCTTTGTCCGTGTTGATGACATCACCACCCATCAAGTCTTTCTTGGTCGGGTAATCATACTCACCAATAGTAAAATTGACAGTCACATCGCCCATATCCTTATCACTACGGTAAGTCTGGCCTGTGAGCTGGTTCTTGTAGTTGGTACGACTAGCTTCTGCTTCTTCGAGCGTCCACGTGTCCTGATGAATGTTCTTTACCTCTTTCAAGGTTTCACCCTGCAAGAGAGTATGCAAGGCCTGTCCGGTCAAATCAGCCGTGATAGCACTTGTTTCTCCATACCAAAGTTTCTTGATATTCACGGCTGTGATTTTCTTTGCTTCTGCCATATTATTTCACGTTTAAAACTTCAAATAAAATTCTTACATTTACATAATGACACTTTAAGGCTGTGTCTTCCTCTGTTCCAATTGACTCGATGGAATAATGATAGGTAGTATCGTCATAACGTCCGGTTATGCCGTCAAACAGCTTTTGAGCCTGTTTCTCCAGTTCGTTCAACCGGATGGTATTGGCTTCACCTTCCTTCAGATCAGGAACACAGAGGTTCACCTCAACAAAAGACTTCTTCCAGTACGTGCCCGGCTGTTGGCTTTTTGAGTGAATAACAATCCTTTCAGACTTCAATTCACCCGTAAGTTTCTTGCCATGAGGTATGATGGATATTCCGAAAGGCTGGCAATCACGGTAAAGTATGTTCGCTATGTCAGTGGTTACTATCATTTGATTTCCTCCTTCAATCGTTTCTCAGCAAATAGGGCTGCACCAGTCAAGACTTCATAACCTTTGGATTCAACGAACGAAGCGTATTCGGCTTCATTCCTTAACTCCAGTCCATCATCCTGAACTGCATACTTGTTTGATTTACGGAGTGTGCCGGTCTGGTTCTGGTAACTGCCATGCTCTATCGCATAATTGACAGCTTCCTTACCAACCTTTTCTTCAACAGCTTTAACCTCGGCATAGCCTTGCTCGAAAAAGCTATCAACATCAGAAAAATCAAATTTTACAGCCATATCTCTGAGTAACCAAAATAATTTGTATTCTTAACCATGTAAACCTTGCCAGTTCCACGGATATTCTCACCCTCCATACATCTGACTTCATCACCAGCCTTCAGTGAGATTCTTTTCTCACAGACTACGTGATAATTTGGTCGGTACACCTCGCCGTTCTCCGAAGTAAACTCTTTTGTTGAGTTATCATCACAGCGGCACCGACATATTTCCTGCCAGCTTTCTTCACCGGTTCCGGGAATGGGCCGGCCGAACTCGTCTGTTTTCATCAGAGTAAAGACCTTAACCTGTAATGTATGTGGAGCAAATATCATAGGAATTTGACTTTAGGCTTATCTGACAGCGTGTCTTCAAGTCCGTACTTCTTACACAAGAAAGAATAGTATTCCTTCAAGCCCTGAGTATTCCAGGACATAGAGAAACCGTTTTCGCTGATTGAAGTGGCTCTAAGTAATAGAGAGGGGATGAACTTCGCCATAGCTACCGACACGAGACCGATGTTTGACTGGTCCATCTCATCCTCTCCGCTTATTCCTGAAGACAGACTTATCTCCAAAAGGTCAGCCTCCGACAAGTTGATGCCGAAGGTCTGAAACTTCTGTGATATGTAGTCTTTTACTGTCATGCGTTCATTGTTGTCAAGTCGATGTTCACAATCTGGTTCGGGTTCGCAATCTGCGGAATCCACTCCGCGGTGTATTCCAGATAACGGCCGTTGCCATCCTTGTAACCGGAGATGAGCATATCACCGTCAGCCTGAGTATAGTTGCGGCCCGGTACACCGTCAACAGCTTCGTAAGGAGTGTGGAAACGCATGTAACCAACCTTATCCTGAGGAAGCAGTGTAATATGGTCATCGGCGTAAATCTGCACGTTCTTGCCAGACTGGTCAAGAACATAATCTTCCTTGATTTCAATAGCCGGCAGGCCAATACCAGTAAAGACGGTGGAAGCCAGTTGAGAGGTAATCAATCCGGTTGACATATACATCTCGTTACCGGTAAGCTGCATCTTGAACTTATCACCGAACTCACTCGAACCGATAATATTTTTCACGAATGTTCCTCGTGACATAATCATCTTCGGGAAGTTGCCGTAAGTGGCCTTCAATTCATTAATCTGCTGCTGCAGGTATGTGATGAAGTTGGCCTTCGCTCCGGCTTCGGGGGTAATGAACTTGAACGGAAGTTCGATATCCAGCAGGTCGATTCCTCCGGCATTGTCGTCCTTGTTTTTCACTTGAGCCTTACCTGTCATCAGCAATGAACCGACAACGATGTCCATGCGCTTATGTGCGGCAAGGAGTACCTGACGATAGTCATCGTAGATGAAATTCACGATGTCCTGCATGGCGGCAACTTGGTCGGCAGCCTTTGCGGCATTGAACTTGTCAACCAAGTCCTGCAGTTCAGACAAGCGGTCAATGGAAATCTGGTAACGGTCACCTAAATAGGCTATCTCACCATATCCAGAACCGATGTTCCTACGCTCACGGATAGGTTTCTCCCCGTAGCGTGAGTTGATAGAACCGGCCATCACGCCAGTAACCTGACCAATATAGTCTTTGAACACACGAGTTGTCGTTCTACGGAAGTCCAGGTACTGCTGCCAATAGATTGTATCCTTACGAGTCTGAAGGACGCGTTGGATAACGGCACTTACGATATTAGGATCGTTAAACAGTGTATAAATAGTTAGCATCATATCTTTGTTCTCCTTTTTTATTTACTTGCTATAATACCAGCTGCTCTCAATGATGCAAGAAGAGCATTAATTTTGTCTTTTTCATCTCCGCCTGCAGCATCATCAACTTTTGCACCCTGTTTTACCAGTCCCAAGGTGCTTGAGTTAGCTGCCTGATAGGTAGTGTTATTGTCTGTCCACGGAACTTCGACATAAGCTTTGCCGCCTTCCAATGCCACCGGATATTTCTTTCCGCTTTGGGTAAATCCTAATTGAATTCCTCCCATTACGGAATCCGAAGCTTCAGGCAGTTCATATGAAACACCAGCTGGTGACTGAACACCTGCAGCGTTGAACTGGAAATGCGGCATGTTAGCCTTGTCGATGTCTGAGAATGGCATGGCTAACTTGGTAGGTTCTATTTCAAACGCACGCATCAAAAGGGCAACCAGTACAATGCCATTCTCTACTTGTTTCCTCTCATACAAGGCGGAGTTTGCAATAACTTTAGGTGTAGTACCGCTAACTTCTGTAGCTTCATAAAGTATTGTGCCGGCCTCTAAAGTTTCGCCGAAGTCGGCAGCCAACGTCAGTTTATCGAAGGCTTTGTCTGATTTGTCAATGTCGTTAATGGTTGCTCCATGTGCACCGTTTCCAAGATGCATACCCACATAAGCCAAAGAGTTCTTCTTGATCTTCAATGTGGTGTTGGAACCGGTTGTAAATTTCTCATATACTTCTACACGGATTGCCACCTGGGCTGTTTTCTTCACCAGGTCAGCGGCAATAGGTGTAAAGGATGGTAAAAACGAGCCAACAACAAGGTTGGTCGTGTCCAGCTTATAAGGGCCTCTGCGTCTTACACCTGTAGAAACATCATAACGTTCCTCGATTGACGGTTCCGGCTCAATGTTATACTTAAATCCTGCTGCCATAAATTACTTGTTTTTTTGTTCGACAATAGATTTTGTGTCCGCCTCAATCATTTTGGCGAACTCGCTTGCTTCCTTATCCTGCTTTTGTTCTGCAGTTTCAGGGGCTTGTGCGAATTTGAAGCCGCTGTTAGACATATCCTGTTTCATGTCCTTGAAATAAGTGTCCAAGTCCGTGTTCTCTGGAATGTTGCGGTCCTTCAGCATAAATTCGGGAATACCGTACTTTTTTGCTACCTCCGAAATCTGAGAATTGCGCTGCGCCTGCGCTTTTTCTGCTTCGTATGCAGATAGTTTTTCAGAAAGACTTTTATTGGAATCAATTAGAGCTTGAGCCCATGCAGGAACTTCGTCTTTTTTCTCATCTTTCTTTTCGTCTTTCTTTTCTTCCGGGTCCTCGATAGGCTTACCGTCTTTCAGTCCATGCTTCTTCTCGTAGTTTGAAACAGCGGAAGTCTGTGCCTGTCCTGCACGGAAATCACCATAGTTTTGCATCACGTCCTGAAATGAGATACCCTCAACGATGGAGTTTACCTTCGTTTCGTCCGTTACACCCTCAGCCTTTTTCGTTGCTATACGGGTAAGTGTGGCAGTATCCACCCCAACGAATTTTTGTTGCAGTCCTGCCAAGATTTGTTCAAAGATTGTCATACCGTATGAGTTTGATTAATAATTTCATACGGTAAATTTACTTATATAGAAAGGGAATGTGAAATTTTAAGGCTAACGATACGAAACAATTATGGGAATGTTCGTTTTTAGGCAAAAAGAAAGCGTGACTACCGGAGTAATCACGCTGAAATACGTTTAAGAATTATCTTACAACAAATTTATAGCCGCCAGTTCTTCCGTCAGGGCATTAATACCTTTTTGGATCTTTTCTAATTGCTGTTTACGTGGCTTATGTACTCCTGCCGCATAGTGCCATAACTGGCGTTCGTTAATTCCTGTTATCCGACTCAAAGCTGCTTTGGTGAAGATACTGCTGTAATAATTAATGAAAGTGGCTGCATCTATCTTGAACTTCAGAGTGAACTCTCCTTTGAGAACCTCACAAGGGTTCGGATTGTCCTCCAGATACAAGTCTATGGCTTCCTTCATGTTCTCCTCAATTTCCCTTATGTTATTACCGACCGTAATAACTGGAGCATCTTCAATGTAAGCACTGAGATTATTCCCAGCATGTTCGACAATCACTTCTACAGTTCTCATATTGACCTCCATTTTATAGTTTAACAAAAGAGGCGGGGGCTATTTTAGCCCCGCTTGCCTCAAAATGCTGTAATAAGTGCCTTTTTCAACGCCTTTCTTTCCATGATTCGGAACGACTACCGTTATTCCATCTTTCTCAAACTTCATGTGGCTGCCCTTCTGGCTCTTTAGAATGAAGCCGTTGTCAAGCAACATAGTTACAACCTCTTTAACTGATTTGTAACTCATAGCGTTTACGACTTAATTACAATGCAAATATAGTAAAAATACGAACAAGTACAAAATAAATATTCGTATTTTTACTATATTTATAATAAATAGAGATACTGCAATACTACATAATACAAATAGTATTATTTTACAAACTACTCTTTCCGTTTATTTCATTAATTTTCTTTTGTTTCTCAATGTCATTCTTCTGTTTTTCTTCCTGCTCCTCCTTGATGGCTTCAATCTCATCCAAAACAGAATCAACGTTCCCCACAAAAGTAATAGCCCGTTGCTGCGACCATATTTCACCATCTTTGGCTTTGATGGCTGTGTCAATCTTGTCTTTGATGTCCTCCAGCTTATATGGCTGCATCTGAACATCTATATCAATTGTCTCGGAGGCTGCTTCAAGAGTTGTATTAACTGAGCCTAAAGCGGAAGTCAGGAAATTTACACGCCGTTGCATGAATTCGCCGACAGTTTCGTTCAGGTTCTCCACATTCAGATGGGTGGACATAAATACATAATCGAAAGTTACACCGGAAACAGCATTGCCTGTACCTTTCAGCGCGTCGAATGAGATACGCGGCGTATTGGTTAATCCATAAATCTGACTCAGTAAGGTCTCAACCTCGAATTTAACTGTATCAGGGACCTGACTCCATGTCAGATATTGGGCATTAGCTCCCTGCCCGGTCAGCTCGACCACTCGGTTCTTGAACTCACCAGAGAAATTCTGCACATCTCCAAATAACATTAGGATAGGGAAGAAGTGGTAGTCGATACAGTCCGCATAATTGGAAAGAAGTTTCTCCAGTCTTACTCGGAGACTCTTGATCTTTTCACAATACGCTTCCGGACGGTACATGTAAATTACAGGGAGTTTCTTGAATCCATGAGCGAACGATCCTTTGTCTGTCCAATTACTTGTCAGTTCCCACTGATAAACCATATCCTTGGTGATGGTCATAAAGCATGTAATCTCCACATCATCCAAATCTTTCTTCTTGTATTCACGGGAGAGGGCTACCAAATCTCCATTGTCATTGAAGAACGGATAGAGCTTGTCTCCGCGGAACGGGGACCAGATGGCACTCTTCAGACGATATTCAGGTTTTGATTTGCCGAAGATTCCGGCAACCTTGCGCTTAAGCTTTGCCCAGAAGCCGTCGTCCTTCACCACATACCAGTATTCTGCCACTTCCTGCTCTGACAACCATGCTCTGACAACCTTTTTGTTCTGATACTTCAGCTTGTTCTTCTTGAACACTTGTTTCAAAGCTGAAAGAAGACTTTCTTCTGACTGGTCCGGCTGACAGTCAAGCGTCGGCTCTGTTCCTACTGTGAAAGCTGTCTGAATGTTTACGATGTCCTGCTCGATAGGAAGGGCTATTCTATTTGGTTCAACTTCTTTCTTAACCGCCGGCTCAATGTATTCTTTACCTGTTGTCGGGTCGGTTATTCTTTCTTCAGGCTTGGTGGTGATTTTTATTTTTGGGTATTTCTCCTCGTCAATCACTATCTCATGCCTATTAGGATTCCAGTCATTATAAAGAGCATGAGCATTGGGATGTTCTGTTTTTCTTCCTTTCTTCAGATAGTAGATTTTTCTCTCTATCTCAGGTATCGCTAAAATTTCCTCTAAAGTTCTCATATACTAAAATTTAATGTCCAAATACTCCTGAAATGTCTTTCGGTTTCATAATCCTGCCTAGAAGTTCTCCCAGCACATAATACCGCGCAGCGTCAATGCCATGGTTATCGTGGTCTTCCGGCTCGTTGATGTAGTTTCCGTCCTTATCCTTTGCCCAGACATAGTTCCTATACTCCCTCTGCAGGTTGTAGGAGCGTCTGGTAATGTACATCTCCATTCCCTGCATCTTGTCAATACCCGCATTGACAGAACCTTGCCCCTTTTCTACTGGATAAATCTTGATGCCTCCGTTGTGGATTTCCTGAATAAGTCGCGGATCCGCACTGTCAGCAATCACTCTAAGATTCCAAGGACGCAAGACTTTTATGATGTCGCCGGAAAGCAATCCGGTTCTATAATCCACTTCATCCAGATAAAGAGCATTGTCTATGATTCCACATCGGATAGCTGCTGTGGGGTCATTGGTATAACCAAAATCCAATCCTATAGCAACTTTCTTGCACCACATCGGGAACTCATCCACGATGCCCCATTTCTTAAACACGGCACCCTCGGCCACGTCAGCCCAGCGTCCTATGACAACATGAGCATACTTCTCCGGATTCTTCTCCTTCATTTCCTGGACTTCATTCAGAAACTCAGGAGAAAGGTTCTCGATATTATCGAAGTAGGTTGTATGAATGTGAAGGACATTGGGATGTGTAGAAATCTGTACCTGCACGCCGTCAATCTCGACCAAGCGGTGGGTATTCTCGATGTATTTTTTGTAAATGAAATGGTTAGAGTCACAGGGATTCATGATAATGATAATCCGATTCTGGATTCCTTTCTTACGGATGGAGAGCATAATCTTGTCAAACTCTTCTTCACTGGTCCATTCCTCCGCCTCATCACAGACAAAGGTGGTAATACCCTGGATGGACTTCAACTTCGCCGTCTGATTCCCGGAAGAGGTCTTGATACCCCGGAACATGATACGACTGCCGGTCATCCGATTTACTATGTCCGTCTTGGTGGTCTTGAAATACTTCGTGGTGCCGTCCAGTTCTATCTTTTCCATCATCTCTGGAATGATAGACATGCCGGCAGATACCATCGTGTAGCGAGTGTATAGAATCTGGTGGACAATCTTCTCAACTGGAGTCTGCTCAAAGGTCAGTCGTTCGATGAAGGTGGAAGCGTTGAAAGACTTGCCCGAATTATGCGTAACCGTTCCATCAGAATGCAGATATCGTTGGTTTCCGTCAAGACAAATACCACACCAATCTCCAATTCCAGCAGACTCTATTGAAAGTTGCGACAAATGCCAATCTTTATTTTTATGAACATCAGCTTTGTTTACAATTTTTCTTTCTACCTTACAAGGTATTTTCCATGTATCACCATTGATATGAACGCGAAAAACTTTGCCGCAATCTTTTCCGCTACAACGTGCGTTCTTCTCGTTAATACTTGTTCTAAAGCCAAGAGTATCTGCAATATATTTTATTTGTCTTGCAAGTATTTCATTCTTTTGCGTGATTTCATATCCATTGCGACACATCGTTCCATCGGTGTCAAGTAGTCCTGCAAGTAATTCTAGACGTACTTTTTCACTATTTGATATGTATTCTTGTGGAACATGTTTATTCCCAATCAAATCGTAATGGCGTAAAATATCCATTATGGGATTCGTCAGTCCACAGTTCTTGGCAAGTCGGAATGTCTTAGCTTTACCTCTTACTCCATTGATTGAAAGATGCAAATTGTGATTTTCTGCATACTCATTAAGGTACTGTTCAATTTCTATATCAGGAGTTGTTATTTGTGGATATATGCTTGTTCCATCACCCAACCATAAGCCAAGCAAATATGGTTCTAGTTTAACGGGACTTTCTTTATAGGGTATTGAATTTGTCTTATATCCTCTAAAATGTTCCTTAAAACGATTGCTGCGATTCAAATAATCAGTAATACGCATATCCGTGTATTCTTCAAAGTCATTGTATCTTCCTTCATTTATAGAAATTTGACTTTTCTTTAAGCTGAGGATATGTGCATCATTTACAAAGTAATCTTCTGCACTTGTTTGTCTGACACGGAACATTTCGCTCCTGCCTTTCATCGTAGCAAGGACATTGCGGGGCGTGCCATCGTCACCCATGACACAATCTCCAACTTTAATATCTTTAATTTGCTTTATTGTCAAATCAGACATTATAATTCCTTGCGTAGGTGTCTCACACCCACGGCCACCGGTAATGAGGATAATGAACTTATTCCTGTCTGTGTATAACGGATGATATATTTCTTGAGGAACAATCATTTCAGCTTGTCTTTAATCCATGAATCAATTGAAATTCCGTGGTCAATATCCTGAGGAATATCAGCGTCCTCATCCTGCCGACGTTCAACCTTTCTCCACTCTTCGTCATGGTGATACAACCAGACGGACATGGCCTGAAGATTTGGAGCGAGTTCGCTCTCACTCACCTGAAGTTCTTCTTCGCCGGTCAGATTGCCGTCCTGGTCTTTCAGCTTTCTAACTACGGTACTCTTCGTCTTGATACCACCCAAGGCCATAGCAAGGAACTTTGCACGTACTGCAGCAGTGATTGTCGCACGTCCGCGCGCTAACACTTCGCTTAATTCGCAGTGCTTACTCTTCTTCTCACTGAATGTTTGGGGGCATAGGCCTAAAGCGAAAGCAATCTCTTTGTCCGTGAATCCCTTCTTGGCATACATTTCCACTTGAGAGAGAAACTCCTCGCTCTTGTAGTCAAATTTGGGTTTTCGTCCTGTATGTTTGCTTTTTTGAGATTCACTTTTCATAACCAAATCATCCGTTATTGTTACCCATATAAATGCGGCGAGAAACAGGCTTATTGCCATAGATATCAATTCCTCTCTTTGAAAAATAACTGTCTATTCTCGCTGCATATCTTTCCATTATAGACCTCGTTCTGTTTCTTATACTTCTTTGCCTGTCTGTACCAAGCCCGTATTGCCTTCCAGCGTTGTACATTATTCGTCTTGACTGTTGATACAGCTGGCTATATGTTTTCTTTCTAACTCGGCATTCCTCCTATATTTTAATTTCTTATTCAATCCTTTCTACCTGCTCATCGAGTACCTCTCCCTTTACAAATTTGGCATACGGGTCATAACCGAACCTTTCACAGAAGGCCGCCTTCGCCTCGAACGTATCGAAGGAAAGCATTAAGTAAGCATCCATATCCTGAGCCTGCTTTTGGGCTGCTTCTTTCACCTGCTGTTTTACTTCCTTCATGTGTGCCACCTTTTCGGCTCTTTCCATCTGCTTGGCAGCTTTCTCGGCTTCTTTCTGTTCAGTTAATGGAGCCATCATATCCTCCAAAGCGTCCGCAATGGAGTTTTCTTCCTCTGTTTGGAGAAGGAAATCACAACCGATAATGTTCAAGTCTGCTGCCGTTAGTCCTGCATCCTGATAGTCAATATCAGGGACCAGTCGAGCCAAAGCGTCAAAATCCCAGGTTCCTTGCGCGTTCGGGTTGTTCATCAGAATGTTCAATTCCTTTTCCTGCTTTTCGTCCACGTCAATTACATCGACACGGAGCCTGTAGTCGTTTTCCGGGAATTTTTGAAGTTCATCCATAACCGTCAGGCGTTGGTGCCCAGACACAACAGTAAGTCCGGTCCGCTTGTTGACTACGATTCCACCAACCAAACCGAATTTCTTAATCCCCCGTTTTAACGTTTTTCGTGATTCCTCGGATAGCTTCCGGGGATTATAATCCGCAAAGTGAATGGCGGAACGGTTAAGTTCTACCGATTCACTCTTTACGTACTTTGATAGTTCCATGTTAGCCATTACTTAGAGCCATTGCACGAGAGCGGACCCTATTATACGCAGGAACCGCTCTATTATAAAACCTATCTCTAACACCTTGTGGCATGTTCCTTCTACCATAATCGGTATCACGATAATTTAATGCACGAGCTAATTCCATAACTCTCTGACCTTGAGCGTCAATTTCTGCTAATGTCTTTTTCCTTCTGACTCAGCGTTCCTCCTATTAATTTTGTTTGTTATAATTATAATATTCTTCCTGTTAGCTTAAATGTATATCCATTTACACTCTTATAACCTCGTTTCCCATTCAAACAACTTGTAACATTTCCGTTGTTCAAATTATTAACGCGGCACATTTCTCTTATGCTTGGATATGTTCCAATAACGACACCATCTTTTAACAACTGCACCTCCTTTTTGGGGCGTTCACACATGTTGTTACGTGGAATATATAAACCTGTTCTAATTGCGTGCCTGATATTCTCTGATTGAGTAACCCATTCAAGATTTTCAAGCCTATTATCAGACTTTATACCATTGATATGATTTACCTGCATATCAGGATGAGGTTCAGTAAACGCATCCATAACAAGCCTATGCACTTTACACGTTTTACCTTCTCCATTGAGTTTTTTCAACTCAATGTACATATATCCTTTTCTTGTTGGAAATGGTTTAAGAATTTTGTCGCGTACAACAATTTTCCCCTCTTTACCTGCAATTTTGCTGCCGTGTCTATACTTGATATTCTTTACTCTTCCAAGATTTGACACAAGATAAAGACCTTCATATCCGACTACATCTTTCCAAACTTCATCCATTGTTATTTTGCTTATTATCATATTCAAATAAAATCCTACGGCTCATAGGGAATACTTGATATATTCTTTCCAAATCTTGAGGATAGTTTTCTCTTAGCCACAAAAAGCAATCTAATGAAAATCCGACCCCATTTGAAGCCTTTAATGAGTAACGTACAGGCTCCGGCAGCCCGTTCTGCTTCATGTATGACAGGATATCTTTCTGCGTCCAGTCGGCCAAGGGATAGCACATGCCATTGTTCTCATACTTGTTGGCTTCATAACCTTTCAGCATCAGGCGGCGGTTCATGCCGTCGGCCTTCTTCATGCCTAAAAACGTGTAATAAATCCCATATCTGAGCTGCATGGCTTTTACTATATCAGCCAGTTTTAGAAGCTTTACTTTAGGATTGGGTACGCAATACATACCGCCACGAAGAATGTAGGTCAGGTTCCAGTGTGGCACCTGAATAAACTCTATTTTAGGATATTTGGCCTTTACCCAGCCTATCCATCGCTCAATGTGTTTTAAGCCTTTGACGAAGTACATGAACACGCAGACTATTCTGTCAAACTTCGGGTAGATCATGTCCAGTAATACCAAAGAATCCTTACCCAGCGATAGAAACAGTAAAACCCCGTCAGTCTTCTGTCTGACGAGGTCAATATAGCTGTATGTCCTGTCTTGCAGTGTCATTATCCGCCATTCAAACCAAGTCCGACACGGACGTTATAATACTGCTGTCTGCGGTTGATGAATCTGCCACGTTGCGACAAGCCTCCATTTTCGGTGGTCAAGCCTCTACGGCCACCACGATAACCGCCTGTTGAAAATGTGCTTCTGTTTACTCTGACTCAGCGTAAAATTTAAATTAAACATGTTTTTCTATCACTCTGCCAAGGTTATAGACTACCTGTGCTGCCAAATAAATCTCACCTTGATGGGTGTATTCAATCAAGTTGTGGTTCTCGTCTTCAAACAGCTCAATCTTTGCGTCTTTGACTTCTACCAGTGCGCTGGTTCTGCCTTTGTTGTAGCCAACAAAGAACTGAATAGCATCATAGTGTCTCGGCTGCAGCTCACCATTAACCTCTACACAAAAACCGTCAGCGTCAAGCTGGCAGTATTTCTTTTGTGTTGTTGGTCTGATCTCTCTGTATTCTTGACGTTTCTTGCCAGACAGGATTTCGTCAAAGAATTTCTGTTTGATGATAAGATTAAGTATTTCCATAATCGTGATATATATTTTATTTAGTTGCGGATGCCGGATTCGAACCGGCGACCTCTACCAAGTCAAAGTAGCGAGCTGACCACTGCTCTAATCCGCGATGGTACCTTTTCACAAAGATACCTAATTATGAAGACAATTTTGAATAACAATTCTACACATACGAAACAATAAGCCAATTGTTCGTTATTAATTCACAAGCATGTTGCTTTATGATTTGGTCTGCTGTGTTTTCAGACCTAACAATTGTCTGGTTCTCTCTACGTCAATGAAGTTTGTCCATCCTGCATGATGCAGCTTTATGGCTGCCTCTTTTATCGTGATATCGCCACATGACACCTTTTCTTTCAAAGACTGTAATATACTTTTCATAACCATCTTAAATTTGAATAGTATATGCCATTCAGTATTTTATAATCACCAAATAATCTCACTTCGCCCTGGTACATCATGGCAAATCTTGAATAACCGCAAATCTGCTTTATAGCCCAGTCTGCCTGCTTTGTTCCATATCCAAACCGCTGTATTTCTGGGTAAATTTTCATTCTGAAGGCAATTTCGCTGTCTGTCATGTCCCCGACGGGGTAAACGTTTAAAGTCCCATTGTGAGCGAAATAAACGCCATTCTCTGCAAACGGATGACAGTTGGCCCGGCATATTGAGCCATGAGTGGCAAGTCTGAAATGTATAATGCAGTCTTCGTCATCTCCGACCTCCGAGAGGTGGCGCAAGAATGTGCGATAGTCCAAACCCTTATGAAAATGATTGGTTGAAACAAAACCATAGCCGTTGTGGTTGAGTTTTTTGATTTTTGAAAGAATGTCCAGGCTCGGCATCTGGACACCTTTAGGCTTGTATATAATGCAACACATATTGAATTTATTTTAATTGTGCGAGGTTCATGCAAGAACCTCGGCACGTGATTTGAAAAATGATTTTTCTTTGGCTGTCAAGAAAGGTATCTCGTCAATTGAGCTAGCCTCTGAACTCAATACGTTCTTCTTAGACCATGCAACCAGCTTAGCACAAAAGTTCACCCAGTTTGAAATCTTTTCAAAGTCTGTAGAGCCTTGATGCTGTCTGAACTCAATTGTTCTGTGGCGTGAATAAGAACATGCATTCACCTTGAAATACCTGTTGCCGTTCATGGCATCTAAAATGTCTGATTTTGTAGTACACCATGTAAAGTCATAGCCTTGCAGTGTTCTGCACCATCTGCTGTTGTTGGCACGCCTTGACCTTGCCATGAACGTATCAATAACTCTCTCTAACTTCTGATAGTTCTTAAATACGTTGATATAAGCCTCGTCAGACAAGTTCTGTGCGCCTATATGGACATGAAGGCCTGTAGACCTGTTGACCTGTGCGTTTGCCTCATTCAATGCCTTGCAGCATGTTTCTAGGCTTTTCATGCCTGCCTTGCCTGTAAGTACTGGCGACACACATTCTATTGGGTTGCTGCCCATTATGGATGAATCAGACACGAACTTATAATAGTGGTTGTTGTCTGTGTGGTTGTAGCCCTCATACTGAAATGGCATTGCGTTTCTTGTCGCACATTCACGCATAATGCTTGCAGCGACAAGGCATTCTATCTCAACGCCAAACGTGAACTTGTGTGATTCTCTTATAGGTTTCGGCAGTTCTGAAAGCAGAAGTTCTATTTCATACTTTCTCAAACCTAACTTTATGAAAGCAGCTTTCTTTGTTGCCTTAGAGCCTTTCATGTTCTTAATCTCGTCAACTTGTTCATTCAATGTCTTCATAATCGTACGTGTTTAAATTGTTGTTATTTATTTGTGTGAATCTCTGAAATCAAACTCTACAACTTTGTGATACTTGTGTATCTCATACAAACCAGTTGCGCAGCCCATTGCAGATGCAAGCCTTACAGCTTCTTCTAATGCTGTCATCACATCAGCACTAGCGTCAGCAGCTTCAGCCTTAGATTTATCATACTCTCGTGCATTAACTGTTGTTTCTTGTACCTTTTCAGCTTCTTGAACTCTTTTAAGTGCTTCATTGATCAATCTTACTTGTGCCTTAATCTCTTTGATGTATTCACTACTTGTTGTCTTCATAATTGTATGTGCTTAAATTGTTATTACTTATTGTTTGACGTTGCAAATGTAATGCTTAAAACATTACCACACAAATAAAAAGTAATGTTTTGTCTTTATCTTAACATTATTTAGTAATATGAATAACATTACATATATAAGAATAAGTAATTTTGTAGCATTAAATTTTATAGATATGGATAATATTGAAGCATTACTAAAAGAAAAAGGGTTGACCAAAACGGCTTTCTCTGATTTATTAGGTATCAAAAAACAAAATCTTAATGGATTAATGAAAAATCCAACATTAGAAACTATTAAAAAATTTGCATCTGTTTTAGGTGTTGAAACATGGCAGCTATTTGCTAATCCAGAAGAAATACATCACAAAAAGGATGGTATATCTTTGACTTGTCCTCATTGTGGAAAAGAAATAAACCTAAAAATAGAATAATCATGGAAACGCCTACTAAAGAGAATACCCTTTATTTACCTATAAAGCAAGTTTATTTTGACCAGATAATAGCAGGTATAAAGAAGGAAGAATATAGAGAAATCAAAGAGGGTATTACCGCTAATCGCTATCTTTTAAAAGACAAGAATGGGAAATATGTTCTTAATCCTGATGTAACTCAGTCAGATAAAGAATATTTCATTGACGATTATAATAACGGAAATTTTCCGTTTGTACCTAAGCCTTACAAATATTTGTATATTGCCGTTGGATATGCAAAAGAACGTGATACTGCTATAGCTGAGGTTGATGGTTTTAGGTTTATACCTAATATGATACGAGGCAACTTATACGCTTTTTGGCAAATAGCTTTTCATTTAGGCAAAATAATAGAAATACATAGAAAATAAATAAGGCGGGAAATCCCGCCTTAAATCATCCACCATTAAGCCCCATATAGGTACGTTTTGAGACTTGTGTATTCCAACTGGTTCCGTTCCTATTGAAGTTTCCAAGATACTTGCCTGCTATCCTATTTACAAGGTTGTTAGGGCTGTCAAAGTTACTTCCATAACGCTGTTGAGCTAATCTGTTAGCTTGTTAGGCTATTTCCCAACCTGATTTTGTTCTTCTTCTGACTCGGATTTAAAATTTAAATTTGTTAGACATAAGAATTCAAGCATAGGGACTTTATCCCCATTAGAAACATTCTGTTACTTGATTAGTCCTTTGTTTTTTCAACCTTTCTATAATTTGGTTGTAAAGATACTCTATATCTTGACGAAAGTTCTTATACTGCTGATAGATAAAAGAAACGTCAGCAATATTGTTTGATATGACACATGGTGATACATCTGGAAATACGTTGGCTAACTCGGCTCTGATACCATTGGGCAACCGTCCACCGGCAAGGGAACTTGGAGCATATAGGAACAGCACAATAAAAAGAAACTTCTTGCGCTGCATAACGCCGTCAGGATTTGGTGAATGATCTGTCTCTGCAACAATGTTCTTAAACCAGGAATAAATTTCTGGAATGAGTGATGTATCCTGCAATAAAGCAGATGAAAGTTCTCGTTCACGCTCTGATAATCTTGATTTTTGTTCACGAATGGCCTTTAACTCCATGATTGATGAAAATTCTTTTGTCATAGTATGGTCTTTTATAAGAAAAGTATTATATTTGTGGCCTAATCGTGCGTGGAGTCGGTCTTTTATCGTGGGGCTGGCTCCTTTTTTAGTAGGCAATATAATATGAAACAGTATATTATTTTTATTTGCTTTCTTGGCTTCATTAATTATGCATTCGCTTCTAATACGAAGAATCAATCTGCAATTGATTGTAAAATCCTGATTATGGAACAAAAACTGGAGAATCTTCAAAATAGTATAACTGAACAGGAAACTATTTTGCAAAATGGTATTAATAAGCAAAATGTATTCTTGGAAAATAATATTGACCGATTAGATAAAAACATTGATCGTTGGATCTCTATATTAAGTGTTTTTCTTGGAATGCTATCTGTATATCTTGTATGGAAGACAGAACACTCGGTTAGTAAATTAGAAAAGGAGGTTGACCGATGTAAACGAATCAAGGAAGAAATTGAATCGTATAGATCTGAAGCCCAAGCTAAACTTAATAAGATAAGAGATATCGACCAAAAGGCTCAAGTATTTTTTAATAAAATAAAGACAGATAAACTTTTCTTTTCCTTTGCTCCATCATCAATGAAACGAAATCAATCTGCATCTGGTGATAAAGAAATCTCTCTCCTCGTAAACGAAATTGATAGTATTAAAACTGAATCACAATACACATCTAATGATTGGCTTTTAAAAGGAATAAATGCACAATTAAATTGCCAATATGAGGATGCATGTTTCTACTACAAAAAAGCATCAGAAATTAACCCCAATAATGATTCTAGAATATATTTAAATTGGGGTGTAGCATTAGTTCAACTTTACTCCTCATTAAACAGTTTACATTCAAATAAGAATTTTATACTTAAACTATTTGACAAAGCTGATAGCATTCAAAAAGGAAGTGCAGATTATAATGTAGCATGTCTTTATGCTTTATTAATGGATAAGAAAAATTTTCTGATTTATTTAAATAGAGCAATAGAGGAGAACAAAGAACTAAGTAGAGATGACATTGAAACAGAAGCAGATTTTTCCGCTTTTCACTCAGATCCGGATTTTATAAAAATTCTAGACAATTATTTCTCTTAAATATAGATATCCATGGTAACCGCTTTATGGCAGTTACCATGGATTCATAAGCACTGGCAAAAATTGTCAGCCTTTATTTTCTTTCCACTGCTCAAAATATGGAATATTGCTTCTACATCCTTCTTCTATAAAGTTGTTTATAATATCCATATCTTCATCACACGTACATCCCTCTATATTATTTTTCTGATAAGTCAGCATTTCTGCCGCAAATCGACAAAACATATTAACGGAATTAGAAAAAGTTGTAATGGTATGTTTAGTAAATACAGGAATTAACGAATAAGCGACAGCATCATCCGATACATATTCACCTAACAAAGACAGAGTTTCATCTTTTGATGAATGTGATATTTCACTAAAAATTCCATATAAAGGACCACAATTCTTCATATTTTTTACGTAGGGAGTTTTCCCATGAAGAGAATTTATAGATTTATTCTCTAATTCTTTGTAACGGCTTAATAATTCCAATTGTTTACGCAATAAAACAACTGCTTCTATATTCTCACTATGCTTTACTAAATCAATTATCACATAATGTGTCCGAATAAAAGACACTATAAGTTTAAGCCTATAGACTTCATTTTCATCAGAAACTCTTATATGATAATCTAGTAATCTTTTAGAAACTAATGTCATAAAACAATCCATATAATGAATCATTTTATCAATGTTAGGGCAGGTTGAACGAAAATTTCTAAGATTTTCATCTCTTTGCTCGTTTAAAATATCACTGACCATATCTATTATAGTTTATGGTGTCAAATATAACAACTTAATTCAATATTCCCAAAACTAAGTTTCCCTTTTTACATTCAGAACAGAATTGTCAAACAGAATTGCATCTTTCAGAACCTAGTTCTAATAACCTTTTTTGGCCCATACAGAGGGATGATTCTGCACGCAATCGGCGATTACTACGCTGCCGATAATAGCACCTACTAAGAAGTTAAAATCATTCCACTGTTTGTTTTCCGGCAGTGCTAATATCTGGTCGTTGGCGAGGATCGAATCATAGAAATTATCATACTTCAATGGTTTGCCGCTTGCATGTATCAGTACCCTTTGACCGATATACTTCTGAGGACACATCCATGTCCGGTTCTCGACGTCTTTTATACCATGAGCAATTAAGCTCGCCCAAGGCTGTTTGATTGATATTGCTTTCATAATGCTTTAAACTTTATGTTCGTCATTTCTTATCATTCAACTTCTTCAATTCGATAACAATCTCATACAGGGCAGCAAGCACAAATAAAGAAAATGAATAAAGAGCGTACTTGAAATCACCTAAAATTATCCAACTTAAAGCATTACCCAAAGACAAACCGTATAAAGTACAAATCAGTGTCGTACTCAACCATTTACAAAATTCATCCATATTATTCCCTCTTTTTAAGTTCCGCAATAAGAGCATCGGCAAAGTCCACAGCCTCTTTTGCGCAATACTGGTCACTCTTGTACTCAAACCCCAAATCTGAATCATCAGCACGCTCTGCCTGACCGTCGTCAAGGTATATTACCGGGAGCATGGCCTTTGCTATTTCATAGCGTCTCTGTTCCCAGTCGATATGTTTCTCATACTCTCTCTCAAATATTTCAAGCTCTTCATAGTGATATTTATTTCCGTCCGTATCTCTGTATATTCCACGCGCATAATCAAGGAAACTTACTTTTTCATTTAATTCGATTATTTCACCTGTAGCCTTGATACGTGCTTTCACTGTTTCTGTGCGATTATTTGTATTTTGTAAACTTTTTCTTGCTTCTTTTGGGCTCATACTACTTGTCTTATCAGGTTAATATTTTTATTTACCAACTCAATGATTTCGTTGTGCATCGGTGTATTGCTGTTACATACGCCACGGCTCTGCACGACTTTAAAGGTTTTAAGGTTCAGCTCAATTGTTTCGATGCGGTTTCCAGCTTTGTCCTTTGCAGACAGAATCAGGCTTTCTTTTTTCTTGTAATAGCCACATGCATATACACAGTGGTGCATAGCCTCTCCTTCCTCGACCATTTCCGCAACGGACCGTATGACAGTTATAACGATGTCTTCGTTGCCGAAGCATATACCGAAGAAACGACCTTTTTCCTGTGCGTAGGTCTTTTCCCATCCCAAGGCTTCTCTCATTTTGTCAATCTCCCTTTGTCTGGCTTCCTCGCGGTTCATTCTTTTTAGAAGCTTGTCATGTTCCTTCTTCAGATTGGCCGGACATACATATTTCGCATTGTGCGTGTCCATATTGAAATGCAGTAGCATTTGTATGTAGTCAATCCACATCGAAGCATCTTTCACCCTGTAGGCGTTTCTGTTGCAGATGTTTATTGAAGGTTTCACGTCCTGTGGAATGCCTCTTATGCTCTTCGCATAAAGCAGATTATACTGTTTTGTCTTGATAAGCATTTCGGCTTCGTTGTCTGTCAGCAACATAACGGCAAGTCTGTTTACTGATATTCCTTTGCAGCGGAATGTAAAACCGTTTCTCTTTAACTTTGGGATAAGTCCTCGGACCGGATAAATAAATTCAGAGTAGATATCATATTTGTCGGGACTATATGAGTATCTCCCGTTTACTTTGTCCTTTATGCTCATGGGCTTGCAGAAGTCCCAGGCATCATACACCCAGGCCATAAGCCTACATGGTCTTGCCATGATATATTCCTTCCCATCCTCTGATATCCAGTTCTGTACCGCTTCGTTTATGCTGAAGTATGGTTCATACCCTTTGGATATGTTTCCAGACATCTTGTACATCTGTCTTTCGATTATAAAGTGACGAAAGACCTGAAATCCCCTGTATGTTGTCGCTACCGTGAAGTACCAACGCTCGATAGATTTGCGTTTCCGGCTGTTTTTAAGCTTTAAATGTGTTCCACAATGCGGACATACAGTTTCGTCTCCTACGAGATCTATACCGAGTGGAGAAACTGTTTTTTCGTGAACCATTCCACAGTTCATGCACCATACTTCGCCCTTGTTGTAGTAACCGATTTTCTCAAAACAGGTATCTTTAGCCCATTGTTTCTGTTTTTCAGTAATGGCCGGCAGCTTTGCACTAAGTTCGGCCACCAACCGTTCTGTTTTGTTACGTGGTTTCATAATCTTAAAAGTCGAATAGTGATTGCTCTGCGTGTTTACTTCTTTCTCTCTCAGCCTTTCTGCGTTCTGCAAGTTTCTTTGCCTTTTCTTCATCAGCTTCACGCATACGGTAGATGCACTGTTGCTGGTATGCCTTGACAGCCTGCTCATGGGCTTTTGCTTTGTCTTCTTCCGAAAGTTCTACTGCTGATGCTGAAGTGTTCACATGTGTTCCTTTGGGCAGCTTGTTTATCATTATGTCATCTTCGTCGTAGTAGTGGACTGCCAGCCCGAATACTTCAGCGTCAGTCATGTAAACAGCATTACCACGCTTATGTGCTTCTCCAATGACATAATCGAAGCATTCGTCTATATTTTTGTTAGCTTTCGCATAACTCTGTGCAAATTGTTCGTCATTTTTAGCCCGTTCGTCCAGATAAGCCTTAATGGCATCTTTGACATGATTTTGTTCTTTGCTCATATTTTGGTATTAGTGATTTTGACTAAGTTTGAGGAAATTTTCTCAAAATTTCCCCAAATTTCCGTTTTATAACTAATATTCACTATCGTAAATACTACCCACAACCTCGATTTCATATATAGGGTTAGACAATCTCATATCTCCGAATAGTGCATCTAAAAATGTATCTCCTACGAATAATACGGAAGGTTCGCTTACAACTTCGCCTGTCCAATCACGTATGACATCACCTTTGAGTTCGTCCAATGAGAATGTCAATAGCTCATTATTATCAAATAGACCAAAACCTTTGTTTGCATATTCAATTATATGCAATCTATCTCCCGGATATATTTCCTTGCCATTCTTATCTTTTAGCCCCGAATATCTGGAAATAGTTTCTTCGTGTACTTTATGGTCTTCAACGACATACCAAAAATTATCAGTCTCGAATGCTGCCAAGTTTTTAAATATAACCTTTCCTGAAAAGGAAAGGACAATTATCTGTCACTTCTGCTAAATATCCATAAAGCCATTCATCTGTTTTTATAGATTTTCCTCTATATTTAAATTGTTCCATATTATTCTGCTTTCTTGTTCAGCCTTTCCGTTTTATCAATTTATCAATTTATCGAAAGTTCCAGCACAATACAGCAGGGATAACATAATAAAAGTCGAAATTATCTCTGCCCAAAAATTATATTTACCGTCTTTCGGCTCGCCGTGCTTTGCTAAAGTTATGCCAAGATTAATGGCGAAAATTACAAGTATTATTATTGATGCTATCATAATTATTCTGCTTTTGAGTTTTTGAAAATCTCTATGATTTGGTTGGCTGCTTTTTGTGCGGCTTGTTCGGTTCTAAAACAATTTAAGGTCTTTACCCTTAAAGAATCCACACTAAACGAACTTACATAATGTGTACTATACACATTAAAATTCATTCCAACAAACCAAAATAACTCTCCATCCTTTGGTTTCCACCTTATATCTTCCAAACATTTCTTTTCTGCGTTCCAACGCTTGTTGCATTCTTTTTCAAGTGCTGTAAGGAGATTATCTTTTTCGGCTTTGGTAGCGTAACGGGAATTGCTGATATGTGCATAGCAAACAGAGCCATAGAGATTATAACAATTATTGTTACCCCGGAAGCATTGTATGCCGCAGTAGCAACCTGCAATATCATCTTTTCTTTCTACGTCTTTATAGATGAATATTGCAAACGACTCACCTGAATTACAGTAAAGGAAATCACCGTCTTTAGGCTGAAATCTATCTTTTAATTCAACCTCGACAACAATCTCTCCGTTATCTACGTGAGCGATATATCCTTTTACTTCTGCACCTTTCGGTAGCTTATTTCTATATTTCTTTTTCATTGTTTTTATTTTTCTTGTTCAACATTTCCGCTTTTTCTCGCGCATATATCCAAGTATTCACATCAGCCATGACATTAAGAACTGCCTTCAGACCTGTTTCAACAGACTTATCCTCCGCAATATTCACATCGTCCGTCAGTTTATCCTCAACAAGTATGCGTGCTATATTACGCAAACAATACTCAAGTGCAGAACAGGACATAGACGAGAGGCATGAAGATACAGTCTGTCTGCCTTTACCCTTCATAACAATTGTAAAGTTTGTAAACTTTGCGGAACGTCTCTTTACATATTCAACGGCCTCGCTGGCAAGCGACTGAGCAACAAGGATGGCTGCGCATACGTTTATATCCGGAACGTCGTATCGTCCTAAAGCATTTGCCAAGGCGATGCGTAACTTTTCTGTATAAGGCTGCACTTTTTCGTAGGCTGCATTGCCAAAGTCTGCCACCCACGCCTTGTCGCAATCGTGAGCCAATAACTCACCGATTGCAAGGGTTAGCTTCCGTATCTCGCCCATACTCGCTTTTGTACCAGTCATGCGATTAATATATTTTCTTATCTGTCTGTCATCGTATAACTCCGGCAAACGCTCTTGCATCATATCCATTGCGTCAGTGGCGTGTATTATTGTTATATAGGCCAACGCAGCAGAGCCGAATACAGAGCCTGTATATTCGTCTCGTGAACGCTCCACCGAAGGCAGTGCGCCACGCATAAGATATGCGTTTGGTTTGATTGTGTCATTCATTTGTTTCTGATTTGTATATATCCAAGTTTTTCAACTTCCTGTAATTCCTTATATTGAACTTCGTTAATTTCGACGGCATTTTCACCATTTACTGTCATTCCCTGGCAAATATTATAGCGCTTCCGGATACGATCAATAATATGGGTATCTTTGGTTTTCCAGTAGATAGTCGTCTTCATACTCTTTGCCCCCATTTTAAAGCTTCAAGTAGCATATAATACAGCTGTTTCTTTTCTTCTATCGTGCAGAAATCAAAGCTGTCTACATACTCTAAGGCATTAAACTTTATCATTTTCATATCTGTAATTCTTGTTTATTTTCTAAGGCTAGCACCACTGAAAAGAATGGTTTTTGTTATCGCTCTCAGTCTGTCAATGGTTCTTTCTCCGTATTTCTCTTTCAGTTCATCTATTGTGAGGTTTGTAGTGAGAATAAGAAGCTTTCCTTTCTTTTCGGCCTCGTCAGCCAGTTCAGCGAAGGCCAGTCTTTTCTCGCCGTATTTGATACTTAGATTTTCTGTTCCGATATCATCAACATAGATGATATGCTTCTTTTTTACTTCGTCAAGATTGGCGTTCATCTGTTGTGCATCGTAGCAGCTTACCACTTTACGGCAGTAATGATTAAATAGCAATGGTATAATCTTACCACAAATAAGCGTTTTTCCCCTTCCACAGTTGCCGAAACACAGAAGTCCGCGGCCATTGTTGCCTGTCAACCAGTTTACGACTTCATTATATTCAGGGAGCCATTGGGCCTTATCTTGGGTGAAATATTTGATACCGGACCAAAGTATTCTTTTCGCTTCAGGAATGTGAATGTTCACGGTATTAGGTACAGGGGAGAAACCGGTATCTTTGAGCCTGTCTATTGTTTGTTGAAAATTAATATGTTCCATATTACCAGCCTTTAGTGTATTTTTCAGGTGAGTTGTCTTTGAGTACTATGCCGGCTTCAGGCTTTAATGGCATCCGTTCACGGTTCGCCCATGTCACAAGCCTTTTCGGTAGTTCCCAAGTCTTTTCAAGTTCATATCGCATCTTGGTTCCTGATTTGTTCAGCTCACTCCAGTAGTCGAAGAAAGCCCTGATCATTTCTTTTGGGTATTTACCTACATAAGGAACCAGGGACAAATAGAAAGAATCTTTACGTGAGAGAGTAGCGGCCTTAGCCGCGTCCTTCTTTACTACTACTGGCGTAGTAGTTTCTTTAATATTATTTTTTCCTTTTATTTGCTTTGTGTCACCCGTGTGTCGTTTTTCGGCCTTTTGAGGGGGGTGTGTCACTTGGTGTGTCAATAGCTGTGTCGTTAGCTGTGTCACTTGTGAACGTAACTCATTGATTTCTTGTAAGATAGTTGTGTCATTACTTGTGTCATTTGCTGTGTCACTAACTGTGTCAGAAGGCATTCCATTGTACTCATTATATTTCACCAAAGTTATCACATTCATACCTTGTTTCTGTGACAAGGTTATCATGTTTTCTCTTTTCAGATAAGCTAGGAAAGTTCTTACTTTTCTTTCTGTCCAACGCCAACGTTTTGATAAAAATCTTATAGATGCAGGATATTGTCCTCTTGTATAAGAGACTTCTCGACCTCCGATACTCTCCATACGGGGCGTTGCCTCAAATCGTGCTGACTGTATAAGGTCAAGCCACGCTTCGCAACTGCTAAAAGTCCGGGCTTCATTCCACAGATCATTCGAGAAGAACTTGCGGCTTAGTTTTATATATCCTTCCATAATATTAGAATCTTACGTTGGTCAACTGTCTATTGTTGGAGAATACGTCCCATTTACCATTGCCTCCGTTTACAAGGCGTAAATCCTTGACTTCACCGAAGCGTTTGATGTTGCCACAGAGATCAACAATCCATCCGGCTTCCTTGGTAGGGTGGGGGCGGATGGCGCGGCCCACTATCTGATACCAGAGAGCCAGAGACATCGTTGGACGGGCCATAACGATGGTGTCAAGTTCAGGATAGTCGAATCCTGTTGTAAGTACGCCGACATTGGCGACGACGGGTATCTCTCCGGCCTTAAATTCTTCAAGGATGCGCTCGCGTTCTTTCTTTGGCGTGTCTCCAGAAACGATAGCAGTGCCAGGTATAGACTGCGTAAGTCTTTGCGCCTCTTTTAAGAATCTAGTGAAAACGAGTATGCCTTTACGCTTGCCGCCAACTTTCGGATTCATAAGCCTACGGACGATGCTTACCAAAAATCCATAGAAGTCAATACGCTCATATTCTTTTACTACTGATTTGTCCGTATAGTCGGCACCTGTCGTATTTACTTTTAGGTTAAGCTCATTCCAGCCCAAAGGGTTCATGGCGTAATAGTTCAGCTTTGAAAGGTAGCCCATATCCAATAGAGTGGAGATTTGCACCTGATAGATGACTTCGGAAAATACACATGGGCGTGTTCGTGTGATGAACTTCAGCATCGATCCGAAGTCACGGCTTGACGATAAACGGTATGGTGTTGCTGTCAGTCCAAGGACCTTACACTGCAGCATGGTAAGAAAATCTTTGTACATACCTTCTTTTGGATTGACAAGGTGGCACTCGTCTATGATAATGTTCCTGAAATGTTGGAACAGTTCAGGATGATTTTTAACGCTGCCAATTGTGGCGAACGTTATCCTTGAAATATCCTTACGTCCAAATGACGCAGAGTATACAGAGCAGTCAAGGATACCATAAGAACAAAGTTTCAGATAGTTCTGTTCGAGTATCTCTTTCGAAGGCTGGAATACAAGCGTGTGCCCTTCAAGGCGGCTAGCGATATCGGCTATCACTAGGCTTTTGCCAGCTCCAGTCGGTAATACCATGATGGCATTGTTTCTCTTAGTCTTATTTGCAAAGAAACTGACCGCCGCATCACTGGCTTTTTGCTGGTAATCTCGTAAAACATAACTCATAATCCTTTCTCCTTACTCAGTTTATCTCCCAAAGCCTTGTAATACTTGGTGAGCTCGATTAATTCAAAATCAGTCCATTTCTTCGCCTGGCTTGCTCTCCATGCCAGCTTGTCGAATCGTAGCTGGCCGATTTTAGCTTTCAGGTTCGTTTCGTAGCGTATCAGATGGTCGGCACTGAATCGGTTGCACGCCCGGCATTCTGCATGGGCGTTATCCTCGTCAAAGCGTGTGGCCATGTGGCGGCGCGAATGGAAGTGTCCGCAATCTGCCTGTTCGTATGGCTTTATCTGGCCGCATGAGATACAGCGGAAATACCCGTTCGGCATACAATCACGAAGCCGGATATAGCGGCTGAAAACTTTGTCGAGTTTGGCAACTAAATCCGGCTTCTTCTTTACCTTGATACCTGCCTTGTCAAATAACGGCAAAGGCTTTTCTTTCTTTTTTTTAGGCTTCTTGATGTAATACATATTTGTCAATCCTTATAATCATTACTACCCCAAGTTCCATATATTTCTTCATCACTCTCACCATTAAGTTTAGCCCTTTCTATTTCTTTATTCATGCTATGTGAAAGACCAGTCAAATCTCCTGAAAGACTTTCGAATGACGAATATTCTTGTGTACTATTTCTGCTTATTCTGTGTGTAATGTATTTTTCAATACTATTGAATATTGGATTATCCTTTTCAGACATTTCTAAAGATATATATCCATAATTGAATGTAAAGGGAGTATCTAACTTATCTAATGCTTCTCTATTCTTTACATGCTTGCACATCATTTCAACCGGAAAAGTCATTTGTAATCGTTCTTTCTTAATCATTATGGCTATCGCATCATATAAATCCTGCTCTTCATCGGTCAGCTTAAACCAGTTGATATTCTCAAAGCACCACATGATATAACCAATGTGAGTAAGTATGATATACTTTATATCTTTTCCCTTGTATTTCCCGAATGTTAATTTCCGTTCGTCTTGCATAATGCTTCTATTATTGGTTTACACAGTTCAACAACTCTTCTGCAATCATTCACATCGAACATACCTATGTGACAAATTTCACGCGGTACCCCTAACTGGTTGGATAACCACAGATAAGCCTTGTTCCTATTCGATGTATTTGGGATATGCTTCTTCCAAATCTTGTTTATAAGATTTGTCTTGGCTATCTGGTCAAAATAGAAATGGGCTTCTTTCTTGGCTTCCCTCAGTTCTGCATTTGCCAAACGCCCTAATGCTTGGTCTGTCCCTTTATGTACACCTACATAAGCCCTACAATCCCGACAAAGATAAATCATGCCGTATGAACGCCCGTAGATTACAGAACTATCTACAAATTCAGTTGGTTTGCCACAATAAGGACAAATCTTACCAGTAAGTAATTCATCCATTATCTCAAAGCATTTATAACGTCTCCAATATCTTCGCAATCAGTAATGTATTCAAAAGAAATGTATCTATTATCACACCCATAGCCATCGCCTGAAGGGCTATCGCCTATAAATGGGATTATTTCTTCAAGATTATTTTCTTTAATTGCTTTCACCACAACGTTCAATCGTTCAATCACAGCATTCTTTAATGCTTCCTTATAGCGTTTGCCAATTATCCTCCTTATTTCATCATCTTTTATTCCTGAATCTTTCAAACAGGAGAATAATTCCGCTCTAAAATCTTTGTCAAAAATCTTTTCCATATAATTGTATTTTTTGTTTGTGGTACCGGCAGGATTCGAACCTACATGAGCTTTCTGCTTTGAGTAACCCTTCCGGCTGGGTAAAGCTCCAGTACTCGTCGTGCGTCTACCAATTCCGCCACGATACCAGATGCCCGTCTTTCCGGGCTGTCAATTATACTTCGATGATTACGATATCAGGGGCTACACCTTTGATCGCTTCAATCTGTTCGTCAATCACCTTGTTCTTGTATTCTTCAATAGTCTCATTTGCACCTGCAGAGACCAAGGACAGAGAAACTTCTCGGCCATCAACATCTGCATAAATCTCAACTTCTATTTCTTCACAGGCAAAGCCCTTGAAAAGAGGAATATTGAGCTTGAACGATTTAGGAAGATTGGAATCTACGACCTGTGAATAATTGTCTGTCTTGCTTCCATTTTCTTCCTTGCTGCGCTCTATATCCTGATTAACCTTTGCCTTGAAGTTCTTCAAAGTGGACACAAGCATCATGTTCTCAGACTTATCTTTGAAAAAGGCACGATGCATCTTAAAAAACTGAGACAGCTTGATCGGTTCCCATTTCTTCTCGGTGTTGATGCCGAACTCCTGCATTTCTTTTGATGTTATCAGAAAACCACAGACTTCAGTTTGATAGTAGTTGGTCTCATCAATGGTCAAAGCCAATCCCATCTTATCACGATTGACAATGATATTTGATGCTTTCTGATTAATTAGTCCAATGCGCTTTTCCAGCCATTTGAATGGTGCTTCAATGGTTCCGGCAATTGAAACTTTTTTAGGCTCTTTAGGATCAAGCGGTTTTGCAGCTTGTCCTTCTCTTAATACTACTTCGATAGGCGTACCATTATAGTCTTTCGGTACAATCAAATTGATTTTGTTCTCACTCATAATTAATTGTCTGTTCCTGTTTTACGGTTAATACTAAATACTGTTTTCTGCATTTCTTGTGGCATGATAGGGCGGCTATAAACCAATTCGCCCAGTCTGTTATAGAAGCCTGCCATTTTTTCGTCATGATAGAGAATCTTGGCGCATTCTTCATTGTCAACGAACTCAGTACCCCTTTTGATGTGGTCTAAAAGTTCTTGTTTTTCTTCGTTTAATGGTTTTAGGCGTTCTTTGAACTCTTGCATGGCTTCCTTTTTCTCTACTTCAATATCATTGATGGAGATAGAGACTTCTGCAAGCACTTCTTTCTTTTGTGCAAGTTCATCTGGCGTGAATCGATGTGTATATCCGATTTTCTCTATCGCGTCTGCATTATCTTGAAGAAACTGCCATCGTTCCTTCTCTGGAATGTCTTGTCCTAAAAATTTGTCCATAATCAAATAAACTCTTTATTGCGTTCAATTTCTTGTTGTGCAAAAATTAGCATCTGTTGTTCGTTGGCAGCAGGCAAGTATATTCCTGCGACGGATGAACTCCAGTTACGGAAGCGGTCAATGCTTAAAGTCATTTCGCTTGTGGTAAGCTCTGCTGAACTTCTCAGATAAGTTACCTCTTTGCCTTTTTTATTGACCGTCTTTCTCTCAAACAAATCACGGTTGCAAGTCCTTTTATAGAAGTCAATTTTGGCTTCGTCAAGGCTGCAACCGTACTCACTACCGAAATACCCTAAAAGAAGGTGCAGATAGCTGTTTTGTGCTAAAGTCCGGTTAGGATGTTTCTTTCTTAGTTCAACTACGGCACGCTCTTTGAACAGCTTATTTACATACGCCTTGAATTTGGGTACATCATATTCATTTTTTAAATTAAAAATACTCATGTCTAGAATGGTAAGTCATCTTTGGGGTTGCCGTTTGCATCCACTTCTGGAGGAAACTGTGGTGACATCGATGTTTGTTGGCTTATTGGTTGCTGCTGTGTCTGTGAAGCTGGCTGGATTGACGGTTGGTGTGCCTGCCGCCTTGCTTCAAGTTTGTAGCATCTAATTGAAGTCATACGTCTAAGCTCGCCATCTTGGTTAGTCCAGGATCTACCTTGTAAAGCAAAAGAAACTGTTATAATATCGCCAATCTTGAACTGGTCCAATTCGGCGCATTTGTCACCTGAAACCTCTAGTGGCAGGATGTTTTCATACTCGCTGCGCTCGCCTGTATATGGATCATAGGTCGTTGCATCCAGCAGGAACTCACGCTTAAGAAATGGGCTGCCGCCGTTTTTGGAAGGTATCTGGATAATCTGGCTTATTCCAATTATACGCCCTGTAATCTGGTTACTCATCTTCAGCAAAAATTTTCTTGTCTGTTATCAAATCTCTGTTATCGTTCAAGAACCTGATAAACTCCTCGCAATGATCAGTAATAATAGGTATGTCACGTTCTGGTACAAATGTGTAGCTTTCTGTATAAGTGGATTTGAAGTCTGTGATGTTATACTCAAACGACCTGACATCATTACCATTCTGCATAAGACAGTACGGATAAATCATGTGCTGCCAGTGATCCTTGAACTTACCGACATAGTAACTGCCTGTCGTCTTTATATCGTGGACTGACATCGGTAAAAGTTCGTCTATGTAACCATATAGAAGTACATCACCAAAACACGTTGGCAAAATTGCCTCTACTCGTTGCTGAGTTAATGCGCCTTTATAATAGTCTGCGAACTCACGGCATAGAGAAATGGGAAAATCAAATTGACGGTTGTTATAGGTGGCTCTTAGTCCGATTATGGTCTGTCTGCCATCCTGCATGTCTGATAGTAGTCTTTCTACCTGAACCTTTTCTGATTTCCGATTTTCAATCATGCAGTCGACCACCTCATTGAAAGCCGTCCCCTTATCAGCTGCTTCGCTGTCGAACGGGACACGGTTTATCGTATCTATCAGGCGTTGGAACTGTAGATCTTTAAATTCGTCTGGGGTATGTGGGGGATTCTCACTGAATCCCCAATATTTGCCCCATATCACATCGCTTTTCAGATATCCGGTAAAGGTATCGAGAAGCGTTGCATAGAATTTGAATTTAGGCTGCTTTGTCTGCATAAGTCTTAGTTTCTTTATCGAATATAAGCCCAAGGGCATTTACCTTTGCTGAGAAAAGACGTCTTGCCATACTTAGAGAACTTCCTACATGTTCGAAGTTGTTTATCCTCGAAGCAAAGTCGTTGGCAGACTGTGCGTCCGTTATCATTTCTATATTATCTTTTATCTCTTCAATGACTTTGTCGTAGCGTGCACGCTCTTCTTTTTTAACCTGCAGCATGTTGAGATAAGGCATGATGACTTTTGTACTTATAAAATCATTCTTTGCAGTCGGGTTGCCGTTTTTGTCTAGAATGCTTGGCACAAACATTACGCCCGGCAGGTTACAGGTGTTCTTGCCGTCGTTGCGTGATGTCGGATCGAACGTGACAGTACGTTTTTGTACACCGTTCTCGTTGCGCATCTCAAGATATCCGAGCAAGTCAAGTTCTGTAACGATTGAGTTGTATGATTTTTCACGCAAGGCAGGGATAAATACTGTGTCGTCTCCATCTTTTCTCGTGTCTCTGTGGGCTACAAATACCACGTTTTTGTTGAGCGATGAAAGCGTGCGTGTCATCCAAGAAAATTCGGCGTTGATGCCACCCCAGTCCCTGATTTGTGGCTGGCGTGTACCACATTTATAGGTGATGATAAAATCCATCATCTTGCCGATTGTATCTACCACGATAGTCTGGTATGTAGATAAGTCTTCTTGCAATACCTGCTGGACATCCTGCCATGAACTGACCTGAACGATGTCAATACCATCCAAGTGAGCCATATTGACACGCTTCACACCATTGTCAAAGTCGAGTAGCAATGGTTTTGGTGCGCTTAATGCTACTGTCGTATTGTGTGTTACAATATAATTATCTGTTACATACAATTCATCTTCATTAGACACTTTTATGCAAACGCACTCACAATCATCAACACGGGTAGCATCAATAATGTATCTCGACACTTTTGCATCGTTCCATTGAGCGGCTTTTCTTCTCAAAGAAAATGGACATATTTTAATTCTCATGCTTACTCTGTACTCGTCACTTTTATCCTCTCTTTCGTAGACATGAACATTAGCAATTCCACCAAGAGAGTTTACAAGCTCTACTACATCGTAGGCCAATATTTTACTGCTGGTTGAAAAATAAATCCTGTTCTTGCAGGCAAAGCCATCGGTATCCATTAAGCCACGCAATAAAGAAAGACGTTGGTTCTTGCTTCCGTATTTATAAATATCAGGGATGAATTTATCACCTGACTTTACATCCAATCCCAAACGCTTTAAACGCTGAATGTATCCTTCTCCATCTCCTTTGCGTACAATACCATACTGAGGACAATTTGGAGCATCGTTCTTTTTTAACTCATATTCGCATGGCAATACGTCTTTTACCGTTTCTGCGATTTGGTTGTCCATATCAGGATTTGAAAATAATGCAACGCTTCCGGTCAAAGAACCATCGCCTATAAGAACACCAAGAATGTAAGGACTGACTTCATATTCCCGTTCAGGAAAATCCATAGCATCCGCCACTGGGATTTCAAATCGTGGCATCGCCTTTCTTCCAGTACGTTCCTCTCTTGGAGTCTGTTTACAGACAATTCCTTTTGATAACATTTCTTTTAAGGTCAGATTTTTAAAACCTGCTTTTCTACTGTTACCAGAACTGGCACGAACATTCCAAATATGTTCTTCATCACAATAAGTAATAGCCCCATCATTTGTTGTTACTTTATAGACAGGCCGAACACCTTGCGGATATACACCGATAACTTCTTGAATTTTTCCATTCTTACCCATTACCTTATCGCCGATTGAAATATCAGCAAGTTTTTTGTACCCATGTGGGGTTAATACCTGACAATACAAAGGTTGGGCTTTTCCCATACCAGCTTGACCGTATATCATCATTTTTACTGTTGATGGGATTACTAATTCGTTTGATTTCTTAATAAGTGACATAATCCAAAAAATTAAATTGTTAATAGTATTTCTTTTGTTTCTTGTTCAATTCTGGTCTGGTCTATATATGGCATCTTGCCATTGTCATCAAGAGTGCATAATTCGACATCAATTATACGGCAATCAGAATTAGTCGGGATAAATCCGCCTGTGCCATTATAATAGTCGTCCTCTGTGTACCCGTCGACAGTCACATCAACTGTCAATATCAGCGTCTCGTCTTTCTTTTCGACTGACACTGCTGATATTCCGGCATTAGCGCAATCGGCACATTTGCGTGCCAAATCTGCGTAGTCGCGTTCGTAAAGTTTCATAATAAAATCTTATACCATATTTTATACAAGCTCTTGCCGTATTCGGCTGAGAACCATAGAAAAGCTACTGCTAAGGCAGTGGCATCGCCTGTATGGCAGGCATAAATAAATGCTATAATGTTTACAGCTAAAACCATCTTTTTCATATATTGATTATTTTGATTATTCTACAATATCCTGCCGCGTCATCACGACGTAGCAGGCTAAGAAAAATATTCAGTTCTCAAGTAATTCTTAATAACTGACTGTTATGTATTTCATCTTGTCGTGGCCGAGAGAGGACTCGAACCTCTAACCTCGCGGACCATTCCGCGGCTCTACACTTTGAGCTACCCGGCCTTTGCATGAACTTCACAGTGGATGCAGTCAAGAAAAATGATAAAAACTAGAAACTTATAAAATTGGTACCCTGTGCCCGGTTCTACCGCAGTCTCAATGGACAGCACAAGGTTATTGTAAAAGATAAAGCATCAGCCGAAATGGTCGCCCAAACCATGCCCTTTATAACCTTTTCCTTTAGGATGGACATATTGCGTAGCATTTAGCTAAATCTTAGATCTTCAGAAATTCACGGCATTATTGCCGTAAACACATAACTGGTAAACTCATTAGTTACATGACACTTATTTTTTCATGCATGTCCAGTCATGATTTTAATTTTTGCGCTTTGTTACCGATTATATTTTTAGCCCTACTTGCGTCCTCGCTGCCGTGTCGTCGATTGTTAGTCTCGACGGCAGCTTCGCTTTCGTATTTGTCCAATATGTCAAAGAACTATTGTTAGTGGTGCAGCCGTCCGCAAGACGTGATGTCGGTTATAAGCCGTCCCTGCACCTGACAGAATTATTCGTAAGTGTTTAGTGCTTTCATCAAGCCCAATGTTGCCATTGCTTGTTTTATCTCTTTTTTCGAATAATAGAGTGGCGAGTTAATCGCCGTACCATACCGTTTTGCCTTTATGGTGCCCTTGTCGACAAGAACCTTAAATGTCCTGTAGTCGATAAGCATCATCTTTAGCCATTTCTTGACATCTTTCTGCCTCAGTCTGTCCTGAGACGGCTCATAAGCCCTTACAGCTTCCATGAAACCGACCTGTATAAACCTCTGCAATGTGTCATTAAGTTCATTAAATTCAATTGTGACTTTCATAGGCCTTTCAATTACAAATTGAAATTAAATTGGCTTTCTTAAAGCATCTGTATTCTTGTCTTTCAGTGTCGAAGTAAACCTGAACGGTGTCGTTTCTCTTTCTGTTGTCACCGCTTGTGGCTGGTATCAGGTTTTCTTTCAGTGTGCCGTATGCCTCACGTATAGAACCGTCAACTTTCTGAAAGTAGAACTTTACAATTCTCTGTTTCATTGCTGCCTTCAGCTTCATGTTGGCCCAGGCCACCTTTAATGCTTCACTCATTGTAAAGCCATTTCGCTTTACGAACTGCCATGCAAGGCTCATAATATCGTGTAATACATTTCTTTTCATAATCGTGCTTTTTGATTAATTCTTAATAATCTAAATCTCACTTACATAGCCCTTTTCATAAGCTGTCTTGCGTATGCGTTCAGCGAGATCTGTGTCTGTTATGTATGCCAGAGCCAGCATCACTGTGTTAGGTGCGCATTGACAGTCAGCTATTAGCTTCTTCATGCACCCTCTGCGTAGTTTTATTTTTTCTTTCTGTGCCATTGTATTTATTATTTTATTTATGTATATTTCCTCTATGAAAAGCAAGACCGCGACTATCTTTGTGTGTGGAAACGAG